>ERZ809201.475-NODE-475-length-19715-cov-4.472686_pt1 | contig 19715 bp, 12 predicted proteins | sample MGYA00520516_ERZ809201 | MGnify/ENA primary metagenome ERZ809201 (study PRJEB31570, sample SAMEA3213006) | Homo sapiens | biome: human-gut; feature: human gut; material: fecal | place: Sweden | collected 2011 ... | reverse complement strand
TCTGCCGGCCGGAGGCCAGCGTGCCGGCCGCCGTGTCGAGCTTGCTCTGACCGGCCGCGATCTCGGCCGCCGCAGCGTCGAGCGCCTGCTGCCCGGCGGCGAGCTGCGCCTGTGCATCCTGCAGCTGCTGCTCCGCCGCGGCGATCTGCGCCGCGCCGGCAGAGAGCTTTGCCTGCCCAGCCTCATACGCCTGCACGAGCGACTCGATGGAGTACCCCGTGCCGATCAGCTGCGTCTCATAAAGCTGCTTCTGCGCCGTCACACCCGGCCAGAGCAGCGCGGCCTTGGCAAAGTCGCCGCTTGCGACCGCCGCGTCATACTCCGCCTGCCGGTCGAGATAGCGCTGATAGGCCGGGTGCACCGCGTCGTACACCGGCTGGATCCTGGCGAGCTTCTCCTGCCCGGCGGCGTATTCCTCCTTCGCCGCGGCAAGCTGCTCCTGTCCGGCGGCATAGTCCGCCTTGCCCTGCTCGAGCTGCGCCTGCCCGGCGGCATACTGCGCCCGGGCCGCGGCGAGCTTTTCTCTGCCGGCGTCATACTCCGCCTGCCCGCTCTCGAGCCGGCTCTGGCCGACGTTATCCGTCACGACGCCCGTAGCAAACGAGAGCTTGAGCGCGTCATACGTCTCCTGCTGCGCGCCGAGGGACGCCGCCAGCTCGCCGAGCGAGCGGGCGCTGCCGCACAGCTGCGTATCGGCGACGACACGGTCGGCCCGCTTCTGCTGCGTGCGCACGACGCTCCACGGCGACACGGCCATGACGAACACCGCCGCCGCGAGCAGCACCCAGCGGGCCGCGCGGCTCGCCGCGGTCAGCGGCAGGCGGCGCTGCGCGGGCAGTGCCGTCCGGCGCACGAAGGTATCGCCCAGCAGCAGAAGCTGCGGCAGCACGAACAGCACGAGAAACACCGTGATGAGCGACCCGACGCCCACGAACCGGCCCATGCCGGCCACCGCGCCGGACGAGACGCGCGCGCCGATGAGCAGGCCGGCGGAGATGAGCATCGTGCCGGATGTGATGATGGTCGGGAAGGCGAGGTTCAGCGCCGTGATCATGGCCTCGCGCGGGCCCTGATCGGCGCGCGCCTCGGTATAGTGCGAGGCGACGACGATCGCATAGTCCACGTTGCAGCCCATCTGAATGGCGCTGGCCACGAGATAGACCATGAAGAGCACATACTCGCCCGTGAGCACCGTGATGCCGAAGTTGATCCAGATGCTGCCCTGAATGACGAGCGTGAGCAAAATGGGCATACCGAGCGAGCGGAACGTGAACAGCAGCACGAGCATGACCATGAGGATGGACATGGCGCTGACCATGACGTTGTCCTGCGTGAACGTTTGCTCGGACCCGTAGGCGGACATGGCGTCGCCGACGAGATAGCTGTCGGTGGGGTAGTACTGGTGCACGACGGCGTGGATGCGGTCGAGCAGGGCAAACGTCTCGTCCCCGTCCGAGGCCGCGGCAAGCGTGAGCACGAGACGATGGTACGACGTGCCCTCGAGCTGCGCGCTGGCGCGCTCGAGCTGGCTGCTGAGCGCCGTGACCTGCGCCGCCTGCGCGGCGCTGAGCGTGACGGTGCCGTCGGCGATCTTGTCATTCAGGAATTCGAACAGCTTCAGCAGCGGCACCTGATAGCCGCTCAGATCCTGCGCGGCCGTCTGCGCGGCGCCGTTTTCGGCCGCGTAGAGCGCGAAGAGCGCCTGCGCGCTCGTGCTGTCCGCGCCGCTGAGCTGCGCGAACGTCCGGTAATCGACCGCGTCCGCCAGCCGGTAGCCGCCGGCCGCCTCCAAGCCCGCAATGCCGACGGCGCTCTTGACCTCCGGCACGGCCGAGAGGGCATCGAGCAGCGCGGCCTCCTGGGTATAATCCCCGGCCGGGACGACGACGGCCAGCACCGTCTCGTCGCCGAAATCATCCGTGATCGCCTGCGACGCGGTGCGGTTGACGTCCGCGTTGTGCGTTTTGAGCGGCGCTTCGCTGTAAACATAGCTCACGCGGTTGGCGCCGATGCACGCCACGACGAGCACGGCCGCGAACACCAGCGGCACCACGCGGCGCGTCCGCCACGCGAGACGGCCGACGCCCGAGATCTTCGGCACGAAGTTGCGGTGCTTCGTCTTATCCATGGCCGGGCCGAGCTTGAGCAGCAGCCCCGGCATGAGCAGGAACACCGTCAGCATGCTGATTAAGATCGCCTTGATGAGCACGATGCCGAGGTCTCGCCCGAGGCCGAACTTCATGAACGTCATGGCGACGAGACCCGCAATGGTCGTCAGGCTCGAGGAGCTGATGACGGTAATGGATTTTTCCAGCGACTCGATGACTGCCTCGCGCACCGGCAGCGTCTCATGCGCCTGCTTGTAGCGGTTGCAGAAAATGATGGCGTAGTCCACCGACATGGCCAGCTGCAGCAGGATGGCCACGGCGTTGGACACGAACGAGATCGTGCCGAAAACGAAGTTCGTGCCCTTGTTGATGAGCGCCGCCGCGAGGAACGTGATGAGCAGGATGGGCACCTCGGCATACGTCGAGGACGTGAACGTGAGCACCGTGACGAGGATGATCGCCACGATGACGAGCAGGCCGCGCACCTCGCCGTTGATCTGATCGGAGATGCTGTAGCCCTCGGCGGAATAAATGTACGCGCCGCTGCCGTCGAGCAGGTCGCGCAGGGCCTGCACGGTCTGCGCGCACGTGTCCGACCCCTCCAGATCCGACAGGCTAACGCTCAGCAGCGCGCTGCCCGTATCATTCATCGTGTACGTGCAGCTGTCCACCCCGTCGACCGCGCGGATCTGCTCCGCCGTGGCCGCGGCGGCATCCGCGTCCGTGTCGCGCAGGAGGATCTTCGCCGACCCGTAGGTCTGGAACTCCTGCTCCATGATGTCCAGCCCCTGCCGCGTCTCGGAATCGGCCGGCAGATAGGCCGCAACGTCGTTTTCGACCTTCACCCAGCCGGACGCGACCGCGGAAAAGACCAGCAGCGCGGCAAAGACGACGAAAAACAGCCGGTAATGGTCGACGATCCATTCCGATGCACGGTGCAGCGGGGACGGTTTCTGATTCATAATGGAATCACCACTCCTTACCCCGACAAAAACGCGGGGGTTGACTTTTTGATAACAGAAAGATAAGCTGAAAAATGATAAATTACAAATATCAGTTATCATGAAAGTGTAAGATATTTATCGCTTGTTCCGCTCGTGTCGTTTGTTCGATACGATACGATGGGCGTAAAGGAGTGCGGCATCATGGAAAAAAAGAAAGATCTGCGCGTGCAGAAAACCTATCGTGCGCTCATGGCGGCGTTCGAGGCGCTGATGGCCGAGGAGACGTTTGACGACATCACGGTCAATGAGCTGTGCGCCCGGGCACTCATCCGCCGCCCGACGTTCTACTCGCATTTTGAAGATAAGTACGACTTCCTGCGCTTTTACCTCAACGAGATACAGTGGCAGATCGAGAGCGAGGCCGACGCCGCGACCGACTCGCCCGTTGAGCATTTCCAGCGCTCGTGGCGCGCGCTCATCGCCTTTATAGACGAGCGCCCGGCGCTCATCCGCATGGGCCTGCGCAGCAAGTCGCTGCCGATCATCTTCGAGATCATCAGCGAGCACATCTTCGCCAGTTCCAGCCGGCGCGTGCGCGCCTACTGCGGCGCCGTGACGGACAGCCCGGAACTTGCCGACACGCTGGCGACGTTCACCGTCGGCGGGCTCATCCAGAACCTCAAGCGCTACCTGACCGAGCCGAACCTCGACCCGGACGCGCTGACAGCGGAGATGACCACCGTCTTTGAGCACCTGTGGAATTCCTTCACGTCGGAAGCAGTATGAAGACGGTCTGGCCTGGCTGCTGCTGATCGAAGTGCTGCACTTTTGAAAACAAAAGGCTTGCAATGTTTTGCCGCCCGCAGGCGGCAAACGCTGCGAGGCTTTTTGAACACGCGGAAAGGCGGCGTACCATAATCGGTACGCCGCCTTGTTTTTTCTGTGCATCTGTTGGGTTACGGCCAGGACGCCCGCGCCGCCTTGGGCGGTTTTGGCGCTTTCGGAGCCTTGGGCGCCTTCGGCGGATACAGCCGGCGGCGCAGGTCGCGCGGCAGCACCCAGCGGTCGAGCAGGGCGAGCATGCCGGGCAGAAACAGCAGGATGAGGATGATGGCCGAGAACGCGCCGATGGAAATCGTGCGGCAGATCTGCTCGATGGTCGGGTTGCCGAAAAACTTCCCGACGACCGCCGTGACGAGCACCATGATCGAGCCGGAGGTGAGCACCGTGTGGATGCTGCCGCGGTAGGCGGCGATGAGCGCGTCGCGCACGGACATGCTCTCGCGCATCTCGCGGTAATAGCTCGTGTAGAGGATGCCGTAGTCGATCGTCGCACCCATGAGGATGCACTCGACGATCAGCAGCGCAAGGTAGTAGATCTCCAGCCCCTGCAATCCGACGACCGTGACGGTGATGAACACGCCGCACTGCACGATCAGCACGAGCAGCGCCGGAATGACGAGCGAGCGGAACGTGAACACGACGACAAGGAAGATCGACGCCGCCGTCAGGAGCGTGATGAGCAGCAGCTCGCTGTCGAAGCTGTTTTCCATCTCATAGACCATGGCGCTGTTGCCGATGAGGTAATAGTCCCCGGTCGTGACGGCGTCGAGATCCTGCATGAGCTGCGCGATGAACGCGCTCGTCTCGTCCGACTCGCCCGGCAGCGTCGTCGTGAGCACGAGGCGGGAGTAGTTGCTGCCACGCAGCTGCGTGACGGCATCGGTGAGCATCGTCTGCGCGTCGGTGATCTGCGCGCGCATGTCGTCGGTCAGGAAGGACGCAAAGCGCGCGTCCGTGAGCAGATCGTTCTGCAGGTAGTCAAACAGCTCCTGCATGGACATCGTCCACGAGGCATCGCTGCTGTACACGCTGGCATAGTAGAGAAACAGCAGCTCCATCGTGCCGCGGTCCATCTTGCTGGACAGGCCCTGAAACAGGTTTGCCAGTTCCGCCGCCGTATAGCTCCGGCCGGAGGCGACCGCGTCGATGACCGTGCGCGCCGACTGGAGCTGGCTGGTATCCACGCCGCTGAGCTGGTCGGCAAAGCGCGCGTCCGGCAGCACCTCCTGGCACAGGAAATCCACAAATTGCTGCACCGAGAGCGTCCAGCCGCTCGTGTCGCCGTGGCGGCTGGTGTAGAGCAGGTAGAGCTGGCGCACCTGCCCGGCGTCCATGCCGAGGAGGTCGGCAAGCTCCGCCGCCGAGTAGCTCGTGCCGTCGACCGAGCCGTTGATGATCCGGCTGAGCATCGTGATCTGCTGCGCCTGCGCATCATCGAGCAGGGCGCTGTGCTCGGCGAGGAAGTTGACCAGGGTCTGCATCGAAACGTTCCAATCGCCCGTGAGCAGGTCGCCGTTGAGCGTGTGGTATGCCACGAACAGCAGCCGGACGGTATCCTCGTCCATGCCGAGCATCTGCGCGATCTCGTCGCAGCCGCGCGGCGTGGTCATGGCGCTCACGTCCGTGAACGTCTGCAGCGTGGCCGCCTGCTCGCGCGCCGAGGCGTCGACCATGTCGGCCATGGTGGAGTCGGTGAGCACTTCGTTGACGAGGAAGTCGGAGAAGGCGGGCAGGGTCATACCGCCGGTGCTCGCATCGCCGTGCTGCGTGTAGTAGTAGAGCAGCAGCTGTTTGGCGTCCGCCGCGTCCATGCCGAGAAAGTCCGCCAGCGACTCCGCCGTCCGCTGCTGCGTGAGCGCGGCAGGGTCGGTGAACTTTTGCAGTGTCTGAAGATTGGCCGTCATGCCCGCGTCGAGATACGGCGCGAAGGCGGCATTATTTGCCACGTGGTCGGTAACAAAGCGCAGAAACCGCCCGGCCGGGATGGTCACGGCGCGGCCGCCGCTGTGGGCATCGTAATAGATCATGCCCAGCATATCGGCGCTGACCGGGATGCTGGCATCGAGCGCGCCGACGACATTGACCATCTGCGCGGCGGTGTACTGCCTGCCGAGCGTGGTGGAGTAGGCCATGGCGCTCTTGACGTTCGGGTCGGCCTCGAGCCGGTCCGCCAGCGCGGCCACGGCGTCCTCGTCGGCGTTGTTGTACAGCACGACGATGGGGTTGTCCGGCGGGAACACCTCTGCGACCGGGTCGGCGTCCGTGAGCGTGTAGGCGATCTGGGTCGACAGCTGCAGGATATACGTACCCGCAAACAGCAGCACGAACGCCGCTGCGATCGCGCCGCGCCACCGGTAGCTGAAGCGGCCGAGCGCCGCGAGCACGCTCCGGCGCTCGCGCTTGGGCGCGCGCGGCTTTTTCGTCGTCTTGCGCACGAGCTTATCCGCCCACAAAATCAGGCCGGGCAGCACCGTGAACACGCACAGCAGGCTGCACAGCACGCCCTTGGCCAGCACAATGCCGAGATCCATGCCGATCTTGAAGCGCATGAACACCAGCATCAGCAATCCCACGATCGTCGTGACCGAGCTGCCGGTGATCGAGCCGAACGCCGCCGCGAGCGCGCGCGTCATGGCAGCCTCGCGGTCGGGATCGGCCTGCAGCTCCTGCCGGTAGCGATTCATGAGGATGATGGAATAGTCCATCGAGAGCGCGAGCTGCAAAATGGCCGAGATGCTCGCCGTGACGTCCGACGTCTCGCCGAGGAAGATGTTCGTGCCCTGGTTGATGAGCACGGCGATGCCGATCGTGATGAGAAACAGCACCGGCTCGAAGTACGACGGGCAGGCGATGAGCAGGATCGTCGTCACAAGCACGATCGAGAGGATGAACACGATCGGCGGGATGTCCGGTGTCGAGGTGTCGTCGCTGCGCACGGACACATCGTAGCCGTCAAAGCGGTCGGCCACGTCGCGCTCGATCTGCGCCTCCTCGTCGGACTTGTAGTCATACTGCGTGGTGAGCTTGTAGAGCGTGGCGTCGCCGCGGTTATAGTCGTCGCTGTCCGGCTCGTAGGCCACGCTGTCCACGTTCGGGATCTCCGCCAGCTGCTCGCGGATGGCGAGCTTGTCGCGTGCGTCCAGCCCGCGGAACATGACGCGGATGGTGTACGTCTCCGCCACGTTGGGGAAGGCCTCATTCATGCGGTCCATGCCGATCTTCATCTGCGAGCTGTCCGGCAAGTACTTGGTCATGTCGGTGTTGATGCCGACGAAGGGCATCAGCGCCGCGCAGACCACCGCCAGAGCCAGCATGACGACAAGCAATAGCTTGCGTTTTTTGACGATGAAAGCTGCGATCTTCTGCATGGCCTGAGAAACTCCTTTCGCGCGCCGGCAAGTAGTCAAAAGCAAAAAACCAATGGTTAGAGTCAATTGAATATTATAGCACATCGGCGAAAAATGTGGTATGCTTATTTAAAACATTTTTAAATAAAATATTAAGGAGGCTATCCGATGAAAAACGATTTTCTGACACTCATAAAGACCCGGCGGAGCATCCGCGCCTACAAGCCGGACGCCGTGCCCGCAGACACACTCGCGCGCGTGCTCGAGGCCGGCACCTACGCCCCGTCGGCCATGGGCGAGCAGTCGGCGACGATCGTCGCCGTGGAGACGAAAGCTTACCGCGACCGTCTGACAAAGCTCAACGCCGCCGTGATCGGCAGGGACGTCGACCCCTACTACGGCGCGCCGGTAATCGTGGTCGTGCTCGGCGACGGAGAGCGCGCAAATTATCTGGCCGACGGCAGCTGTGTGCTCGAAAACCTCATGCTGGCCGCGCACGCCGAGGGGCTCGGCACCGTGTGGGTCAACCGCGAGCGCGAGATTTTTGACAGCCTGGACGGCAAGGCGCTGCTGCGCGACTGGGGCCTGCCGGAGACGCTGCGCGGCGTCGGCGCGATCGCGCTCGGCTATGCCGCCGGCCCTGCACCGGAGGCCGCCCCGCGCAAGGAAAACTACATCGTACACGTTTGAGCCTTCGCTCAAGCGGAAAGCCCGCCCGCCGGAGTTCCGGCGGGCGGGCTGCTGTGTTATGTAGAAAAAACGTCTCAGTCGATATGGATGACCGGCTCGGTCAGCTCCGCGGCGGTCACGTTGGGGTTGTGATAGTGCTCGCGGCGGTCGGTGATCCTGCCGATCGAGATGGCCTGCTGCGGGCAGTACTGCAGGCAGCTCAGGCACTGGATGCAGTTGCCGCCGATGACGGCGCGGCCGCCCTCGATGCGGATGTTGCCGCGCGGGCAGAGCCGGGCGCACTGACCGCAGGCGACGCACGCATCGCTGACGGCAAACTTCTGCGCCTTGCCGGCCACGATCTTCGGCCAGATGCTGCTCTCGAGCTGGTTGATGGGCTTTTTCGGCGGGGCCTTGGGCGAGACCGCCCGGGCAAGAACATCCTGCGCGATCTGCTTTGCCTTTTTGTCCGCGCGGCGCTGCGCCATGGCGGGCGTCACCGGCGGCAGCATCACGCTGTGCGGCAGCAGCCAGATGCACGTGCACTGGTGCGACACGGCCGTCCAGTAGCGCAGGGGGATGATGCTGTTGAGCTTGTACAGGCCGGAGCCCATGTAGCCCGCGTACTGGCAGACGCCGAATGTATACGCCGTGAGGCCGACCTGGATCTTGCGCAGCGACTCCTCCACGCCGCCGGGCAGACCGCCGCCGTAGCACGGGAAGACGAAGCCGACGCGCTTGGCGTCACGCACGTCCGTGACCGCGGGCTCTTTGCGCATAAGGATAATGTCCGTGTCACCCAGCTTCCGGGCGATGGTTTTCGCCATGTCGAGACAGTTGCCGGTGCCAGAGTAGCAGAAGATCACATTTTCGCTCATGTGAAACACTCCCTTAAATTTTGATTGTCCCTATTGTACACCAAGCCTTTTTGCGATACAATAGTACCGTAAAATATAGAACGTTGGAGGCCAAAATGTACCATATCAAGAACGACAAACGCGCGCGGGCGTCTACGGAGCTTATTTGCGCGGGCCTTTTGGCTTGTATGAAAGAAAAACCGTTCGCGCGCATCACGATCACGGACGTGCAGCGCGCCTCGACGGTGAGCCGCTCGACGTTTTACCGCAACTTCGACTGCCTCGAGGACGTGCTGGCGCTGCTGTGCGACCGCGGGTTTCAGGCCGTGTTCAGCGAGTACAACGCCCTGCCGCCCGAGCAGCGCGGCAGTCTGGCCAAGGCGGTATTTCAGTACTGGTTTCGCAACAGTGCGGTGCTCGAGGCGCTCGTGCAGATCCACCGGACGGACATTTTGTTCGACAGTCTGCGCCGCAGCTCCGGCCTGATCCAGGCGCTGCAGCCGATGGCGGACGATCCCGCGCAGTTTGATTATTTCGTCGCCATCATCACGTCGTCCATGATCGGCGTGCTGACCGTCTGGGTCGAGCACGGCAAGATGGAGACGGAGGATCAGATGGTGCAAAAGCTCACGAGCGCCTTCATCGAGATGGCGATCCTGGAGCTGCCCGGCTGAGAAAACCCGGCCTTTCCCGCACTGGGAAAGGCCGGGTTTCTGTTTGCTTTTACGGCACGATGCGTGTGCCGCTCTCGCCGCGCATGGCGGCCGGGGCCTGCTCGAGCGAGGCGATGACGGCGCGCCGCCGCCAGCCGCTGCGCACGAACTGCACGGCCGCGGCCACCTTCGGCTGCATGGAGCCGGCGCCGAACTGCCCGGCGCGCAGGTAGGTCTCCGCCTCATCCACGTGCAGCTCGTCGAGCGCCCGCTGCTCCGGCGTGCCGAAGTTCAGGCAGACGTGGTCGACCGCCGTGAGGATGAACAGATAGTCCGCGCCGACAGCCTCGGCCAGGCACGCGGAGGCAAAGTCCTTGTCGATGACGGCGTCCACGCCGTAGTAGTCCCCGTGCGCGTCGCGCACGACGGGCACACCGCCGCCGCCGCAGGCGATGACGATATACTCACTGTCGAGCAGGTTCAGAATCGAGCGCCGCTCGGCAATATCCACCGGCTTCGGCGAGGCGACAACGCGCCGCCAGCCGCGGCCGGAGTCCTCCCGCATGTGCAGGGACGGATCGTCACGCATCATCTGCTGCGCGGCGGCCTCATCGTAAAACGCGCCGATGGGCTTTGTCGGCTCGCCGAACGCGGGGTCGTCCGGGTCGACGACGACCTGCGTGACGACCGTCGCCACCTGCCAGGGCATACCATTGGCGCGCAGCGTGCGGCGCATGCCCTGCTGCAGGTGGTAGCCGATATAGCCCTGGCTCATGGCCGTGCACTCCGGCAGCGGCATGGGTGCGACCTTGGGGTTCGTTTTCGCGGCGGTGTCGAACGCCGCCTGGATCATACCGACCTGCGGGCCGTTGCCGTGGCTGATGATGATCTCGTGTCCCTGATGGATAAGCCCGACGAGCGCCGGGCAGGCAGCGGCCACACGCGCGCGCTGCTCGGCGGGCGTATTGCCGAGCGCGTTGCCGCCGAGCGCAATGACGATCCTTGCCATGGCGTCACCTGCGCTGCGGCGCGGGCTGCTGCTGCGTGATGCAGTGGATGTTCCCGCCGCCGAAGGCGACCTCGCGCGTCTGCACGCCGACCACGCGCCGCTCGGGGAACATGGCCTGCACCTGCTGCACGGCAAGCGCATCGTTTTCATCGCCGTACTGCGGCAGGATGATGCCGCCGTTGACGATGAGAAAGTTCATATACGACGCGATGGCGACCTCGCCGTCCGCGCGCGGGAGCGTGCCCTCCACGGCGTCGATCGTCGCCGCGCCCTCAAGCAGGCACGGCCGCTGCGTCAGGCAGAGCTTGTGCACCTTCAGCCTGCGCCCTTTGGCATCCGTCGCCTGCGAGAGCGTGTCGTACGCATCGTGCGCCGGCTGATAGAACGGGTTTTGCGGGTCGTCCGTCCAGATGCACGCGACCTCGCCCGGACGGATGAAGCAGGCCACGTCGTCGATGTGGCCGTTGGTCTCGTCGGGGTCGATGCCGTCGCGCAGCCAGAGGACTTTTTCGCAGCCGAGATAGTCGCAGAGCATGCGCTCGATCGCGCCGCGATCCATGTCGGGGTTTCGCCCCTCGGACAGCAGGCACATCTCGGTCGTGAGCACGGTGCCCTCGCCGTCGACGTGGATGGAGCCGCCCTCGAGCACGAAGCCATCGGTGCGGTAGGAATCGACGCGCTCGATCTCGCAGACCTTCTGCGCGACCTGATCGTCGAGATCCCACGGGAAATAGAGCCCGTCGACCAGCCCGCCCCAGGCGTTGAACGTCCAGTCCACGGCGCGCACGCCGCCGTTGCCGTTGACGAGAAACGTCGGCCCGCAGTCGCGGATCCAGGCGTCGTTGCTCGCCATCTCGACGACGCGCACGGCGCGCGGCAGGCGCTCGCGCGCATTCTGGTACTGCGCCGGGGAGACGCAGACCGTCACGGGTTCAAACTGCAAAATGGCCGTGGCCACGTCCAGAAAGGCTTTCTGCGCGGGCTTGGCGCCGTCGCGCCAGTTGTCGTTGCGCTCCGGCCAGAGCATCCAGACGCCGGCCTGCGGCTCAAACTCCGCAGGCATCCGGTAGCCGTCGAGCTTCGGCGTAGAGCCGGTGATTCGTTTTGCCATAACGTTTTCCTCCTAGGAATGATGCCGGCGCGCACGCGCCGCGATGAGAATTTCGCCGATGACGATGCTGAGGATCGACCCGATCGTGATCGGCAGATAGCTGGAGAGCGTCTCGCTGTCCATCGACAGCGGCACCGCCGTGAAGAAGATCGAGATGAGGATGAGCGCCATGGGCACATAGGCCAGCACGCGCAGCATCCCGTGCCCGCCCGGCACGCGAAACGGCCGCTCGGAGTCGGGGTCGATCTCCCGCAGGCGCAAAAACGCCGGGAACACGGGCGCATAGCTCAGCAGGAGCATGACGAGGTTGAGCGCAAAAAAGCTCCAGAACAGGGACGAATCCGGCGAGAGCAGCTCGATGATGATGCCGAGAATGCACACGACGCTCGCCACGATGCCGCTCGTGAGCGCGGAGCCGATGGGCATGTCGTTTTTCGCCCAGCGCTTTGCAAAGATCGCGGGCATGTCGCCGTTTTCGGCGGCGTAGGCCGCCGTGGAGTTCACGCCCATGGACCATGAGATCATGTTGCCGAACAGCGTGACGAGAAACAGCAGCGCCACCGCGCCGACGAACCAGCCGCTCGTGCGGCCGGTCATGAGCGAGACGGCGTCGATGAGGCCCGAGTCCTCGCTGATCTCGTGCGTGGGGATGGCCGCGCCGATGCCGAAGGCCGAAAACAGGTAGATGAGCGCGATGACGATGCCGCCGGTGACGACGGCCTGCGGGATCTGGCGCTTGGGGTCGCGCATATTGTCGGCATACGTGCACACGACCTCGAAGCCCAGGAAGTTGAAGATGATGACCGAGATATATGACAGGCTGTGCAGGTCAAATCCCGGCAGGAACGTGCGGAAGGCCATGTCGTTGACAAAGCCGTTTTTCACGACGTAGACGATGCCGAGCACGCCGACCGTCAGCGCGAGGATCATTTTGATGGCGGCGCTGATGTTGAGGATGAGGATGCTGTCGCACACGGGGTAAAATGCGATCCACGTGACGATCCAGATGAAGGCGAGCTCGATGAGCAGCTTTGCCAGCCACCCGAACTGCAGCCCTGTGAGCACGCCGAGCAGCTCCGGGCACACGACGGCGAGCGAGGCCATCCACAGCGGAAAGTTGATCCAGTAGTACCACGAGGCGCGCGCGCCCCACTTCGAGCGCGGGAACGCCTTGTTGATCCAGTCATAGAGCCCGCCGTCGCCGGTATACGTCGTGCCGAGCTCGGACGAGATCATGCCGTACGGCAGCAGGAAGGCGATCATCATGAACACCCACCAGAAATACTGGCTGTTGCCGATGGAGGCGACGGGCGCCGCCGCCTCCGCCACGAACACGACGCAGATGACCGAGAGGACGACGTCCGCAAGGCGGAATTTTTTTCGTTCTTCCATGGTGTCTGCTCCTTTGGCAGCCGGTCAGCAGCCGCCGAGCCGCGCGTCGAGGAAGGTGTCGAGCTCCTCCTGCGCCGCGGCAAGCTCCAGCTCCGTCGGGACGCGGCGGCAGCGCGTGAAATACACCAGCAGGCCGCGCATGGCCGTCAGGCGGTTGCCGGCCTGCTCCCAGCAGAGGGAGGCGGCGGAGTCGGCGACCTCGTCGGTCACGTCCTCGCCGCGCGTAGCAGGCAGACAGTGCAGGAACTTGCAGCCGAGCGCGCCGAGCTGCATGAGCTCGCGGTTGACCTGGTAGTCGGCAAAGACGCGCACGCGCTCTTCCTTCGGCATCTCGTTTTCATACAGGCCGTACCAGACGTCAGTATAGATAAAGTCCGCGCCGCGCACGGCGTCGCGCTCGTCCGTGACGGCCCAGCTGCCGCCGGAGCGCTTGCAGTTGGCCTCCAGAATGCGCTTGTGGTCGGCGTTCAGCTGGTGGCCCTCCGGGCCGTAGTGCACAAAGTGCATGCCGAGCTTCGTGGTGATGAAGCCGAGGGACGCGCACACCTGCGTTCCGTCGCCGACGAAGACGACCTTGCAGTCCTCCAGCCGCTTGCCCTCGGGCAGGTTTTCCTTGATGGTGCACAGGTCGCCGATCTCCTGCGTGGGGTGGTTATAGTCGCTCATGCCGTTGATGACCGGGATCGTGCACGCATCGGCGAGCTCAACGATGGTCTTGTGCTCGATGACGCGGGCCATGACCACGTCGACCAGGCGCGAGAGCACCTTGCCGGTGTCGCCGATGGTCTCGTGACCGCCGAGCTGGATCATGCCAGGGCCGAGATACTGCGCGTGGCCGCCGAGCTGGCTCATGGCCGTCTCGAACGACACGCGCGTGCGGGTGCTCGACTGCTGAAAGATCATGCCGAGGTTCATATCTTTCATCAGCGGGGGATAATAACCCCGGCGGATGGCGCGCTTGATGGCGAGCGACAGGTCGATGATGTCCAGCAGTTCCTGTTTTGTGAAATCGTTGGTGTCAATAAAATCTTTTTTGTACATATCCATTCCTCCAAAGCCGCAGTTTACGGGATTTGCTTCCCGGTTATTGTCGGCGGATTTGCGTGCGGATATGCGCGCCGGACGAATTTTCCGTTTTCGCGGCACGATCGGCGCCGTTTTTTCGCCGAACAAAAAACACGCCCGCAGAAGCCGAGGCTTCTGCGGGCGTGCCGCGTTGTTTTTTTCATTGAAAAACGCCGGTTTTCCCGGCAAATTTTTTGCATATACAGATTTATGTTATCACTTTGTCTTGCTTTTGACAAGCGCTTTCCTGCAGCTTTTCCGCTTTTCAGGCAGAAAAAAGCGAAATGTCCGTTAATAATCACTTGTTACACATATTGACATAATTCAGGCAAAGTTCTATAATAAATGCGTGTTAACGTTCCGTGCTTGTGCAAAATGTCGAATTTTCATCGTTGGCGCGGAATTTGTGCATCGAAGGAGGGAATGCGCGAATGAGAGACCTGAAGCATCTGATCTATTTTGAGAACCTGCTGCAGCAGGCAAACAACGACCTGGTTCAGGACGCCTGCAAGGATGGGCGGCTGGCGCTGGCATGGAACTGTTCGTACATACCGGAGGTTTTGCTGGACACGGACAACTGCTTTGGCGTGCGCCTGCGCGCGCCGAACTGCACGAATCCCGACATGGCCACCTACTACATGACCAACCGCTCGTGCCCGTACTCCAAGAGCATCCTCGAGCGTGCGTTTGAGGGCGGCTACAACTTTATCTCCGCGCTCATCGGGCAGGAGTGCTGCACGACGATGAACCGCATGGAGCAGTATTTTGAATACTGCGAGCTGATCCCGAACGACAAGTTCTTCTGCACGTATCTCGACATGCCGCTGCGCAAAACCGAGTGGCACGCGGGCTACTACCGCCGCCAGATCGAGCAGAAGATCATCCAGCCGCTCGAAAAGGTCTACGGCGTGGACTTCTCGGAGGAAAAGCTGCGCAAGGCCGTCGAGCAGTTCAACGAAGTGTGCCGCATCATCACGGAGATGAACGCCATGCGCATGGCGGACAACCCGGTCATCACGGGGTATGAGTTCCACGTCATCCAGCTGTGCACGCTCACGTGCCCGAAGGACCTCATCCTGCCGTACCTGCGCGAGACGCTGCAGGAGCTGCGTGAGCGTAAACCCGACCCGAAGCCGTGGTACCGTGCGCGTGTACTCATCGCCGGCAGCGAGATCGACGACCCCGAGTTCACGAAAATGCTCGAGATGGCCGGCGGCATGGTCGTGGCTGACCGCTACTGCTTCGGCTCGATGCCCGGCCGCGAGGAGATCCCGCTCGAGGAGGGCAAGGACGTTTTGCAGTCCATCGCCGACTACTATATGTGGCGCAACCAGTGCCCGCGCGCCATGGGCCCCGAGAACATCATCGCGCGCAAGAAATACATCTTCGATCTCGCGGAGAAATACCGCGCCGACGGCATCATCGTCGAGAACATGAAGTTCTGCGAATACTGGGGCTACGAGCGCGCGCAGGACGGCATGTGGTTCTACGAGGGCTATGAGCTGCCGCGCAGCATCCCCGTGTGCCAGATCGAGAAGGATTACACGAGCGCCGCCTCCGGCCAGCTGCGCACCCGGTTCCAGGCGTTCATCGAGTCGCTGGAGATCAAAAAGATCCAGGCGCAGCAATAAGGGAGGGGTTCAGCTATGTGGAAACGCAAACGCACGCTCAAAGAAGAATACGGCACGCTCGGCCACTTCCTGCGGGGTGACAACGACTGCCACTATCTCGGCGACCTGTACATCGAGGGCACGAACTTCTACTTCCACCGCGAGTGGCGCGGCGTGAAGGACACGGCCTATGCCTTCGCCCGCTGGCTGCAGACCTGGGGCAAGATGGCCGGGCTCATCGGCCGCGACCCGGTGCGCATGATCCGCGCCTTCTGGAAGTATCGCTGGCTGAGCGCGTATCTGGCCACGCCGATGATGGTCGACAAATGGATCGAGGGCGACCGCGGCATGGTTCTGCGCGCCGACCTGACGGCCATCGACTGCATGGTGTCCGACTCCATCACGACGCTCTGGCGCGAGATCCGCGCCGACCGCCGCTTCGGCGAGAACAAGTGGACCGAGCGCACGATCGCCTTTGACTACACGCTGCCGAAGCACATCATCTACGGCTTCCCCGGCTACTACGGCATCAACATCCAGCAGCACGCGGCATTCATGGTGCCGATCCTGAACAAGAACCTCGGCTCGTACTACGTCGACCAGGCTGTCAGCTGCGGCATCCCGGGTGATATGTGCACGCTGCCGCTCGTGGAGACCGGCGTCGCCGTCGAGGGCGAGTACCCCGACATCGGCAACTGCTGGCTCACGACGAACAACCCCTGCGACGCGAACATGATGGACAACGTCGCCATGTACCGCGCGCTCTCAAGCGACGGCAAGAAGGCCGTGCACCCGTTCACGACGCCGCTCATGTATGACGACCCGACCTGCAAGGAGCTCGGCGTGCACGAGGTGTACGACGCCATCCACTTCCTCGAAGAGCAGTTCCACCAGCCGTTCAACTGGGACACGTTCATCCAGCACATCGAAAACACCAACCAGTTCAACCGCGAGGAGACCGAGCGCTGGGACGTCTATGCCAAGACGAACAACGGCGCGCTCAACCCCGTGTGCCAGGGGCTGTTTCGCATCTACTTCTACCAGCAGGGCGGCAACGAGTACTTCCTCAAGGCCTCGCACAAGATCACGCGCATCTTTGATAAATGTGTGCGCAAGAACATCGACACCTTCCCGCTCACGCGCCACCGCGCCATCGCCTGGAGCTGCGGCTCGACGTATTACGCACACGGCGTGCCGTGGCTGTATAACTGCTGGGGCATCCTGTGCCTGATCAACATGGACTCGCTGACCGGCCACAACATCGTTGACACCGAGGACCGCGACATCATGATGAGCGACGTGGCCGACTGGCACGCCCGCACCCCGATGCGCACGCACACCGTCGGCGGCAACCGCCACATCATGCAGATGTGGGAGACGGCGGAGAAGTTCAACTGCGACATGATCCTCATGTACGACGACATCGGCTGCAAGGGCATGGCCGGTGCGCAGGGCCTGATCGAGGAGGAGATCCGCAAGCACGACGAGCGCTTCCACACGGTGTGGATGCCGCACTCGCTGATGGATCACCGCATCGTCTCGCCGGCCGAGGCGCGCCGCACCGTCAACGAATACATGATCAACGTCATGCACGAGGAGCCGGTCGATCCGTCGCTGCTCGACTTTGACGACAGCATGGGCTGGTAAAGGAGGTCCACCGATATGAAATGCAAATTTGCGCAGTTCCTGTTCCGAGCTTTTGGCATCACCGGCGGCGCGCTGGCCGTGCTGTTCGTGATCTATTACTATAACCTCGACATGAAGCTCATGCGCTCCGTCGTCGTGCCGTTTTTGAACAAACACTATGACAGCGTCAAGCGCGAGCACCAGATCTGACAGGGGAGGAGCAAACCATGGCAGTCAATCATAATGTCAACCCCCGGCCGCTGACCGCCGAGGAAAAGGAAAACCGCGCCCGCGGCGTGTATGACAGCTTTGCGACCTATGTGGTCTTCTGCGGGCACTGCCGCTACGTGCGCAAGACGAATATGTACATCATGCGCGCCGAGGCTTTCATCGACGAGCTCAAAGCCCGCGGCGAGGTCTGCCCCCAGTGCGGCAGGCAGGAGTGGACGCTCGGCTACCCGATGGGCACGACCACCGGCTTCGTCAAGTTCTGACACGCGCACCGCAGCAGGCCCCCGCACCCGCGAGGGCCTGCTTTTTTGCGCAGATTCCGGCACATTTGCGCGACGCTTGTTGCATATCGCCGAAAATGGGAAATTTCGTTTCCCTGCGCGCATGCATATGTTATAGTAGTGACAATCTCAGCGCAACAACATGAAGGAGGAGAGACCATGGCACAACTCAGACCGAAGATCGTGAAGCTGGCGAAGATCATTGGGGGCGTCACCGGCATCACGACCAGGATCGACGAAAACGCGCCCGAATACTACTGCATGGCAGGCATCCTGACCGACGAGGAAGCGGATGTCGCCATCGCGGCCGGCCTGCGCAAGGAGCGCACCGCGGCCTACCTGGCCAGGAAGGTCGGCAAGACCGTGCAGGAGGTGCAGCCCCTGCTCGACAACCTCGTGTACTACGGCATCTTCCGCCGCTCGCACAACGAGACGCTCGGCGAGGACACGTATTACATGCAGATCTTCGCGCCCGGCATCCTCGAGATGATGGTCAACCAGAAGGAGCTGCTCGACACGCATCCGGAGGTCGGCCGCGCGTTCGAGGAATACACCCGCAACCTCGCGGCGAACATGGGTGCCATGATCCCCGACGGCTACGGCCTCATGCGCGTCATCCCGGTCGAGAGCGCGCTCGAGGGCATTCCCGGCGTGAACGAATTTGAGCGCATCTCGCACTATCTGGACAAGTACGACCGCTTCTCCGTGTCCCCGTGCTCCTGCCGCGCATCGCGCACGAGCATCGGCGACGGCTGCGGCCACCTCGACGAGGATATGTGCATCCAGATGGGCAAGGGCGCCGAGCACTACATCCGCTCCGGCCGCGCCAAGGAGATCACACGCGAGCAGGCGCTCGAAATTATCAAGCGCGCCGAGGAAAACGGCCTCATGCACGACATGGTCAACATCGAAGAGCCGGGCGAGAGCGCGGCCATCTGCAACTGCTGCGCCTGCGCCTGCTTCGGCCTGCGCGTGGGCCTGATGTACGGCGCGCGCGACGCGATCCGCTCCAACTACGTCGCCGAGGTGGACGAGGCCAAGTGCGTCGCCTGCGGCCAGTGCGTGGAGACCTGCCCCGGCAACGCGCTCAAGCTCGGCCAGAAGCTCTGCTCGACCGAGGACCTGACACAGAAGCCGGACTACGTCAAGCTCTCCGAGACCCTGCACCCGAAGCGCACGTGGGACCCGAACTACCGCGAGGACCACGAGGACGTCGTGCCCACCGGCACCGCCCCATGCAAGACCGCCTGCCCGGCGCACATCCCCGTGCAGGGCTACTTGAAGCTCGCCGCGCAGGGCCGCTACACGGACGCGCTCGAACTCATCAAGAAAGAAAACCCGTTCCCGGCCGTCTGCGGCCGCATCTGCAACAAGCGCTGCGAGGCCGAGTGCACCCGCGGCAGCGTGGACGAGGCCGTCGCCATCGACGAGGTCAAGCGCTTCATCGCCGACCATGACCTGCACGAGGCCACGCGCTACGTGCCGAAGCTGCTCAACCAGATCGGCCGCCCGTACACGGAGAAGATCGCCGTCATTGGCGCCGGCCCTGCCGGCATGAGCTGTGCCTACTACCTCGCCAACAAGGGCTACCCCGTGACCGTGTTCGACCGCAACCCGGTGCCCGGCGGCATGCTCACGCTCGGCATCCCGAGCTTCCGGCTGGAAAAAGACGTGCTCAACGCCGAGATCGACATCCTGCGCGAGATGGGCGTCGAGTTCCAATGCGGCGTCGAGGTCGGCAGGGACATCACCATCGAGCAGCTGCGCGCGCAGGGCTACAAGGGCTTCTACGTTGCCATCGGCGCGCAGAAGTCGGCCAAGCTCCGCATCCCGGGCGAGGAGCTCGAGGGCGTCTACGGCGGCGTGGACTTCCTGCGCGCCGTGAACCTCGGCCACGAGACGCATATCGGCAAGCGCTGTGCCGTCATCGGCGGCGGCAACGTGGCCATGGACGTCTGCCGCAGCGCAG
>ERZ809201.470-NODE-470-length-19861-cov-4.546653_pt1 | contig 19861 bp, 19 predicted proteins | sample MGYA00520516_ERZ809201 | MGnify/ENA primary metagenome ERZ809201 (study PRJEB31570, sample SAMEA3213006) | Homo sapiens | biome: human-gut; feature: human gut; material: fecal | place: Sweden | collected 2011 ... | reverse complement strand
CCCGCCGCAGGGGCTGGCCGTCCACCGTGACGGTGTCCGACTCCGGGTCCGCCTGGTCTCCCAGGGCGGCGGGCTGTCCGTTGACCCGGACCCGGCCCTGCCGCAGCAGCTCCTCCGCCGCCCGGCGGGAGCATATCCCGGCAGCCGCTATGATCTTTTGCAGTCGCTCCTTCACGGCGTATCCTCCCGGCGGTGGTCCGCCGTCTCCGGCCCGGCGGGTTGGGCAAAGCCCCAGTCATACAGGGCGGCATGATCCGCCCAGTCGTTGCCGTCCTGCAGGGTGACAGCCACCAGCCGCCGGCCGTCCCGTTCAGCAGCGCTGACCAGGGTCCGTCCCGCGGCTCTGGTGTAGCCGGTCTTCATGCCGATGCACCCGGGCACCGCCCGCAGAAGCCGGTTATGATTGGTCATGGTGCGCCCGCCGATGGTGACGCTCCGGGTGGAGCACAGGCGCACAAAGGTATGGTTCCCGGCGGCATAGGCCGCCAGACGGGCCATGTCCCGGGCGGTGGAGTAGTGGGCCTGACCGTCTAGGCCGCTGGGGTTTTCAAAGGAAGTGTCCTCCATCCCCAGTTCCCCTGCCAGGCCGTTCATCCGCCGGACAAAGGATGCCGTCCCGCCGCAGCCGTCGGCCAGGGCCTCCGCCGCGTCGTTGCCGGAGCACAGCAGCAGGCCGTACAGCAGCTCCTCCACCGTCACCCGCTCTCCGGGCTTGAGGTACATGGAGGAGCCCTCTGTCATGTGTTCCTGCTTTACAGTGATGACGTCCGTAGGCGAGGCGCGTTCCAGCGCCACCAGGGCCGTCATGATCTTGGTGGTGCTGGCGATGAGCATCCGCCGGCCGCCGTTGTGGTCAAACAGCACCTGCCCGGTGTCCGCGTCCATCAGCACGCTGGTGGACACGCCCCACACCCGCACCGGCGTCAGGCACCACCACAGCGCCAGCCCCACCAGCAGCCACGTCCGTTTTCTCACAGAGATCACCCCATATCCACAGCGATGACCTCATTCTATTCACTCAGTACGTTTCTTTTTCCGCCTTCTTCTTGTCGATGAAGCTCTCCACCCGGTCCATGACCTGGGGCACCAGATCGATGACCCGGTCCACGGTGCCCACGGCGGGCAGCGCCACGGGCATCACCCGGGTCACGCCGTCCTTCACCACCAGGAACGCCACCGGCTCCACCTTCACGCCGGCAGTGCTGGCGCCGCCGAACTTGGGGGCCTGCTTGCCGTAATCGCCGCCGCCGCAGCCGAAGCCGAAGCTCAGCCGGGACACGGGGATCAGGGTCACGCCGTCGGGGGTCTGGATGGGCTCGCCGATGATGGTATTGGAGTCCACCATATCGCGGATCTTGCTCATGGACGCCTCCATCAGCTCCGTCAGGGAATTGTTCTTTCTCTCGTTGTTTTCCATGGGTGTCATCCTTTCTTATCGTTTTCAGGCGTTTTCGCACCGTCGGTTTCTTCCGTCTTCTGGACCGTCTGGGCCTGTTCGGCCTGCGCGGCCGCCTCCCGCAGCTTCTTCTCCTTCTTCCACCGCAGCAGCCACTTCAGCACCGGGATGCCGAAGGCAAAGCCGATGGCAAACAGGTCCCGGATCTGGAAGGACAGGCCCACCTCCCCTTCCGCTTTGGTTTCGGCGGCGGAATAGTCCACGTCCAGGTGGATGTAGGGATCGGGGATCCGCATCAGCTCCTCCAGCCGGGGCATAAAGGTCCACACCGCCGCACTGAGCCAGCCGTAGGTCTCGGCGGAGGCGGCAGGGTCCGGTTCCCCGCCCAGGACCAGCGACAGGCGCAGGGGGTCCACCCGCAGCCGCTGCCGGGTCTTTCGCAGGGCCCCTTTCAGGGACTGCCACAGGTACGGCAGCGCCGACCGGATATCGCCGGGCGTCAGGCCCAGCTTCCGCTTCTCCCGGGGCGCTGCCTTCTGCTTTTCGGGCGGATTCTTTTTCTCCTTGTGCTTTTTCTGTTTTTTGGGCTTTTTCGGGGGACTCGGCACGATCTGCATCCGCACAGGCCCCGCTGCGGCGGTGACCCGCAGCTCGTCGCCGAAGGCGATGCGCACCCCCACCCGCAGAAACAGCACCAGCAGGATCAGTGCCAGCAATATGCCCAGTATCCACAGCGCGACCATGCAGGGTCCCCCTTCCTGTAATTATTGTTCCGGCTCCTGAACGGCGCCGTCGTCATTCAGCCGCAGCTGTCCGTCGGCCTCCAGGCCCGGGATCTCCGGTAGATCGTCCAGGGAGTTCAGATGAAATGCCCGCAGAAACGCCTTGGTGGTGCGGTACAGCCGGGGCCGTCCCGGCACCTGCAGCCGCCCGCACTCCTCGATCAGGTGCCGGTCCAGCAGCAGGCCCACGGTGTAGGCGCTGTCCACGCCGCGAATTTGGTCCACATAGGCCCGGGTGGTGGGCTGATAGTAGGCGATGATGGTCAGCACCTCCAGAGCCGGCTGGGACAGCTTCGCAGGCTTGCGGATCTCGAAGGCCCGGCGGATCAGGTCGGCGTACTCCGGGGCGGAGCACAGCTGCCAGGTATCCTCCATCCGCACCAGGCGCATACCCCGGCGCTCATAGCTGTAGTAGTCCGCCAGGCGGCGCAGCACCTGGTCCACGGTGTCCCGGTCCAGGTCCAGGGCCACGGCGATGCGGTCCGCCGCCACCGGTTCCCCGGAGGCAAACAGAATGCCCTCTACCGCGGCCTCTATTTCTTTCATTTCCATTGCTTCCATGTTTTATTCCTCGGTGTTTTCCGGGTCCTCCCGGCAGGTAACGGTGCAGTCGGCGGCGGGTCCGGCCAGCCGGATGATCCGGCTGCGGCACAGCTCCAGCACCGCCATAAACGTGGCCACCAGCTCGCTGCGGCTGCGGCTGCCCCGGAACAGCAGCAGAAACCGGGTGATGCCGCCCTCCTTCAGCCGCCGGACGATCTCCTTGGCCTTCTGCTCCACGGAATAGGGCTCTCGCCGGACGATCTCGTCAAAGGCCCGCAGAGGCGGCGTTTCCGCCTGGCCCCGGCGGTCGGTGACCTCCTGCATGGCGATGACCAGGTCGGCGGGCTGCTGGTCGTATTCATATACCTTGCCCCGCTCCATAGGCTCGGGGTCCCGGGTCAGGATGCTGCGGCCAAACTCGCCCATGGGGCCCAGCAGCTCCGTCAGGCGGCGCACCCGGGCATAGGCCTCGCCCCGCTGGCGCTCCGCCAGGGACTGGATCAGGGCGTCCATCTCGTTTTTTGCCTCCTCGTCCTCCAGGGACAGGAGCATCCGGGTCTTGATATACATCAGGTGGGCGGCCATGGTCACAAATTCGCTGGCCACCTCCAGGTCCATCTCCTTGCGCCGGTCCAGATAGGCCAGATACTGGTCCAGGATCAGGGCAATGGGGATATCCTGTATCTCGATCTTATTCTTGCTCAGCAGGAACAGGATCAGGTCCAGAGGCCCCTCGAAATCCTGAAGCTCCTCTTTTCCCTGAACCACCTTTTCCAGCTTATAAATGGGACTTTCCAATTGCCTGTACCCTCTTAAAAGCCGACCACGCGGCAGAATAGCTCATAAGTCCACTGGATGGCGGCGCTCATCCATCTGTCCCCCACGCCCAGCAGCACCACCGCCCACAGCAGGAGCATGCCGTATCGCTCGTAGCGCAGCATGGTGTTGTAGGCCCGGTCCGGCAGCAGAGAAAACAACACCTTGCTGCCGTCCAGCGGCGGGATGGGGATCAGGTTGAACAGCCCCAGCCCCAGAGACAGGATCGCCGTGGTCAGCAGGAAGGTCAGCAACCGCTGGTTGGCGGCGGAATACGGGGCATAGTCATACACCAGCCGCCCCGCAAACAGCAGCACCAGCGCCAGCAGGAAGTTGGACACCGGCCCCGCCAGGGCCGTCAGGGCCATGCCCTGCTTGGGGCGGCGGAAATACCGGGGGTCCACCGGCACGGGCTTGGCCCAGCCGAAGCCCACGGTAATCATCATCAGCAGGCCGAACCAGTCGATGTGGCGCAGGGGGTTCAGGCTCAGCCGCCGGGCCCGCTTGGCCGTGGGATCCCCCAAAGCCAGCGCTGCCAGGCCATGGCAGGTCTCATGCACCGTCAGGCACAGGAACACCGACACCAGCCGCAGAACCATATCCCGCAGGGAGCCAAAGTCCAGCGCATTCCACAAATTTTCCAGGTATCCCACAGGGCTTCCTCCCCAAATTAGCATATAAGTGCATTATATCAGAAACTTCCACCGATTACAAGCAAAAAAGAACAGCCGCCCGGCGGGGCGGCTGCTCTGCCGATATTGAGCGGTTTTTTCAGAGCTTCCGCACCGCCACGTCGCACAGCTGCACGCCGATGCCCCGGCTGCGGACGGCCTGGTTTCCCTTATCCAGCAGCTTTTCGCGGTTTTTGGTCACCAGCTGCACCAGCAGCTGGTCCTTCTGCTCCTGGCTCATGGTCCCCAGTACCGTCCGGGCCACGGAGGCCGCCACGTCCGGGTTCCCGGCCAGGACGTTTCCCAGGATGCCGCCCTTTTCCTCCCGGCGCAGCTTCTCCGCCACCGCAGGGATCAGATACTCCGCAATGGAGTCATAGTCGATGTCGTCCACCAGAATACGCAGTTCTAACATAGGTTCTCCTTTTGCAAAAACCGGGCTGGGTTTCACGCCCAGCCCGGTTGCTGTTTCGTTACGCCTTGGGGCCTGCGGCCACCACTTCCGCGCTCATGCGGGTATACTTCTTGAAATTCTCCACAAAGCTGGCCGCCAGCTTCCGGCAGCTGGCCTCATAGGCCGCCTGATCCTCCCAGGTGTTGGCGGGAATCAGCAGCTCGCTGGGCACGCCCTCGATGGAGGTGGGCACCTGGACGCCGAAGGTGGGGTCGGTGACGAACTCCGCCTTCTCGATCTCGCCGGTCAGGGCCGCGGTGACCATGGCCCGGGTGTAGCGGAGCTTCATGCGCTTGCCGGTGCCGTTCCAGCCGGTGTTCACCAGATAGACCCTGGCGCCGGACTTTTCCACCTTGTCCGCCAGCATGGCGGCGTATACGGAGGGATCCAGCGGCAGGAAGGGCTCGCCGAAGCAGGTGGAGAAAGTGGGCACCGGCTCGGTGACGCCGATCTCAGTGCCGGCCACCTTGCTGGTGAAGCCGGATACGAAATAGTACATGGCCTGGTTCTTATCCAGCTTGCTGATGGGAGGCAGCACGCCGTAGGCGTCCGCCGTCAGGAAGATCACCGTCTTGGGCACGCTGGGGCTCATGCCGGAGAGCTCTGCATTGGGGATGTACTCCACGGGATAGCCCACCCGGCTGTTCACCGCCAGGGAGTCGTCGTCGAAGTCGAACTCCCGGGTGTCGGGGTCCATGACCACGTTCTCCACCAGCGCGCCGAAGCGGATGGCGTTGTAGATCTCCGGCTCGCCCTCGGGAGAGAGGTTGATGCACTTGGCGTAGCACCCGCCCTCGAAGTTGAACACGGAGTCGTCGGCCCAGCCGTGCTCATCGTCGCCGATGAGCTTGCGGGCGGGATCGGCGGACAGGGTGGTCTTGCCGGTGCCGGACAGGCCGAAGAACACGGCGGAGTCGCCGTCCTTGCCGATGTTGGCAGAGCAGTGCATGGGGAACACACCCTGCTTGGGCAGGACATAGTTCATCACGGAGAACACGGACTTCTTGATCTCGCCGGCGTACTGGGTGCCGCAGATCACCACCAGATGGGCCTCATAGTCCACCAGAACGGCAGCCTCGGACCGGGTGCCGTCTATCTCGGGGATGCACTTGAAGCCGGGGGCGGCGATGATGGTATAATCCTCATGGAAGCTCTCCAGCTGGTCCGCCGTGGGGCGGCGCAGCAGCTGGTGGATGAACAGATTCTGGCTGGCCAGCTCGTTGACGATGCGGAAGGCCTTGGTATACTTGGGGTCCGCTCCGGCGAAGCCGTCGAAAATGAACACGTCCTTATTCTGCAGATACGCCGTGACCTTGGCATAGATGGCATCGAACCGGGCCTTGTCCATGGGCCGGTTCACCTTGCCCCAGGCGATGTCGTCATGAATGGCGGGGGTGTCCACGATAAACTTGTCGTTGGCGCTGCGGCCGGTGTATTTGCCGGTCTTTACCACCAGGGCACCGGTGTTGGACAGGGTGCCCTCGCCCCGGCGCAGGGCGTGCTCCGTCAGCTGCGCCGGCGTCAGATTGCGGTACACCGCGGCGGCATTGATGATGCCCAGCTTTTCCAGTCCGTAAGTTTCCATGTGCTTGTTCCTCCTCAAATTGTTCCAATTTGTTCCGGTTTTTATTATTTTCGCAGGGCCTGTACGGCGGCCCGCAGGGCGTCCACGTGCTCCTGGGTGGTGGCCCAGCCGGCGCAGAAGCGCACGCCGGAATGGGTCTTATCCACCCGCTCCCAGTATTCATAGCCGAAGTTCTTCCCCAGCTCCGCCAGCTCATCGTCCGGCATAATGGGGTACTGCTGGTTGGTGGGAGAGTCAAACAGCAGCGGATAACCGGCGGACACGAAGATGTCACGAATCTGATAGGCCATCTCGTCGGCGTGGCGGGAAATCTTGAAGTACAGATCATCGGTGAACAGGGCGTCAAACTGGATGCCCAGCAGACGGCCCTTGGCCATGCGGCCGCCCCGCTGCTTCATGATGAAGCGGAAATCCTTCTTCAGCGCCGGGTTCATGATCACCACGGCCTCGCCGAACAGGGCTCCCACCTTGGTGCCGCCAATATAGAACACGTCGCACAGGCGGGCAATCTCCGGTATGGTCAGTTCAGAGCCGTCGGCCATAACCCCGTAGCCCAGCCGGGCCCCGTCGATGAACAGCGGCAGGCCGTATTTCCGGCAGGTGTCGTACAGAGCCGTCAGCTCCGCCTTGGAATACAGGGTGCCGCCCTCGGTGGGGTGGGAGATATACACCATGCCGGGCTGGACAATGTGCTCGGTGGACTCGTCGTTCCGGTGCCACTCCACATAATCCTGCACCTGCTGGGCAGTGATCTTCCCCTCTGCCGCAGGCAGGGTGATGACCTTGTGGCCGGTGGACTCGATGGCCCCCGCCTCGTGGCAGTTGATGTGTCCGCTGTCGGCGGACAGCACACCCTGCCAGGGCCGCAGAATGGAGGCGATCACGGTGGTGTTGGTCTGGGTGCCGCCCACCAGGAAGTGAACGTCAGCCTCCGGCGCCTGGCAGACGGCGCGGATTTTCTCCCGGGCCGCCGCGCAGTATTCGTCCTCGCCGTAGCCCACGGTCTGCACCATATTGGTCTCGTTGAGCCGCGCCATCACGCTGGGATGAGCGCCCTCCAGATAGTCGCTGTTGAAATAGATCATGGGAGCTTCTCCTTTATTCTTTATACTTTCTCCATCATATCCCAGTGGGGCGCATTTGTAAAGAGATATTCTTACTTGAACCCATTTACCTGCACCCAGGCCCGGACGTGGTCCACAAACCGCTGGGTGGAGTTGGACAGGGCCTTCTCGTCCTTGACGCCGATGGCGATGCGCCGGTAAAAGGCCTTGGGCGGCTGGCATACCACCAGGGGGTAGGGGCTGTGGCGCACCATCAGCTCCGGCAGCAGGCTGATGCCCAGGCCGTTGGACACCATGGACAGAATGGTCCGGTCCTCCCGTGCGATATATCGCACATGGGGCCGCACGCCCATTTCGTCGAAAGCGGCCCGGATTTCGTAATCGTCTCCCTCCTCCAGCTGGATCACCGGCTCCGTGGCCAGGGCCTCCACCGGAAAGGGATCGCTGTTGGCCAGAGGATGCCCGCAGGGCACGATGACCTTCAGCTGGTCCAAGTGCAGGGGGTACACCTGCAGTCCCTTCAGGGACGGCATCCGCAGAAATCCGCAGTCCGCCTGCCCGGTGATGATCAGCTCCTCGATCTGGTCGTAGAAGTCGCAGGTCTGAATTTCGAACTCGATGGCCGGATACAGCTTGCTGAAAGCCTTCAGGATCATAGGCAGCCACTGGGCGGAGACGCTGGAAAACGAGGCCACCTTCACAAGGCCCGCGTCCATGCCCCGCAGGTCCGCCGCCTGCTGGGCCAGTCGGTGATATTCCGTGCAGAGCTGCTGAATCTGCGGAAGCAGGGCCCGGCCATCCCCGGTCAGGGTCACGCCGCCCCGGTTCCGGCTCAGCAGCGTCACCCCCAGCTCCTCCTCCAGGGAGCTGATGGCGTGGCTGATTCCGGACTGTGAGAAATTCAGGTCCGCCGCCGCCTTGGTAAAGCTGCCGCATTCAACGGTTTTCAGGAAAATCTGGTATTTTGTGGCGTTCATGTCCCCCACCTCGTCTTTCTTTGACTGTATTCCTCATTGTACACCCTTTTTTTCATGACTTCAATCGAAAATATGCGTTTTACAAATGTAAAATTCTATGATATCCTACCCATGGACTTAAGGAAAGAGAGGAAAAATCGAAAATGGCTCTGATTACAAAGATGCATCGCTGTGCCTTCTGCGGCAGCAGCGAGGTGACGGTTTCCGAAAATGGGACCTATACCTGCCGCGACTGCGGCAAGACCGCTGACCACGGCATGCCGGCCGCCGATGTGGAGGCTGTCAACCGCATTCTGATGACCGGCGGCGACGCCGAGACCGCCGAGGAGCTGCGGCGGCGCTACCCCCGTCTGAACCTGACCACTTGGTCCAAGGAGAATCGTCTCCAGTTCTGATTTTGCAGCCGAGAGCGGCTATGGTTTACCTCCTTCGCCGCTGAAAATACCTGGCAGCGCCTGCTGCCCATCTTTTCCATGGGGATTTTCCTACCCCAAACATAACAAACAGCCGCGCTTGGGCATGCGCGGCTGTTTGTTATATAATGAGGGATTCAAACGGGATACCCGGTTCGAGACGCCGGATATCCCGTTTTTCATCGTCAGTTTTTTCGGCAGTGCCAGGTCAGCTCCAGGAGGTTCAGAGGCAGCAGCCCATCACACATACCGCTGGGTCAGCACGTCGAACACGCCCCGGGTGGTCAGCCGCAGGGACGGGATCACCGGCAGAGCCATGAAGCTCAGGGTCATGAAGGGGTCAATGCCCCGGGACACGCCCAGCCGGAAGGCCTCGTCCTTGGCGGCCTCCAGGGCGCTGTTCACCATCACCAGGCTGTCGTCGGACATGATGCCCGCGATGGGCAGGGCCACCTCGCCCAGGATCTGGCCGCCGTCCATTACGGTGATGCCGCCGCGATTCTCCACAATCCGGTTGGCGGCGGCGGCCATGTCCTCCTCGGAGGTGCCCACCACGATGATGTTGTGGCTGTCGTGGCTGATGGAGGTGGCCACGGTGCCGTGCTTGAGACCGTAGCCCTTGATATAGCCCAGGCCAATGTGGTGGGTGTTCTTATGCCGCTCGATTACGGCGATCTTGAGAATGTCCTGCTCCAGGTCGATGTGGTCGGCATAGCCCGCGTCCTCGGACACGATCTCGCCGGGCACCATGCCGATAACGGCGTGGGGGCGCTTGTCGGTGAAGTCGGCGGCGGACAGAGGGGCCACATGGAAGGTGTCGTGGGCCCGCTTCACCAGATAGGGGTCGATCTCCGGGGTGTCGAACTCCCGCAGAACGCCGTCGTACATGAGCTTGCCCTTCTTATAGACCATCTCGATCTCGAAGTTCTCCCAGTTGTCGATGACCACAAAGTCCGCCAGATACCCGGGGGCGATGGCGCCGCGGTTGTTCAGCAGGAAGTACCGGGCGGCGGTGTACCCGGCGGCCTTCACCGCCATGATGGGGTCCGCGCCCAGGGAGATGGCCTTTTTGACGATGTAGTCGATGTGGCCCTTTTCCAGCAGGTCGTTGGGGTGCTTGTCGTCGGTGCAGAACATGCAGCGCTCGATGTATTTCTCGCACAGCAGGGGGGCCAGGGCCTCCAGGTTCCGGGCGGCGGTGCCCTCCCGGATCATGATGAACTGTCCCCGCTCCAGCTTGGCCATGGCCTCCTCCACGTTGGAGCACTCATGGTCGGAATACACGCCGGCGGCGATATAGGCGTTCAGGTCGTTGCCGGTAAGGCCCGGGGCGTGGCCGTCGATCTTCTTGTGGTGGGCCTGGGAGGCCACGATCTTTTCCACCACCTGGCTGTCGCCGTTGATGATGCCCACAAAGTTCATCATCTCCGCCAGGCCCTGAACCCGGGGATGGTCATAGAAGGAGTCGATGGCTCGATAGTCCAGATTGGCTCCGGACTCGTCCAGGGGCGTGGCCGGGACGCAGGAGGGCAGCATGAACCGCACGTCCACCGGCAGGTCCTCGGTAGCCTGGAGCATGTATTCGATGCCGTCGGTGCCCATGACGTTGGCAATTTCGTGGGGGTCGGTGATGACGGTGGTGGTGCCGTGGGGCAGAACAGCCTTGGCAAACTCCTTGGGGCTCACCAGGGAGCTCTCCAGATGGATATGGGCATCAATGAAGCCCGGCAGCACGATCTTGCCGGAGACGTCGGCCTCCACCCTGCCGCGATACTGTCCCATGCCCACAATGAGCCCCTCCGCCACGGCAATATCCCCGCGGCACAGCTCGTTGGAGAACACGTTGACATAGGTGGCGTTTTTCAGCACCAGGTCCGCCGGGGCCCGGCCCGCCGCCACATCGATGACATGGAGCTTCTTGTTGAGCTTGCGGTTGATTTTCCCTGCGTAGCTTTCCTTCACAGCCATGACGAAATCCTTCCTTTCTCCCGCGCAAAACGGAAACGAAACTACAAAAGCGCTATCTCTTTTGTTAATTCCTCATATTATCACAACTAATAACGCTTGTCCACTGTTTTTTCGGGAAAATCACAGGCCCAGCAGGAGCTTTACCTTCAGCACGGCGGCAACGGTCTTGCCGTCCTGAATCTGCCCACTCAGGCACTGGTGCACCAACTCATCAAAGGGAATGCGCCGAACGGCCAGAAACTCGTCCTCGTCGGGGTGCGTATCGCCGAAGGTCAGCCCCCGGGCCAGATACAGGTGCAGCACCTCGTCGTAGCAGCCCGGGGAGGCGATGATCTGCCCCAGGGGCTGCCAATCCGCCGCCGTGGCCCCCACCTCCTCCTTCAGCTCCCGCCGGGCGGTGGTAAACGGCTCCTCGCCGGGCTCCCGCTTTCCGGCAGGAATCTCCAGCAGCGTCCTGGAGAAGGCATAGCGGTACTGGGTCACCATGGGAACGCAGCCGTTTTCGTCCAGGGCCAGGATCCCCACGCCGCCGGGATGCTCCACAATCTCCCGCAGGGAGGTTTTCCCGTTGGGTAGGGCCACCGTATCCACCCGCAGCCGCAGAATGCGGCCCTTGTATATCTCCCGGCTCTCCAGGCATTTTTCCGTCAGATCCATTGTCAGAACTCCTCTCTGTGTTTATTATTTTTGCCATCATACACTCGTTGGACCGGAAAAGCAAGTCCCGGGTTATTCTGAAAGAAGGATAAGGCTTCACCTTGCGGAGAATGAATGAATATGGTATAATTACCGGTAATGTTTGAGATCATGCCCCCATATGTCGGCGGGCCGGGACAAAGGAGACGATCACATGGCAACCTTCACCGTTAACGGGCAGAGCGTGACCGTGGAAAAAAATCAGAAGCTCATCCGCTTTCTGCGGGATACCCTGCACCTGACCTCCGTTAAGGACGGGTGCAGCGAGGGTGCCTGCGGCACCTGCCACGTTCTCATCGACGGCAAGCCCACCAAGGCCTGCATCCCCCAGACCGACCGGCTGGAGGGGCGGACCGTTCTCACGGTGGAGGGCCTTTCCGATTGGGAAAAGCAGGTGTATACCTTCGCCTTCGGCGAGGCGGGAGCCGTTCAGTGCGGCTTCTGCATCCCCGGCATGGTCATCTCCGCCAAGGGGCTGCTGGACGTGAATCCCGATCCCACCCGGGAGGAGGCCGCCTTCGCCATCCGCAACAACATCTGCCGCTGCACCGGCTATGTGAAGATCATTGACGGCATCCTGCTGGCGGCTAAGATTCTCCGGGAGGGGAAGCTGCCGGAGGCCTCCGCCGACGACTGGAAAATGGGCAGCCGGGTCCACCGGCTGGACGTGGAGGAAAAGGTGCTGGGCACCGGCCAGTACCCCGACGACGTGTATGTGGACGGAATGTGCTACGGCGGCGCGGTGCGCAGCCGGTACGCCCGGGCCCGGGTCCTGTCCATCGACGTCAGCGACGCCCAGGCCCTGCCCGGCGTGGTGTGCGTACTGACCCAGAAGGACATCCCCGGCAAGGTCAACGTGGGCCACCTGAAAAAGGACCAGCCCACCCTGATCGGCGTGGGCGAGATCACCCACTATCTGGGGGACTCCGTGGCCCTGATCTGCGCCCGGGAGCAGGAGACCCTGGAGACCGCCAAGAAGCTGGTGAAGGTAGAATATGAGGTCCTCCCTGCCGTGCACAGTCCCCAGGAGGCCGCCGCCCCGGACGCGCCCCTGGTGTTCGAGGGGGACGAGAGCAACGTTCAGGCCTATAAGCATGTCTCCCGGGGCAACGCCGAGGAAGCCATCCGGAACGCAAAATATGTGCTGACCCAGCACTTCCACACCCCCTGGACGGAGCATGCCTTTCTGGAGCCGGAGTGCTGCGTGGCCCTGTCCCTGGAAAACGGCGGCGTCCGCCTGCTGACCTCGGACCAGAGCGCGCACACCACCATGCACGAGTGCGCCGCCATGCTGGGGGTGGACTATGACCACTGCCAGGTCCAGAATATGCTGGTGGGTGGCGGCTTCGGCGGCAAGGAGGATATGTCCGTCCAGCACCACGCCGCCCTGCTGGCGTATATCGCCCGGGTGCCGGTGAAGGTGAAGCTGTCCCGGCAGGAGTCCATCCTGGTCCACCCCAAGCGCCACAGCTTCGACATGGACTTCACCATGGGCTGCGATGAAAACGGCATCATTCAGGGGGTCAAGGCCAGCGTGGTGTCCGACACCGGTGCCTTTGCCTCTCTGGGAGGGCCGGTTCTGGAGCGGGCCTGCACCCATGCCGCCGGGCCTTATGCCTATGAAAACTTCGAGATCGAGGGCCGCGCCTATTATACCAACAATCCTCCCGCCGGAGCCTTCCGGGGCTTCGGCGTGACCCAGACCTGCTTCTGCACGGAGACGCTGCTCAATGAGATGGCGGACCTGGTGGGCATTTCTCCCTGGGAGATCCGCTATCGCAACGCCATCCGTCCCGGGGGCGTCCTGCCCAACGGCCAGATCGTGGACAACTCCACCGGCCTGGTGGAGACGCTGGAGGCCATCAAACCCGCCTATGACGAGGCCGTGAAAAACGGCGACCCGGTGGGCATCGCCTGCGCCATGAAGAACGCCGGCGTGGGCGTGGGCATCCCTGACTGGGGCCGCTGCAAGCTGATCGTGGAGGAGGACCGCAAGCTGCATATTTATTCCGGCGCCTCCTGCATCGGCCAGGGACTGGGCACCGTGCTGGTGCAGGTGGTGGTCACCAACACCGGCCTCCACCGGGACGACATCGTCTATGAGCGCAGCAACACCTGGATCGCCCCGGATTCCGGCGACACCTCCGGCTCCCGCCAGACTCTGGTCACCGGCGAGGCCACCCGCCGGGCCTGCGAGAAGCTCAACGCCGCCCTGGAGGGCAAGACCCTGGGCGACCTGGTGGGCCAGGAGTTTTACGGCGAGTATCTGGCCAAGACGGACCCCCTGGGCGCGGACGTGCCCAACCCCGTCAGCCATGTGGCCTACGGCTACGCCACCCAGATGTGCGTTCTGGACAAGAAAACCGGCCGCATCAAGAAGCTGGTGGCCGCCCACGACGTGGGCAAGGCCGTGAATCCCCTGAGCTGCGAGGGACAGATCGAGGGCGGCGTGGTCATGAGCATGGGCTACGCCCTGACGGAGCAGTATCCCATTGACGACACCTGCAAGCCCACCGCCAGATACGGCACTCTGGGCCTGTTCCGGGCCAATCAGATCCCGCCGGAGATCCAGGCCATCGTGGTGGAGAAGCCCGGCCTCAACGTGGCCGGAGGCGCCATCGGTATCGGTGAGATCACCTCCATCCCCACGGCTCCCGCCATTGCCGACGCCTATTACTGTCTGGACGGTCAGCGCCGCCTGACCCTGCCCCTGGAGAACACCCCCTACGCTAAGAAAAAGTAAAGCTGCAAAATAAGATCATGCCCGGTGCAATGCACCGGGCATGATCTTATTTAATTTGTGGTTTCATCACAGCTTGCTTACCCGCAAAGCACGGATGGCGTTGAGAACGGCGATGACCATCACGCCCACGTCGCCGAAGATGGCGGCCCACATATTGGCCGCGCCCACGGCCACCAGCAGCAGGCACAGGGCCTTGACGATCAGGGCGAAAGCGATGTTTTCGTACACAATGCGGATGCACTTGCGGGAGATGCGGATGGCCTTGGCGATCTTCAGGGGATCGTCGTCCATCAGCACCACGTCCGCCGCCTCGATGGCGGCGTCGGAGCCCATGGCCCCCATGGCAATGCCGATATCCGCCCGGGACAGCACCGGCGCGTCGTTGATGCCGTCGCCCACAAAGGCCAGCTTGCCGCCGGACTGACCCAGCAGCCGCTCCACCTGGGCCACCTTATCGGCGGGCAGCAGCTCGCTGTGGACCTCGTCCACCCCCAAGCTCTGGGCCACATGGTCGGCCACCTTGGCCCGGTCGCCGGTGAGCATGACGGTCTTTTCCACGCCGATGCGCTTCAGGGCAGCGATGGCATCCCGGGCGTGGGGCTTCTCCACATCGGAGATGACAATATGGCCGGCGTACTGGCCGTCCAGGGCCAGGTGGATAATGGTACCCACGCTGTGGCAATCGTGCCAGGCAATGCCCAGCTTATCCATGAGCTTATCGTTGCCCACGGCCACAGTGACACCGTCCACCCTGGCCACCACGCCGTTGCCGCTGAACTCCTGGATATCCGTAACCCGCTGGCGGTCAATGGGGCCGCCGTGGGCCCGCTGCAGGCTCTTGCTGATGGGGTGGGAGGAGGCGCACTCCGCCAGGGCGGCGTATTCCAGCACCTTTTCCCGGGGAAGCTGATTGTGGTGGACGCCGGTGACGTCGAACACCCCCTGGGTCAGGGTGCCGGTTTTGTCAAACACTACGGTTTTGGTTTTGGACAGGGTTTCCAGATAGTTGGAGCCCTTGATGAGGATGCCCTCGTGGCTGGCGCCGCCCAGGCCCGCAAAGAAGCTCAGGGGGATGCTGATCACCAGGGCGCAGGGGCAGCTGACCACCAGGAAGGACAGGGCGCGGTACAGCCAGGTGCCCCAGTCGCCGTCAAGCCCCGTCAGCAGACGCACCACCGGCGGCAGCACCGCCAGGGCCAGGGCCGCCCCGCACACGGCGGGGGTATACACCCGGGCGAACTTGGAGATGAAGTTCTCGGACTTGGACTTGTGGGAGCTGGAATTTTCCACCAGCTCCAGGATTTTGGACACGGTGGACTCGCCGAAGGCCCGGGTGGTGCGGATTTTCAGCACGCCGGTCATGTTGATGCAGCCGCTGATGATCTCGTCGCCGCCGGTGACGTCCCGGGGCAGGCTCTCGCCGGTGAGGGCGGCGGTGTTCAGGGTGGAGGTCCCCTCCAGCACCACGCCGTCCAGAGGGACCTTCTCGCCGGGCTGGACCACGATGACGGCCCCCACGGGCACATCGTCCGGGTCCACCTGGGTCAACTGTCCGTTCTGCTCGATGTTGGCATAGTCGGGGCGGATGTCCATCAGGGCGGTGATGTTCCGGCGGCTCTTGCCCACGGCGTAGCTCTGGAACAGCTCGCCGATCTGATAGAACAGCATCACGGCCACGGCCTCCATGAAGTCGCCGCTTTTCTCGTAAAACGCCAGGCCGATGGCGCCCACGGTGGCCACGGCCATCAGGAAGTTCTCGTCGAACACCTGGCCCCGGAGGATGCCCTTGCCGGCCTTGCGGAGAATGTCATAGCCGATGATCAGGTACGCCGCCAGGTACAGCAGCGTCCCGGGCAGGCCCCCGATGGAAAACAGCCGGATGGCCAGGACCAGCACCGCCGTGACGATGATGCGGCAGAGCATCTTTTTTTGCTTCTTGGTCATGCTTCTTCCCCTCCTTCAGCAGACGTGCCGGAATGGCTTCCGGCACGCGTTGTGTTTCACAGATAGATCTCGCAGTCGTCCTCGACCTTTTTGCAGTTCTTCAGAACGGCCTTCATCACCGTCTTGGGGTCCGTCCCCTCCCGGAACTCCACGATCATCTTCTGGGTCATGAAATTCACCACGGCGCTTTCAACGCCCTCGGTTTTCTTGGCGGCCTCCTCCATGAGGTTGGCGCAGTTGGCGCAGTCCACTTCGATCTGATAGGTCTTTTTCATGGCAAACTCCTTTTCCTGCCCAATGGCCGGCGCATTCAACCATTAAGCACTTGTTTAATCTTGATGACTGTACTATAATGGACGAAACGGGGAAAGTCAACGGTCTTTGCCCCTTTCCTGCCGTTCGGGCGAAAAGAACTGCCGAACGGGAAAATGATGAAGGAGCGTGTGCGCTATGGAACATACAGAGCTGCCCCACCGGCACGGAAATGACCGGGACCTGTCCCGGCTGGAGCATTGCATGCAGGAAGCGGAGAGCTTTCAGGCGGTGGCGGGCCTGTGCCGCCTGCTGTCCGACGCCAACCGGGTGCGGATTTTCTGGCTGCTGTGCCACTGCGAGGAGTGCGTGGTGAATCTGGCGGCGCTGGTGGGCATGAGCAGTCCCGCCGCCTCCCACCATCTGCGGCAGCTGAAGGACAGCGGCCTGGTGGTCAGCCGCCGGATCGGCAAGGAGGTCTATTACCGGGCGGCGGACACGGAGGTGGCGGGACTGCTGCACCAGGTCATCGAGCGGACGGTGGAGGTCACCTGCCCCCGGGAGGAGGCCATGCCCCATGCACCCCACCTGCCGCCGGTGGACGCCCACGCCGGGGAGCACGCCGCCGGCCTGACGCCCCAGCAGCGGGAGATCATCCACCAGGTCCACCAGCTGCTGACGGAAAACCTGGACAGCCGCATCACCATCGAGCAGCTGTCCCGCCGGTTCCTGATGAATCCCTCCACCATGAAGGAGCTGTTCAAGGCGGAATACGGCAGCTCCATCGCCGCCCACATCCGGCAGCACCGGATGGAAAAGGCGTCGGCCCTGCTGCTGGAGTCCGGCGACAGCCTGGCCCAGGTGGCCCGGGCAGTGGGGTACGAGAGCCAGAGCAAGTTCTCCGCCGAGTTCAAAAAGGTGTTCGGTATGCTGCCCTCGGAGTTCCGGAAGCTCCACGCCGGACACTGAGCCGCCCTGCATGTTTTCGCCGGGAATGCACATGCTATCTCCGATAAGGAGGTGCGTTCCATGACGGAGGAACCCAATCAGCAGCCGGAGCAGTCCGGCGACCAGAGCGCCCCGCGTCTTTACGACCTGGGCGCGGCCCTGGTGGAAAGCAGCCGGGGCAGCATATACTGCCTGACCATCATCGGCCAGGTGGAGGGCCACAGCCTGGCCCCCAATAACACGAAAACCACCAAATATGAGCACGTTCTGCCCCTTCTGGCCCATCTGGAGCAGTCGGAGGAGGTGGACGGCGTTCTGCTCCTGCTGAACACCGTGGGCGGCGACATTGAGGCGGGCCTTGCCATTGCGGAGATGGTGGCCGGTATGACCAAGCCCACGGTGACCCTGGTGCTGGGCGGCGGACACTCCATCGGCATCCCCCTGGCGGTGTCCGGACAGCAGACCTTCATCGTGCCCTCGGCGTCCATGACGGTGCACCCGGTGCGCATGAGCGGCCTGATGATCGCCGCGCCCCAGTCCTATCGGTATTTTGAGCGGGTGCAGGAGAGCATCGTGTCCTTCGTGGCCCGGCACAGCCGCATCACCCAGGACGACTTCCGCCAGCTGATGCTGGCCGACGGGGACATGTCCAACGACGTGGGCACCATTCTCTACGGCAGCCAGGCGGTGCAGCTGGGGCTCATTGACCGGCTGGGCACCCTGTCTGACGCCCTGGAGGCTCTTTACGGCATGATCGGGAAAAACGGTTGATTTTGTCGGGGCCCTGTGCTATACTGTGTACAAATTTACGGAATAGCGGGGGGCTATGGAATGAACACCAATTTCAAAACAGCGTTATTCGGCGGCTTCGACCGGGAGGACGTGGTCAGCTATATCCAGCAGACCTCCCGGGAAAATCAGCAGCGGGTCTCCGCTCTGGAGGAGGAAAACCACGGCCTGCAGGAGCGCAACCGCGCCATGGAGGCCGAGCTGAACACCCTGCGCCGGGCGGTGCTGGAAAACAGCGCGGCGGCGGACACCTGCCTGCAATTGCAGACACAGCTCCGGGAGCTCCAGGAGCAGGCCCAGAAGCTCCAGAAGGAAACGGAGTACCTCCGTGCCCAGGCAGCGGAGTATCAGTCCCTGAAGGACCACATCGCCGATATCGAGATCAGCGCCCACCGGCGGACGGAGGAGTTCCGGGCCAAGGCCATCGAGCAGCTGCGGCAGCTGACCCGGCAGCAGGAGACCTGGTGCGCCCAGTCCCGGGCCAAGTATGCCGAGCTGAACCGCCAGTTCTGCCAGAAGCTGGCCCTGGCCCAGCAGACCCTGGCGGAGCCGGATCTGTCCGGCTTCCAGGAGATGGAGGCGGGCCTGCGGCAGATGGAGGAGAGCTTCAGCGAGACGAACCAGGCGTAACACCCAGCCATAAAGAAGCAGCACCCTCAGCAAGTGGCACTTTTGCCGCTTGCTGAGGGTGCGTTTTTTCGGATATGATCACTCCATGACCCACTGCCGCAGGTCGGGAATCTGCAGGCGGATATCCTTTTCCAGCTCCGCCCCGTCGCCCCGAAAGCCCAGGCGCTGCCAGAAGGGACGCAGGCTCTCGTCGGTGCAGGTCAGCCGCAGGTAAGGCAGGCCCAGCCGCCGCCCCTGCTGGATGATCTGGCCCATAGGCGGGATCCCCTGGCGGCGGGCCCCGCCACATGGGGTCCATGGCGTACCAGGTGATGCGCAGGGCGTCCGGCTCCCGGACGGTCTGGTACAGGCCGATCAGCTCCTGGCCGTTGTACCACACGGCGGTGCCCTGTCCGCCCTCCGGCGCGCCGAACAGGCGGCCCTGCTCATGGCTGGCCGGGCGATACAGCTGGCCCGGCTCCACCATGCCCTTGGTTTTCCACCAGGTCTGCTTGCCGAAGGTGGAGAGGCCCTCCTGGGCCGTCAGGTGGCTGTTGTCGTCCCGGAACACCACCCGCAGGTCGTCCCCCTGGGCCTCGATCAGGGACACGGCGGTGTTGTCGCCGTGGGGCGACTGGCCGATCTCCGCCAGGGGCAGCCCCTGAAGCGTGCCCAGGACGATGCGCATGGCCGCGCCGTGGGAGAAAACGGCCACCATCTGGCCGTCATGCTCCCGGGCCACCCGGCGCAGGGCAGGCAGATACCGGTCCAGCACGGTCTGGGCAGTCTCACAGCCCTCCACCTGCCAGCGGTCCAGCTGGTGGTTGAACTCCATCATCTGCAAAGGCCAGCGGGTCTCGATCTGGCGCCAGGTCAGGCCCTCCCACACGCCCATGTGCACCTCCCGGAAGGCGGGCTCCAGGTGCAGGGGCAGGCCCTTGGGGACATAAACCGCCTGGGCGGTGGTCTGGGTGCGGATCAGGTCGCTGGCGTATACGGCGTCCACCGGGATGTCCCGGAACCGCCGGGCCAGGGCCTGCATCTGGCGGGGGCCGCGATAGTCGGTGATCAGGCCTTCCTCCTGGCCGTGGGCGATGCGATAGAGATTGCCCTCGGCCTCGGCGTGGCGGATGAGATAGATTTTCGTCATAGCAAGCCCTCCCTTACAGCACGGTGACCAGCTGCTTCAGCTGCCGGACAGCAGCCTGTAC
>ERZ809201.466-NODE-466-length-19991-cov-14.404595_pt1 | contig 19991 bp, 16 predicted proteins | sample MGYA00520516_ERZ809201 | MGnify/ENA primary metagenome ERZ809201 (study PRJEB31570, sample SAMEA3213006) | Homo sapiens | biome: human-gut; feature: human gut; material: fecal | place: Sweden | collected 2011 ... | reverse complement strand
AGAATCAGAGGTTAAACCTGCAGTATCAGAACGAGCAGAAGAAAATCGAACTTCAGTTGGAAAAATAGAATCAGAGGTTAAACCTGCAGTATCAGAACGAGCAGAAGAAAATCGAACTTCATTTGAAACTATAGAAGAACATAAATCCGAAAATGCCGAAATTAAAAACGATGAAACTCAAGAACGCCCGGACTGCGCCTCTAAGGAGCAAGAACAAGCTGTCAGATTTGCAGAAGCAGAACATACTGCGTCAGAAAAGATTCTTTTGACAACAACGGCAGGCTATGGGTTTAGGACTGGAACGCTTAATCTATACAACGATAGATTAGAGTTTGTCTGTTCTCAGGGAACATTCACATACCCAATAAACAAAATTAAAAAAGTTAGAAAATCGTTTGGATGTTTAGAAGTAACTACTCTTGATGGTAAGACACCTTCGTTTGGATATGATGGAGACATAGTAGACCAATGGGTTGCAAAAATAATACGGATGATTCCCGAAGATAACTTAAACATGTCGTCTGTGAACGACGGAACACACGCAGCAACAAACAACGCAGATGTATCTCAGCAAATATCAAGTATAAAACAAGTTGGAGGCGAAAAAATAAAAGAGGTTGTTGGCAACTATAAAAACCTCCAAAAACTACCCAAACTTAAAAGATTCCTTTATATTACGATTCCAATAATTATTGCCACTATCATAGTATTTATTGGGATTGTCAAATTTGACGAAGCGCCAAGCGACGGATTTTATATAACGGCTGCTAAACAGGTGGTTAGTGAAAATCTTCGTTCTCCTTCCACTGCACAATTTTCAGATGTGGAAATTGTTGATAAAGATGAATATGGTCGAGCAGTAATAACAATGACTGTGGATGCACAAAATGGATTTGGAGCTTACATTAGAGATAAGTATGCTGTAATTATCTATGATGTTAATACAAGTGAAAACACATTTAGGTATATATATCCTCAAAGTTATTCCTCTGATTCTTTTGAAAAATCTGTTGTTTCAAATTTAAAGAAAAACGCAAACTGGGGTGAACCTTTAGATTCGGATTAATTACTTTGTCTGAGAAAAAGACAAAGATATATGTAATTGCGGTGTGGAAAACTTGTCATGGATAACAGAGCGGCGTTTGACGAACTTGAAATGAATTGCAGAACTGTCAAGGATAAGTCGGAATTATAAGTATTTACAATATAAAGAATACCTGCCCGCAGAATGATAGCTCCCGCGGACAGGTATTCTTATTCGCCGCTCCCGATATTTTCTCCGCGATTTACGGCTAAAACATTGACATCGGGGAAAATTAAGAGTAGAATATTTAAGTAAATATTTTTGGCTGTGAAGAGCAGAGCCGTTTATTCCGCTCGCAGAGAGGCGCGCCGGCATTATGCCGCTGTGAGGTGCGCCGTGTCAGGAAGTACGGCAGCCGGCTCGGAGCCTCCCGCGTTGAACGGGCGTAGCCTGCGTTAAGGGCAGCAGAGGGGTGCAGTTTTGTGCAATCCGGGTGGTACCGCGGCTTCGGCCGTCCCGGGCAGAACGGCATCTATTTTTATTTTTTAAGGAGTTGTTTATCATGGAATGGACGGGACTCAATGAACTCAGAGAGAAGTATCTGAGCTTTTTCGAGAGCAAGGGTCATCTTCGTCTGCCGAGCTTTTCGCTTGTGCCGCAGGGGGATAAGAGCCTGCTTCTCATCAACGCCGGCATGGCACCGCTCAAGAAATATTTCACAGGCGAGCTGACACCGCCGAGAACCCGCGTCACAACCTGCCAGAAGTGCATCAGAACGCCCGATATTGAGCGCGTCGGAATCACCGCGCGCCACGGCACTTTCTTCGAGATGCTCGGCAATTTCTCATTCGGCGATTACTTCAAGCATGAGGCGACCGCGTGGGCATGGGAGTTCTGCACCAAGGTGCTCGAGATGCCCGCGGATAAAATATATATCAGCGTCTATCAGGACGATGACGAGGCATATGACATCTGGACAAAGGAGCTCGGTGTTTCGCCCGACCATATGGTTCGCCTCGGCAAAGAGGATAACTTCTGGGAGCACGGCGCAGGCCCCTGCGGTCCCTGCTCGGAGCTCTATTTCGACCGCGGCGAGAAGTACGGCTGTGGCTCTCCGACCTGCGGAGTCGGATGCGACTGCGACAGATATGTTGAGTTCTGGAACCTCGTTTTCACCCAGTTTGATAACGACGGCAACAATAACTATACCCGCCTCAAGAGCTGCAATATCGATACCGGTATGGGCCTTGAGCGCCTTGCCTGCATCATGCAGGGCGTGGACAACCTCTTCGAGGTCGACACCGTCCAGAACATCATGAAGCACATCATGCAGATAGCTGGCGTCAAGTATCACGAGGACGAGAAAAAGGATGTCTCCCTGCGTGTTATCACAGACCATATCAGAAGCACCACTTTCATGATCGGCGACGGCGTTATGCCTTCAAACGAGGGCAGAGGATATGTTCTTCGCCGCCTGCTCAGAAGAGCGGCTCGCCACGGCAGACTCTTAGGCATCGACGGCACTTTCCTCTACAAAGTGTGCGAGACCGTTATCAAAGAGAACGCAGCAGCTTATCCGAACCTCGTTGAGAAGCACGACCTTATTGTAAAGGTCATCAAGGCTGAGGAGGAGAGCTTCAATAAGACTATAGACACAGGTCTCAATCTGCTTGAGAATATTATCGCTCAGAGCGATTCCAAGGTGCTCAGCGGCGCCGATGCGTTCAAGCTTCAGGATACTTTCGGCTTCCCGATTGACCTGACAAAAGAGCTGCTCGAAGAGCGCGGCATGAGCGTTGATATCGACGAGTATGACCGCCTCTATGCTCAGAGCAGAGCGGCGGCGCGTGCGGCGCGCAAGGATGCCGGAGCTCAGGCGTGGAAAGGCAGCAACGTTTCGTTCAAGGATGTCGGAGCCACCGAGTTTGTCGGCTATACCGATTATTCCTGCGACGCCGAGATAAAGGCGATAGTCACAAACGGCGAGCGTGACGAGTTCGCAACCGCGGACTCCGAGGTGGTTGTTGTGCTCGACAAGACTCCGTTCTATGGCGAGAGCGGCGGACAGGCGGGCGACACCGGCGTTATCAAGACCGATAATGCAACCCTCGAGGTTACCGCAACAGGCAAGACTCCCGACGGCGTTGTGCTCCACATTGCAAGATTTATAAGCGGCGACAGCATCGCTCTCGGCGATAAAGTCCACGCTCAGATAGATGTCGAAAAGCGCGAGGCGACCCGCCGCAACCATACCGCGGCTCATCTGCTCCAGGCGGCTCTGAGAAAGCACCTCGGCAGCCATGTTGAGCAGGCGGGACAGCTTGTCAACAGCGAGGAGATGCGCTTCGACTTCACCCATTTCTCCGCTCTCTCGGGCGATGAGCTCAAGGCGATAGAGCGCGAGGTCAACGAGGTTATCCTCAAGGGTATTCCGGTCGAGACACGCGAGATGCCCATTGAAGAGGCGAAGAAGCTCGGCGCAATGGCTCTGTTCGGCGAGAAGTACGGCGATGTCGTGCGCGTTGTCAGCGCGGGCGATTTCTCCGTTGAGCTGTGCGGCGGCACCCATGCGGACAACACCGCAAAGCTCGGTCTGTTCAAGATCGTGTCCGAGTCCTCAGTTGCCGCGGGAATCAGACGTATAACCGCCGTCACCGGCTTCGGCGTGCTCAAGCATATAGAAAACGATGAGCGCATCATGCAGTCTGCAGCGGCGGCGATGAAGCTCGGCAATGTCGCGGAGCTTGACAAGCGTGCGGCGACCCTCGCTGCCGAAGTAAAGGCAAAGGATAGAGAGCTTGCGGAGCTTCGCAGCGAGATATCCGCTCTCAAGGCGGGCAGCCTTATGGACAGCGCAAGACAGGTCGGCGGCGTCAGACTTATCACCGCTGAGGTCGAAGTTTCCAATCCCGGCGAGCTTCGCTCGATGTGCGACACCGCCCGTAACAACGGCGCAGATATCGTCGCAGTCTTTGCTGGCGTCAACAAAGAAAAGGGCACTCTGAACTTCGCCTGCGCCTGCGGTGCCGATGCGATAAAACTCGGCGCTCACGCCGGCAATATCGTCCGTGAGACCGCAAAGATAGCAGGCGGCTCGGGCGGCGGCAAGCCGGACAGCGCAATGGCGGGCGCCAAGGACGCTTCCAAGGCGGACGAGGCTCTCGCGGCGGTTGACTCTATCGTCAGCGCCATGTTAAAATAAAATCATAGCTCCGCCGGTCTTTCCCGGCCGGCGGAACAAGCAATGCAATACGGAGGTTTTCTGAAAATGGATGACTGTATTTTTTGCAAAATAATCAAGGGCGAGATACCCTCAAAAAAAGTCTATGAGGACGACGATGTTCTCGCGTTCTATGACCTCGAGCCGCAGGCTCCGTTCCATATTCTCATTATCCCGAAGCAGCATATAAAGAGTGCTGCCGAGATAACCCCGGAGAACAGCGCGGTCGTCTCCAAAGTGTTCGAGGCGGCGGCAAAGATAGCCAAGCAGTTCGATCTCAAGGACGGCTTCAGAATCGTCAACAACTGCGGCGACTGTGCGGGTCAGACCGTCAAACACCTGCACTTCCATATGCTCGGCGGCAGAGATTTCGGCTGGCCGGCAGGCTGATAAAAAGACCATATTAATATTCAGGAGATGTTTATTTTGGCAAAGACCTATACAATGGAAATCGCAGGCGTGAAGAGAGAGCTTCCTCTCTGCCCGGTCAGCGACAAGCTCGATATCGCGGCATTCATCCTTTTCGGTGATGTCGAAGTCACCGTTAAAGCGGCAGAAGAGCTGCTCAAGAAGTGCCCGGAGTTTGATTATATCCTCACTCCCGAGGCGAAGAGCATCCCGCTTGCCTATGAGATGTCCAGACAGAGCGGCAAGAAATATTTTGTTGCCCGCAAGAAGCCGAAGGTCTATATGACCGACCCCGTCTGTGTCAGCGTGCGTTCGATAACCACCGATGCAGAGCAGACTCTTCTTCTCGGCAGAGAGGACGGAGATCAGCTTCGCGGCAAGAAAGTACTTATCGTTGACGATGTTATCAGCACCGGCGAATCCCTCGCAGCAGTCGTTGCCCTCGCCGATAAGTTCGAAGCGAACATAGTCGCCAAGGCGGCAGTCCTCGCAGAGGGCGACGCGGCGGAGCGCGACGATATCGTGTTCCTCGAGAAGCTTCCTCTTTTCTTCAAATAATCGGAGAATTGAGAAATGGCGCGCCCGTTCACGGTTATCGGTTTTACAATGTTTTTTACGCTGGCTCTTGTTTTTGAACTCGGTCAGAAGGCGGCAGTCGTTATCCTTTCGGCAGCAGCTGCCGCCTTTATCTTTTCTCTGTTCTTCAAGAGCGTTCGGCGTGACTTTGTAATCCCGACTGCGTGTATAACGGCGGCCGTTGCAGTGCTTTTGTCTTTTGCCGCCGCACTTGTTCCGAACGAAGCATCGGAGAATTTCAACGACGGCGTGCATACCGTGAAAGCGAGCGTTGTCTCGCTCGAGGAGCAGAGCGGCGAAAGATATTATACAGAGCTTAAAACCTCCGAGATAGACGGCGAAGAATATAAGCTGAACATACGCCTTTCTTCAAAATCGCGCCTTGGTTTCAAGCCGTATGATACTGTCGAGGGCGATTTGCAGCTCTACGATATCGGCAAGACCCGCGACGCGAGAAACTACTATCTGTCCGAAAATATCTTTATGGGCGGATACGCAAAGGGCGATATAAATATATCTCAGCCGGAGCGCAAGCCGATAGGCTATTATCCGCTCGCGATGCGCGCTTATATCAAAAACACGCTTTCTCATCTTATCCCCGGTGAACGCGGGGCGCTTGCAACGGCGCTTCTGATCGGTGACAAATCAAATTTGCCGAAGAGCGTTTCGGATTCGTTCTCGTCCGCGGGAATATCGCATCTGATAGCCGTTTCGGGTCTGCACCTCTCAATCTGGTGTCTGTTCATTCTGAAAATTTTCGATGTTTTCAGGCTCAGACGCAGAGCGGGAGCAATTATTTCGGCGGCGTTTGTTATAGCTTTTTTGGCGGTCTCGGGTTTCACATATTCCGTCATGCGTGCGGGCTTCATGATGCTCGTTATGCTCCTCGGAACGCTGCTTTCTAAGCAGGCGGATTCGCTCAATTCCCTCGGAATCGCGCTTGTTATTCTGTGCTTTGTCAATCCGTATTGCGTGATGAGCCTCGGACTGCGCCTCTCGTTCCTCTCGACTCTCGGAATAATTGTCGGCTACGGCAATATCGATTTCCCGTTGAATCCGTATATTGCGCGCGTCAGAAATAAACATGCAAGGCGCGTATGTGAGTTTATCTTCGGCTCTGTCCGGAGCACCGTGCTCGCCTGTGCGTTCACTCTGCCTGTTATGATACTCGATCTCGGCAAAGTGTCACTTATCGCGATCCCGGCGAATCTTGTTTCCGATCTTCCCGCATCTGCGTGTATGATCCTCTCTGGGCTTACCGCTCTCACTGCGAAGTTTTCATTTTTGCGCGTGATAACGGCCGGTCTTGCAGAACTGTCCGGCGTGTGCGCGTCTTTTCTTATCAATTCATCGAAGTCGCTCGCGGCGGTTCCTCATTCGTCTTTGAACGCCTCGACATTTCTGTTTCCACTGTGGCTTGTTTTGATTTTTATCGTCCTTGCGGCGGCTGCGCTTATCTATAAATTTTCGGGGCGCAATACCGTCCGCGCAGCAGTTTTGATATGCACGCTCACCTTTGCGGGCGTGTGCGTCGGATCTTCTGCACTTTCCCGCGCGGCAACCGTAATAACCGTGGCGGATGTCGGCAACGGCTCGGCTGTTGTCGTCAGCTCCGGCGGCAAAACCGCTTTGCTCGGCTGCGGAGGGGACAGCTACTATGCCCTCTCGAATATAGAGTCCGCAATGGACAGCGTCGGCGCGGATAATCTTGATTTTCTTCTTATCCCGCGCGTATCTGAGGGCGAAAGTTCACTCGCACTTGATGTTATTGATGCTTTTTCGCCAGGGTTCATTCTTGCCGGCGAGACTGATGCCGACCTCAATGAAATACTTAAAACAGAAAATTATAACCTCGCGCCTGCCGCGGATATAAACATCGGCGGCGCAGAATTAAGATATAAAACAACGAATAAAACGAGCACGGCGGTGCTCGGCATGAGCGGCGCTGACGCGGTCATTGTTTTCAGACCGTCTTATGCGCCGGATACAAAAGGGGATATTCTTGTTTTGCGGGAGAACCTGCCGCAGGGCGTTTCCCCGGAAAACTATAATTTGACCGTGCTATCGGCGGATGCTGACAGAGCGCCTGCGGTCATGGGAAAATTGCTGTCCCTCGGCGCGGACGCGTACGCGACGGGAGGGCAGGGGAACATCAGAATCACGGTGTTCCCGTCGGGCAGAATTTTGACGGAAAGGATGGACTGAATGGCTGCTATCGGCGAAAAAGAGATAAAAGCGCTTATCAGAAGCGGAGATATCGGCGGCGCGTTCCTGCTTTTCGGAACGGAGAGCTATCTCAAGGAATTTTATTCATCAAAGTTAAAAGATAAAACCGTCAGCCCGGACTTTGCGGATTTCAACTATCATTTCTTCGACGGTGCGTCGTGTACCCTCGAGGATATCGAGCAGGCGGTCGAGGCTTTTCCGATGATGAGCAGCAACACCTGTGTATTCGTCAAGGACATGGCTGTCGATTCGCTCGACGAGGATTCTTATGAAAAGCTCGAAAAAATAGTCAGCGATGTCCCGGATTACTGCACGCTGATTTTTTATATCGGCAAGGCAGATTCGCTCAAAAAGACCGCAAAAGCCAAAAAGGCAGTCTCGCTCTTTACAAAATACGGCAATGCGGTCGAGCTCAACAAAAAGACCGCTTATGAGCTTGCCAAAATGCTCGTTGGCGCGGCGCAGAAGCGCGATTCTTCGCTCAGCCAGCGAAACGCCGAATATCTTGTTTCCTGCGTCGGGGACGATATGGTTACTCTTTTAAATGAAATCGACAAGCTTTCGGCATATGCCGAGGGACGCGAGATAACCCGCGCGGACATCGACCTGATGTGCGTCAAGACTATCGAGGCGAATGCATTCGACCTGACAAAATATATAATCTCGGATAATTTCGACAAGGCGTATGAAACGCTCAATATGCTCTTCGCCCAGCGTGCGGATGTTATGATGATAATGGGCGCGGTGATATCCGTCTTTGTCGATATCTATCGTGTCAAGGTCAGCGTATCTGCGGGCTACAGAGACACTCAGCCGGCGGAGATATTCTCAAACTACCGCGGCCGCGAGTTTAAATTGACGAAAGTTTCGCGCCAGGCGTCGGCTCTGAGCGTGCGCGTTTTGCGTCAGTGCCTCGATGAACTGCACAGAGCCGATACACTGCTCAAGAGCTCTGCCGTTGATAACAGGATAGTTATGGAGGAACTGCTTGTCAAGCTGTTTGTGGCGATACAGTCACGAAAATAAACGCCGGATGGTGTTGATGGTAAAATGATAAAGATAAAACAGGCGGTCATCGTCGAGGGAAAGTATGATAAAATAAAACTCTCCACAGTCCTCGATACCGTTATAATACAGACCGACGGCTTCGGCATTTTCAAGGACAAAGAGAAGCAGAAGCTGATAAAACGCCTCGCTCAGACACGCGGTATAGTCATATTGACCGACAGCGACTCGGCGGGCTTCAAAATCCGTTCGTTTATCGGCGGAAGCGTTCCGAAAGACAGCGTCATTCACGCCTATATTCCCGACGTGTTCGGCAAAGAGCGCAGAAAGGACGCGCCGTCTAAAGAGGGCAAATTAGGGGTCGAGGGAATCGATACTGAGATCTTGCTTGAAGCGCTCAACCGCGCCGGAGTCACCTGCGAGAGTACGCAGGAAAAGAGCCGAGCTGTAACCGTTGCCGACCTCTACGAAGCCGGGCTCAGCGGAAAAGCGGATTCGGCGGCTCTGCGCAAAAAGTTCCTGCGCAGTCTGTCGCTTCCCGAGCGCCTTTCAACAAGCGCGCTCGTCGATATGATAAATATTTTCATGACATACGACGAATTTCAGGAAAGTATAAGAAAATTTTCACTCAGCGGAGATGATAATCAATGATAAGAATAGGCAGCGGATACGATGTTCATAAGCTTGTCGAGGGGCGGAAACTCATAATCGGCGGCGTTGATATACCCCATACCATGGGACTTCTTGGCCATTCGGATGCCGATGTCCTGCTCCACAGCATCAGCGATGCGCTGCTCGGCGCGGCGGCAATGGGGGATATAGGCTGCCTGTTCCCGGACAACGATGAAAAATACAAGGGCGCGGACAGTCTCGAACTTCTGCGCGAAGTCGTGCGCGTTATCGGCGCTCAGGGCTGGCACATAGTCAATATCGACTCAACCGTTGCCGCCCAGGCTCCGAAGCTGCGCCCGTATATAGATGAAATGCGCCGCAACATAGCCGACGCCTGCTCGCTCGATGTCTCATGCGTCAGCGTCAAGGCGACCACCGAAGAGGGACTCGGCTTTACGGGACGCCGCGAGGGCATAAGTGCCTCCGCCGTCTGCCTTATTGAGAAGTAATTTGATTTCAGGCGCGTTTTATGGTATTATAGGAATTGAAGAGAGGTATGCCTATGTTTACTGAAAAGATCGCATCTCTCTGGGATCAGCTGAAGGTCGTATTCTCCGACTTCGCCTTCACGGATTTCCTGGATATCTGCCTCGTTGCGTTCATTCTTTATAGTGTTATCAAGCTCATCCGTGAGACAAAGGCCATTCAGCTTGCAAAGGGTCTTCTGCTTTTCGGTGTGGCTTATCTTGCCATTTACCTGCTCGATATGCAGGCGAGTGAGTTCATATTCAAAAAAGTCTTCGGCGAGATAATTATAGTCCTCGTCATCCTCTTCCAGCCCGAGCTGCGCCATATGCTCGAATCCGTCGGCAGACGCAGCATAACAAAGCTCAATCTTTTCGGCGTGCGCGATGAGGAGACGGAGCGCAATCAGAAGATAAAGGATTCGATCTACGCCGTGTGCAAGGCGTGTCAGAGCATGAGCGAGAGCAAGACAGGCTCTCTTATCGTCTTTGAGCATGATACGCTCCTCGGCGATATCATAAAGAGCGGAACTCCCGTCGATGCGATAGTCTCGCGCGAGCTGATAGGCAATATTTTCTATCACGGCGCGCCGCTCCATGACGGAGCCGCAGTTATCCGCGACGGCAGGGTAGTTGCCGCAGGCTGTGTCCTGCCGCTGACTCAGAAAGAAAATCTCGATACCCAGCTCGGAACCCGCCACAGAGCCGCCATAGGGATGAGCGAGCAGGGCGATGCGATGATAGTCGTCACTTCCGAGGAGACCGGAACAATTTCCATCGCCTGCAAGGGCCAGCTTATCAGAAATCTCACCGATTCCGATCTGCGTGAGCATCTTGTGCGCTACCTTTGCGGAACGAATAACGAAGATAAAGCCGCCGTCAAGGGCATACGCAAGCTGTTCGGAGGTTTTAAGAAATGAAAAAGAAAAAGATAAGCTTCAAAAATCTCATATATGATAACAGATTCGTTTTGGCGCTTTCAATAATCGCCGCAGTTATAATCTGGATCGTTGTCGCAATTCAGGCGAGCCCCGAGGATGACCGGATAATAAAAGATGTCCCTGTTAAAATAGAAATATCAAACAATGTCTCGAATCTCGGGCTTCAGATGTTCGGCAATACGGATTTCACAGTCGAAGTCAAGGTTCACGGCAAGCGCTACGAAGTTGCCGAGAGTGTGCTCACAAAAGACGATATCTCCGTTGTCGCCAAGACCAACTATGTCGATTCGACAGGCAGCCAGACCCTGAAACTCGAAGTGACTGCAAAAGATCCGAGCAAGGCGAACTATGAGATAGTTTCGCTCTCTCAGGATTCGATAAATGTGTATTTCGACTATTACAAAGAAGGCGAATACACTCTCCAGCCCGATGTCGTCTATGACGGCGCGTCGTATGTCACAAACGGACTGATAGCCGAAACTCCGGTGCTCTCCGCGAATACCGTGAAGCTGTCGGGTCCCGTGACTGAGATGGCGAAGATAAAGAAAGTTGTCGCGCGCGTGACTCTGAACAAGAAAATCAGCGCGACCACAACGCTCGACGCCGAGATAATCCCGCTAAGCGAATACGGCGGAAAGCTCCAGTATATAACCGTCAACGACGGACTCGCCGATATCACGATGACTCTTCCGATTTATCAGCGCGCCGAACTGCCGACTACGGTAACTTTCAAGAATGCGCCTGCCGCTTATGCGAGCAACCCGCCTGCGTTTACCTGTAGTCCCGCGAGACTCAATTTCACTATGGACGCGACGAAGCTCTCGTCCATAACCGAGCTGTCGGTCGCCGATATCGATTTCTATATGCTCGGCGCAGGCAGGAATGAGATAACCATAGACCTGACGACGTTGAGCGGAGTCAAGGTTATGAGCGGGGAGACGAAACTCAAGGTCACGGTCGAGATGAACGGCGTGACCTCACAAAAGAGCTCGGTGAGTGCCAACAATATCTCGTTCATCAATGTCCCCGCCGGATATAAAGCGGTCGTGACTCAGACGCGCATACCGTCCGTTGAAGTTGTCGGCCCGAAAGAGAATCTCGAAAGGATAACCACGGATCAGCTCTTCGCCGAGGTCGATCTCAGCAGTGCCGACCCCACCCAGTCCCACGGCACGGCATATGCCCGCGCCTATGTCAAGGACAGCAACAATTGCTGGGTGCATAACAGATACACCGTCAGCTACAGACTCGAAAAAGTCCAATAATAAAAACTTGAACCCTCTGCCGAGTGCAGAGGGTTTATTTCTGCAATTCCATATAAGCAAAATCAAATTGATGAAGCTATCGAATCGGGCTATAGCAAAGTTGAAGCAAGTTACGTCCGATATTGATAATCAAGCTTTTGATAGCCGCGCCGCAGTGTTCGATAACTAATTGAGGAGAGCGAGGGGACGGCTTGCGCAGCAAGACGCACGAGCCCGCACCCGTTCAAGCTCCGGCGCGTTTGCGGGCGAATGTGCCGAGCAGCCGACTGAGAATCGCAAGCTGTGTACTGAGGTGCGGCGTTGCCGGGGTCTCGGGGTGGAACCCCGAGTTTGCTTTTCTTTTGCAGGCGTTTTCTTTTTCAAATAAAAAGAAAATGCCGAAACGCTGACAGCATAAAACTTTTTGATTATATTTTGTGGCGAAGGTAGAAAGTAGATTGCTGTTGATACGGATTTACTGTATTTTCGCATTGCCTACCGTCGATTAGTAAAAAATTATTCAAGGTGAAAAACAAATAGTAAAAAGCGGAGCACCGTTTTCAGTGCTCCGCCTTTTGTTATGCTCTTTTTTGAAGCTCACGCTCAAGCCAGATAGAACCGATATCTATCGCGCTGTAGAGACCTCTGCGCTCCGCCTTCTTGAGGATCCTGTCGCGCGGACGAAGATCTTCATTTGTGCTGACGAGCTGCACGAGTATTTTATCTGAGAGCTCCGCGCCGTTTACGTCCTTGGTCGAGGTTATCTGCATCATGATGATGCAGGGCTCATCCATGTATCCGTAATAAAGCGTGTTGTCTTTTCTGACAAGGGGCTTGCCCTTGTACATGAGAAGCTTCTTGTTCTCCGCCACTCAATGTCACTCCAATCGGGTTATAGTTGCACTTTATTTTTTGATTCCGAGATAATCCTCAACCATGCTCTGCAGCAGCTCGTCTCTGTCCAGCTTTCGCACAAGACTGCGGGCATTGTTGTGGGTGGTGATATATGTCGGATCCTCAGAAAGGATGTAGCCAACTATCTGGCTGACCGAATTGTACCCCTTTTCGTTAAGTGCGTTGTAAACCTCGAGGAGTATCTTTTTCATTTCTTCGTCGTTTTCGTTTTTTATTGAGAACTGAATAGTCTCGTCGGCCATGAGTAACCACCTCCATAAAGTTTATTATATACCAAAATCTGCAACAAAACAATGGTATTTTGAAAATTAACTCAAACTCTCAGCGAAACGCCGATCGCGGACAGTCTGTGAAGTATCTCGTCTATCCAGCCCTGAACCTCTTCCATCTCGAGCGTGCGGTCGTGTGAGGAGAAGGTGAAGCGGAGCGTGATGCTCTTTGTGCCGAGCAGCTCGTATGTGTCAATGAGCTTAACGCTCTCGAGCTCTTCAATATTCATGCTCTTCCAGTTCTCGGAAAGCTCGTCGTAGGTGACGCCCTTTCTGAGCACGAGCGAGAGATCGTAGTAGGTGGACTGCTTGGTCGAAGGCTCCTTGAACTCGATGTCATATGCCTTCGCGTCGCTGAACTTGTCTATATCCATCTCGATGCAGACTGCCGAACCGGTCTTGTCGAGCTTGGAGGCGTTCTGCGGATGAAGCGCGCAGACAAAACCGACTTCGTTGCCGTCAGCAAGAACTGCGGCGGTGTTCTTCGGATGCTGCCATGCGTGTACGGGAGCTATCTTTGCGAACTTCGGCGCGCAGTGTTTAATTTGCTCGAAGATGCAGTTGACAACCTCGATAGCCTTGTAGTAGAGATCGCGCTCGCTCTGCGATTTCGAGAAGAGCACAACGCCGAGATGGCGGCGCTCGTTGCAGTAGCCGTTTTCGAGGGTGCCCTCAATAACTCTGCCTATCTCGAATATGCCGTAGCTGTCCGCGAAGTCCTTGTTCTCATATGCCGCGACGAGCAGGGTGGGAAGCATGGAGTCGCGCAGAACGCCGTTGTCGGAGTTCTCAATGTTGAGTATCTTGACATTGTCCTCAACCTCGATGCCGAGCTTCTTGTATTTCTTCTTGTCGCACCAGATGTAGGAGTGAACCTCGTGCATGGAGTATTTCTTGACGAGGATGTCCTTTATCTCGTCGCCGACAAGTCTCTCGGGCGCGCTGTGAACGGGCTTGAGGGGGCTGCGGGTCGTGGTGATTTCAAAGTTGTCGTAGCCGTAGATTCTCGTTATCTCTTCGATGATGTCCGCCTTTATCGTGACATCCTTCGTGGCTCTCCAGGAGGGGACGGTGACGGTGAAAACGCCGTCTTTTTCGTCAACGCCGAAGCCGAGCAGAGTCAGCGTATGGATAATGCGCTCGTTGCTTATCTCGATTCCGGTGTATCTGTCAACATAAGCCTTGTCGAATGTTAGCGTTATCTGCGGATATTTCTTTGCGTATTCGTCGGTCAGCTTTGAGTCGATGACTGCGCCGCTGTCGATATCCTTGACGAGCTTGACAAAACGCTTTATGGCTACGAGAGTCAACTCGGGATCGAGCATCTTCTCGTATCTTGTGCTCGCGTCGGTGCGCAGTCCGAGGCGTGAGGATGACTTCCTGACGCAGATTCCGTCGAAGTTCGCGGATTCAAGCACAACGCTCGAGGTGTCGCCGACTATCTCGGAGTCGAGACCGCCCATGATACCGGCTATAGCGACCGGCTCGTCGTGATTGTAGATGAGCAGGGTGTTGGTGTCCGCCTTTCTCGTCGTGCCGTCGAGGGTTGTGAAGTCAATATCCTCTTTGGGCATGTCAACCTTGATGTGGTCAATTTTTGTCGCGTCGAATGCGTGAGTCGGCTGACCGATCTCGAGCATGATGTAGTTCGTGAGGTCTGCGAGCAGGTTTATCGGTCTCATGCCGCAGTAGAACAGTCTGATTCTGATTTCCATCGGGCTGACATGCTTTGTGATGTTAGCCATTCTGAGGCAGGAATATCTGAAAACGTGCTCGGTGTCGCCGATAGTTACGGGGACAACATTCTCGCTGTCGCTGTCAATGTCGGCGAGGTCGAGCGGCTTTAATTCGCGGCCGGTGAGGGCTGCAAATTCGCGCGCTATTCCGTAATGACCCCAGAGGTCGGGGCGATTCGTGAGAGATTTATTATCAACCTCAAAGACGATATCGTCTATCGGGAACAGCTCTTTGATGTCAGTTCCGTTCTTGTATGACGGGTCGAGCTCCATTATGCCGGAGTTCTCGTCGCTGATGCCGAGCTCTTTCTCGGAGCAGCACATACCTTCGGATTCATATCCGGCGACCGTTGCCTTGCCGATTTCGCCCGCGACGACTCTGCCGCCGGCAGTGGCGAAAGCGACCTTCTGACCGACTCTGACGTTCGGCGCACCGCATACGCAGTTTACTACCTTGTCACCGATATCAACCGTGAGCAGGTGAAGTTTCTTCGACTCGGGGTGATTTTCGAGCGTCTTTATCTCGCCGACAACGACGTTCTGAACGTCGCGTCCCATATAATATATGTCCTCAACCTCAGCTGTGGCGAGGGTGAACTTGTTGATGAGTCCTTTTATATCGCATCCGTCAAGGTCAACATAGTCCTTGATCCAGTTTATTGAAACAAGCATGACTTTAAGCCTCCTCTTTCTTCATGTCGTCGGGCACAGTGAACGATGAATTGGTGAACTGCGAGAGCGACTTGAGATTGCAGCTGTTGAACACTCGAATGTCCTTGACGCCGTATTTCATCATCGCAAGGCGCGTCAGTCCCAGACCGAAAGCGAAGCCTGAATACTTCTCGGGATCGATTCCGCCCGCCTTGAGAACGTTCGGGTGTATCATGCCGCAGGGGCAAAGCTCAAGCCAGCCGGAATCCTTGCAGGAGGAGCAGCCCTCGCCGCCGCAGATAAGGCACTGGATATCAAGCTCGAAGCCGGGTTCAACGAACGGGAAGAAGCCGGGGCGCAGGCGCACCGTGACATCCTTCTGGAAAACCTCTGAGAGCATTGTCTTCATGAAATAGATGAGGTTCGAAATGGATATGTCCTTGTCGACCATCATGCCTTCCATCTGGAAGAAAGTATTCTCGTGGCAGGCGTCGATCTTCTCGTTTCTGAAGCAGCGTCCGGGGAAGACGGCGCGAAGCGGAATACCTTTTTCAAGGTCGGCGGCGTATTTGCGAAGAATAGTATTCTGCGCCGCAGAGGTGTGGGTCTTGAGCAGCTGGCCGTTGCTCAGGTAATATGTGTCCTGCATGTCGCGCGCGGGATGGTGCTTCGGAATGTTGAGCGCCTCGAAGCAGTTGTAGTCGTCTGTGACCTCGGAGTAGTCCTCAATGGAGAAGCCCATGTTGAGGAATATCTCGTCAACCTCGCGCTGAACGAGCGTTATCGGGCTGTAAGAGCCGGGATTCGTGTCGCAGGGGAAAGACTCGTCGTAGACCTCGGCGCTTTCAATGAGGCGCTGTTCTTCAAGAGCCTTGAGCTCCTGAAGACGTTCCTGCATGGAGGTCTCGATGAACTGTTTTATCGTGTTTATCTTCTGACCTGCCTCTTTCTTCTGATCGTTTGGCAGGGCGCGAAGCTCGCTCATGAGATTTGCGATGTGACCCTTTTTGCCGAGGAACTCTATCCTCAGCTCCTCAAGCTCAGAGACCTTGCCCGCCTCGGAGGATTTCTTTTTGAATAACTCTTTGAGCTTTTCGGCATTTTCGTTCATACTTCTCATCCTTTCAAAAAGCATAATTTACATCTTTTCTGCCGGCAGGGGAGGCAAAATAAAAAATCCTCCGTCCCACTGAGGGACGAAGGAAACTTCGCGGTACCACCCTGCATTCGCGCCCATAGGACGCCTCAGCCTGTTCCGCTCGATGGCGGACAGCACCGTGTAACGGCGGTGAACCGTCTCAGCCTACAACATAAAGCTTCAGCCGAGCCGCTCCGGAGTGAACTTCGGCGTGCTCTGACACGGGATCATTCCAGCCAAGTGACCCCTCTCTGCGGTGTTCGCCGCGCGCCTACTCTCTCCATCTGTGCGTTGCTTTTATATCCTGCTTATCATAGCACATTATTTTTGTTCTTGCAAGTGCCGTGTGAAAAATTTTTATTTGTTGTCATATTCGTCAAGAAAGCTGTGCTTTATTCCGTCCTTTTTGTAGGCGAGAACCGTGTCGATATTGACATTTTCAACGCTGCTGAATATGCATTTCTCGACATCGGGATTGCTCTTTTTAAGCTCGCGTATCAGCTCTTTCGTCTCCTGACGCTTTGAGCGATTCTGCCCGTCGTTACAGGTCGTGCAGGTGTCGGTGAACTTGCAGGCGCACTGGATGAAGTGAAGCCCGTTGTAGTCGCGCCACGCCTTTATGTCGTCCTCGCGCACGAGGTAGAGCGGGCGAATCAGCTCCATGCCCGGATAGTTCGTGCTGTGGAGCTTGGGCATCATCGTCTGTATCTGCGCCCCGTGGAGCATTCCCATGAGTATCGTCTCGATAACATCGTCGTAGTGGTGACCGAGCGCTATCTTGTTGCAGCCCAGCTTCTGCGCGAATTTATAAAGATATCCGCGCCTCATCCTCGCGCAGAGATAGCACGGCGATTTTTTTACATTGTAGACGGATTTGAATATGTCCGACTTGAATATGTTTATCGGGATGTTGAGCGCCCGCGCGTTGTCTTCGATTATCTTGCGGTTCTCGGGGTTATATCCGGGATCCATGATGAGATATTTGACCTCGAAATTCACTTTGCTGTATCTTTTAAGCTCCTGAAAGAGCTTCGCCATGAGCATCGAGTCCTTGCCGCCGGATATGCATACCGCGACCCGGTCGCCCTCGTTGACGAGTTTATATATCTTGAGAGCCTTCGTGAACGGACTCATTATCGAAACGCGGAATTTCTTTCTCAGGCTCTGCTCGACCTTCTGACACAGTTCGCTGTCCTGTCGGTTCTGCATCTCATAGCGCATCCACGCGAGATATCCGCCCTCGAGGCTGTACGCCTCGTAGCCTTGCTCGCACAGCCTGTCCGCAATGTCTATGCTGAAAACTCCGTGCGCGCAGTAGATTATTATTTTTTTGTCCCTGTCCGCGGGCGGATTGTTCTCAAGCTCGTCGGCGGTTGTGTGCACCGAGCCGGGGATGAACCCATACGCCCTGTCAGTCTCGCTTCTTATGTCATAGACGGTGTATTCCCCGTCGTTGAGTTTCTTCAGCTGTTCTGCCGATATTTCCATTGCCTGCGCTCCAATGCTGCATTTTTGCCGTAAACGGTATTGCTATTATACCGCGAAACAAGGCGGTTTGTCTATAATAAAGGTGCAAAGTCCAATAAATGTCACAGTGGAAAAATATTGCTTGCCTTGTCAATGCTGTGGATATATAATAATTGTAGAGTAAAAATGCGTGGGGGAACGAAGATGACAAGTAAAGAGAAAAATATTGCGGTTTATCAGTCCGCGCTGTCATTTCTGGGCGAAATAATACCTGACGGAATGACGAAACAGGATCTTGAAAAATACTATGTTGGCAACAAATTTAATTACAACTCACTGACGGATATTTTTGAGCAACTTATTGCATCGGCACAAAATTATCAGGGAATGCCGAATTTTATCAAATATTTTGAACGGCGCGACAGAATAAAAGCGATTCTGGCGGATTTTGATATTGCTCGGATTTCGGAAATGAATATAGAGACGCTGTATCTGACATTCAGAAAAGAATTCAATGTCACAAGCGCTGATACTAAATATAATGCATGGCATAAATGGAGCCGCTCGGTTATTGATGCCGCAGAATTTATGTGCAATTTCAAAAGCGTAGATGACTTCAACCGCTTTGTAAAACAATTTGATTATAATCTGCCGACACGAATAGCTTTGCCACTGCTGATTTCAACGAAAATCAGCGGCATTGGCTTTGCTTTGGCTTGTGATGCGCTCAAAGAGCTGGGCTTCACAAGTTACGCAAAGCCGGATACCCATTTGATTGATATTTGTGAAGAACTCGGTCTTTCAGACAGAAACCAGCTGAATGTTTTTGAGGCTATCGTGAGAATTGCGAACGACAGTGCAGAGATTGACCCGGATGTTACACCAAATAAGGTTGACAAAATTATGTGGCTTATTTCATCCGGCAATTTCTATATTGACGGCAAAACAATCGGAAGTCATAAAAAGGACTACATAAGAAGAACGAAAGTAATTTTGAAACTTGATTAACTGAAAAGTATGTGTGTGATGTTGATTGAAAGAAGTGAGAAAGTATGGAAAAATACAAATAATAAGCGTAAAAACCAACATTTAAAATGCAGAAATCATAAGCGATAAGACTGATTATAAAATGCTTATAAAAATATCTACTCACCATATACTTGGCCTTATTTTAGAGCGTAATCTAATCACAATATAAAAATTTATTTTGCTCTACGCAAAAATGTATTATCAAGGAGGAAAAATCAATGAAAAGATGTTTATCTGTAATTCTAACTATCGCACTAATATTTATGTTTACAGCCTGTACCAATCCTAAAGGTCAGCAAGATGGAACAACAGCTTCAAGTGAAGTCTCTGAGGCCGGCTCAAACGAGCAAGCAGGTGGATTGGTGACCAACAATGACACAATGCTCATGTACGGTAAGGAAGCAAGCAACCGAAAACAAGAGATAGACCGCCAGCACTACACTATTCCGAACCAAAGACCAAAAGATAAGCATTTTGAGAAAATCTAAACTTTTGGATTTTCCTACAATGCCGACTACGGCGGAATCCCTCCCACTCCTTATATCTTTATTTCCGTATACATTGAATTTGTATTTAGTAAATGCTATAATGTCCCTATTCAAATTATAAATGTGTTGAATTAGTTACATGTACATATTTTTTGTGCCGCATAAATACCCTGTTGAGGTTGTCGTTCTTTGTCCAGATGTGGAAACAATAAAAGGAAGGGAACGATACAGGGAGAAAACAGGCTATTCCGGCTTTACGGTTGAAACCTTATACGATACATTTATGCAGACAACACCACGGATCGGCTTTTGGCTGGACAATTCCAACCAAACACCACAGCAGACAGCAGAAAACATTCTGAACGCTAGGAAGCCGGTATGATTGTTACATATAAGGGGAAGAAAAATTTCTTTTAGGTACTTGCTTTCCTAAAACTGATGTGATACAATAGCATCATTCCAAAAAAGGAGTAAAAAATATGCGGCAAGGTATTCTTAAATAAAACTATAATCAAATA
>ERZ809201.453-NODE-453-length-20325-cov-4.942427_pt1 | contig 20325 bp, 20 predicted proteins | sample MGYA00520516_ERZ809201 | MGnify/ENA primary metagenome ERZ809201 (study PRJEB31570, sample SAMEA3213006) | Homo sapiens | biome: human-gut; feature: human gut; material: fecal | place: Sweden | collected 2011 ... | reverse complement strand
GCCCTCCAGCAGTCCCAGTGAAAGCCGCTGTCCCTCCCCCTGGACCCAGACCCGCCACAGGCCCGGCTCCGGGGGGTGGCAGATCACCTCGAACAGGTGGTCCTCCCCCGCCGCCGTCACCGTCATGGTCCCGGCGGCCCGGTCCCCGATATACACAGGATACGTCATGCAGCGCGCCTCCTCATCAAAGCATCCCCGGCAGGGGCTGTGCCAGTGTATGCACAGTCTCCGCCGGGGATGCCCCGTCCCGCCTTACCCGGCAGAGGGCAGGCTGTCCACCACCCGGTCCCACCCCAGGTTATCGGTATCATAGCAGTATGTCTCTCCGTTGGGATAGGTATAAGCCACGAACACGCCGAAGGTCTCCTCAGGGGTATAGCCGCCCCGGATCGGCACCTCCCACAGCCGCAGAAGACTGCCGTCGCCGAAGTCCAGGGTCACACCCTCTCCCTCCGGCAGCTCCTGCTGGCGCTTTCCCATTCCGGCCTGCCGGAGCTTTTCGCTGATACCGGCCCCGGCCAGCTGAGGATAGTGGACGCGGCTGCCAGCCACACGCCGTCATGTTCCCGGGCATACAGCACGCTGCCGTTCAGAGCGTCCATATACCGGCGGTATGCCGCGCTCTGCCGGGACGCCCACACAAACGGCGTGGCCGTTAGCGCCAGCAGCACCGCCGCCAGGGTGATCCACAGCCCCAGCTTCAGGCGGCTGCGGTCCTTTTTGGACTGCGGCGCCTCCCGAAATGCTTCATACATGGTCATACCTCCTTTGTTTATGTTCTGTAAACCTTATGATACCATACCCAGGCGGCCCCGTCAAGGCAAAAAAGCTCCCCCAGGAGAGACAAATGCCTCTCCCGGGGGAGCTCCTGCCTGGGGAAGGTTATGTACCCTCCGCCGGGCCGCTATACCAATCTGCTGCGGGGCAGGCCGAAGCTCACCGCAATGGCGTCGTCCACCCGCTCCATCACCGCGCCGTCCACCCGGCCCATCCGCTCCCGCAGGCGGCGTTTGTCCAGGGTGCGGATCTGCTCCAGCAGGATCACGGAATCCTTGGGCAGACCGCAGCACTGGGCCGCCACCTCAATGTGGGTGGGCAGCTTGGCCTTGCCCATCTGGGAGGTGATGGCCGCCGCGATGACGGTGGGGCTGTGGCGGTTGCCGGTGTCGTTCTGCACGATCAGCACCGGGCGCACGCCCCCCTGCTCGCTGCCTACCACCGGGCTCAGGTCGGCATAATAAATTTCGCCGCGCTTGACATTCGTATCCACAAACGTTCACACTCCGCCGGAAGAAGTACCCGAAGTATCGGGTCACTTTCATTCTCCCACGCAGCCGGGGAATTTATACCCGGTTTTCCCGCCCCGCTTCATTCTATGGGGCGGCAGGCGGCGGCGTGCGTCAGAACCGCAGCAGCAGCTCCCGCTCCGTCACCTGTCCGTTCTGTAAATACACCCGGGGCACCCGCTTGCTGACGGCGCAGGTCAGCTCATAGGGGATGGTCCCCGCCTGGGCGGCCATGACCTCCACCGGGTTGCGGGGCCCGAAGATCTCCACCTCGTCCCCCACGTCCACCCCGGGCAGGTCCGTCAGGTCGATCATGGACATATCCATGCAGATGCGGCCCCGCTGGGGCGCGGGCCCCTTGGCGGTCATCAGGCTGCACCGGTCGGACAGGCACCGGAAGAACCCGTCGGCATAGCCGTAGGGCACCACGCCCATGCGGGTGCGCCGCTGGGTGGTGAACAGCCGTCCATAGCTGACGGAGGTGCCCGGCTCATAGGTCTTGGTGGTGCTGATGGTGGTTTTCAGGGTCATCACCGGCCGCAGGTCCAGCCCCTGGGCAAACTCGCCATAGCCGTACAGCAGCAGGCCCGGCCGCACCATGTCCAGGTGCATCTCCGGATAGCAGGCGGTGGCCCCGGTGTTGGCGCAGTGGCGCAGGGGGAACCGCACCCCCCGCTTTTCCTCCACCGCCCGGATCACCCGGCAGAACAGGTCGAACTGCCGCCGGGTATAGGCCCGGCTCTCCTGGTCCTGCTCGTCGGCCACGGCGAAGTGGGTGAAGATGCCCTCCGCCTCCAGCCCCGGCAGGCCGCAGGCCTCACAGATGCCCTCCACGCCGCCGTCAAAGTGACTGCCGTCGCAGAGGTAACCCAGCCGGGACATACCGGTGTCCACCTTGATGTGGATCTTCAGGGTCCCGCCCAGGGCCGCGGCCTCCCGGCTGTATTCCAGGGCCTTGGCCTTGCAGGTGACCGCCTGGGTAATGTGGTGCTCTATCAGCCGCCCCACCTGCTCCTTGGGGGTGTGGCCCAGGATCAGCACCGGCATGGTCACGCCGTTGGCCCGCAGCTCCATGGCCTCGTCGATGCTGGACACCGCCAGATAGTCGGCCCCCAGCTCCTGGAGGGTCCGGGCCACCTGCACGGCCCCGTGGCCGTAGGCGTCGGCCTTCACCACACCCAGGAAGCGGACCCTCGGCCCGATATGCTGCCGCAGGCGGCCATAGTTGTGGGCCAGAGCGTCCAGGTCGATCTCCGCCCAGGTTCTCTTTAATGTGGATTCCATGATGATAGCCTCTCTTTATTCTGAAGTAAAGGACAGCAGCCGGGCCGTCAGCACCACGCGGCTGTCCTGAGAAAACTCGGCATACAGCGGGGCCCCGTCCCCGCCCAGCCAAACGGTGCACAGCACCTTGCCGCCGGGGGCGGTGGTGTCCAGGGCCAGGCGCAGGCAGTCAAGCCCCTCCAGGGTCTCCTGCCCCGCGTCCACCAGATACCCCTCCTCCATGGCCCGCAGCAGCCACGGCAGGCAGTTGGCCGGGGCCACGTCCCGCAGACTTCCGGCGGACAAAGCCGCCCCGTCATAGGACACCGTCAGATCCTCTCCGCTGACGGAGGCCGTCAGCCCCGCCAGGTCCTCAGGGCCTGTAACGGTGGTCCCGGCGCCGGTGGGGGTCCAGTCGCAGGACACGGTGAACGTGCGGTTCTCCGTCTCCAGATGGCAGGTGATCTCCGCCTCCATATGGGCGGCCTGCATCTCCCGGTACCGCTGGCGCAGACTCTCCGCCTGCGACGCGGCCTTTTTTCCGCAGCCGGCCAGCAGCAGCGCCGCCGCCAGCAACCATACCAAGCATTTTTTCACGGTAAACCCTCCCTTTCCGGAAGGCTTTCCGTTATCCCAACATCTATCTGTCTGTCACGCTGCCCGCCTCGGACCGTTATGCGCCTCGCAGAGTTCGCGGCTCGCAGGCCGCGAATCAAGTCCGATCCATTTTTCGCGGCGGCGCCCCCCAAGGGGACTTCCGTTGGGCGTGTACGTCGCGAAAAATACTTTGCGCGGAGAGAGTGTGTCCAAATGAGCAAAAGGCTCATTTGGACGCGCGGGTCGGAGCGGGAACCTAATTTATCCAAAAGAGCAAAGCTCTTTTGGATAAGTCTTACTCCGTGACCTCCCGCAGAGCCGCCGGGATCCGGTCCAGCAGGTCCGATGGGGTCATGCCCCACAGGCCCACCTCCCGGGCGGCCAGGTCCCCGGCCCGTCCGTGAAGCCACACCGCGGCGCAGCAGGCGTCCATAGGCGGCAGGCCCAGGCCCAGCAGACTCACCAGCATCCCCGCCAGCACATCGCCGCTGCCGCCCTTGGCCATGCCGCAGTTCCCGGTGGGATTGCGCATACACCGCCCGTCCGGGGCGGCCGCGATGGTCCCCGGCCCCTTCAGCACCAGGTATACCCCGTGCTCCCGGGCGAAGTCCGCCGCCGCCCGCTCCCGGCCCGGGGAAAGATCGCCTCCGGCCCGGACAAACTCCCCCTCATGGGGGGTCAGCACGGTGATCCGGTCCCGCCGCCGGGACAATGCATCCATATGCCCGGAAAGGGCGTTTATGCCGTCTGCGTCCAGCACCAGCGGCCGGGGCAGGGCCAGCAGCCGCCGCACCAGCCCGTCGCACCCGGGGCTGCGCCCCAGGCCGCAGCCCACCAGCACCGCATCGCAGCCCCCGGCCCGCTGCCGGATGGCCTCCTCTGCCAGGGGGGACAGCTTCCCCTCCTCAGACGGCAGGGGGAAGGGCATCACCTCGTCGCATTTCATTGCCGCCACCGGCCACACCGGCTCCGGCACCCCCAGGTATACCAGCCCCGACCCGGTGCGCACCGCCGCCCGGCCCGCGAAAACCGCCGCGCCGGAAAAGCCCACGCTGCCGCAGACGCACAGCACCTTGCCGAAGGTGCCCTTGTGGCCCATGGGGTCCCGCCGGGGCAGAAGCCGCCGCACATAGGCCGCCGTGATCTCCTCCATCCCGTCACCTCCCGGATTTTTCCCTTAGTATAGCACGGTTTTCCCCCGGTGGCGAGATTTTTTTGTCCGCCGCCCTGACAATTCCGCCGGTTGACAATTCCCCGGAAAAGGGGTATATATGGAGTAACGAATCAATTGCCATCAAGGAGGTCCCTTTCATGCTCGATTCCACCCGCCAGTTCATCCAGGCCATGGACGCCAAGGACATCAAGCACTCCGACATTGAGGTCACCCAATCCGGCATGGAGAAGGTCACCGTGATATACACCGGAGACAGCATTCCCTCCATCCGCATGATTTTTTTCTTCAGCAAGGACTGCGAGGACGTGGCCATCCGCGTGTTCGACATCGTGAAGCTCCCCGAAAACCGGGTGGAGGGCTTTTTCAAGGTGGTCAACGAGGCCAACCGCCGCTTCCGCTTCTTCAAGTTCGTGCTGGACACCAATGACAACACCGTTCAGGCGGAGATGGACGCCGCCTTCCGCACCCACGACGTGGGCGAGATCTGCCTGGAGCTGATGGGCCGCTGCGTGGACATCTGCGACAAGGCCTATCCCGATTTCATGAAGGCCCTGTGGGCCTGAAAGCTCCCACTGTAATAACAAAAGCCGCCCGGCCAGGGCGGCTTTTGTTATTACGCTCAGATTTCCAGATAATTCTTCACCAGCACCTGCAGCAGCTCGTCCCGGTCCACCTTGCAGATCAGTGTCCGTGCGCCGTTGTGGTTGGTGATATAGGTGGGGTCCTCGGACAGGATATAGCCCACGATCTGGTTGATGGGGTCGTACCCCTTTTCCTTCAGCGCCTCATACACGGAGGTAAGGATAAAGTGGATTTGCTCGTCCTTATCCTGGGCGGCGTCAAACTTTCTGGTGAAATCATCCATGCGGGCTTTCTCCCCTTTCTATTGATTCACCATCAGTATACGCTATTTTTCCGGCGCTGTAAAGAGGGAAAAACGGATTTTACCGGGTGCGCAGCTCCGCCCCCAGGCGCTTGGTGAGCTTCTTGATGACGCCGGAGGCGCACTCCTCGATCTCCGTGGAGGTCAGGGTCTTTTCCAGGGAGCCGATGGTCAGCCGGATGGTAACGGACTTCTTCCCGGCAGGCACCTGCTTGCCGTGGTACTCGTCCACAAAGTCTGCCCCATGGAGCAGGCCGTTTTCGTGGATGCCCTGGGCGATGACGTCGTGCATCTGGCTCCACTTCACCTGGCTGTCGAACAGCAGGGAGATGTCGTAGTCGGTCATGGGATACTCCGGCAGGTGGGTGAACCGGTTGGTGCGGGAGCGGAAGGGCCTCAAGGCGTCCACGTCCAACTCGAACAGCATCACCGCCAGGTTCTTGATGCCGCAGGCCATGGCGGGCTTCCGGGCAAGCAATGCCAGATTGCCCACCTGCTCCTCACCCAGATAGATGTTCAGCCACACCACCTGGTCGGCCCACACCGGGCGCTTCTCCTGGCGGAAGGTGAAGCTCTCCATGTGGGTGTAGCGGGGCATCTGCTCCACCGCGCCCTTGGCCCGGCGGAACAGGGCCGTCACATCCTTGGCCGGGGCCACGAAGGCGCCGGCGATGTTCCTGCGCTGGGAGGGCAGCAGCTCCCGGGGGTCATAGGGGGCGGAATAGTCCGCGTCGCGGAACACCTGGGCCGTTTCAAACAGGGAGAACTCCGTGAAGTAGCGCTCGTTCTTCGCCACAGCCTTGCACAGGTTGGGCAGCAGGGAGGAGCGGATCAGCCGCTCGGAGGGAGACGGCGGGGTGGACAGGGCCAGGATCCCGGCGGTGTCCTGCAAAATGGCGTTGACGTACTGCTCGTCCATCCAGGGATAGGTGAAGATCTCCTGCATGCCGCAGCGGATGGCCAGATACTCCTTGATCCGGCGCTCCAGGTCCTTGTCCAGCTGGTTGATGGCCCCGTCAAAGGAGGTGGTGATGGGGGCGGCCTGGAAGTTCTCATAGCCCACCATCCGGGCTACCTCCTCCATGATGTCGGCCTTGATGGCCACATCGCCGGTGGAGCGCCAGGTGGGCACGGTGACGTGCATGTTGTCGCCGCTGAAGTCCAGCCGGAAGCCCAGCAGGCCCAGCTTGTGGGCGATCTCGTCGTTGGTCAGGTGCTTGCCCAGGCGGCGGTCCAGCCACCGCAGGGACACGTCGATCTCCGCCTGGCGCAGCTTTTCGGGATACTGGTCGGAGAAGCTGGTGACGCGCACGTCGGGATACAGCTCCCGGAACAGGGACATGGCCAGGGACAGGGCCTGGTCGCAGCGCTCGGGGTCGATGGCCTTTTCATACCGGGAGGAGGCCTCGGTGCGGTTGTCGTACCGCAGGGCCGTGCGGCGGACGCCGGCGGCCTGGAAGTTGGCGATCTCCAGAATCACCTTGTTGGTGGTGGGCAGGACGGAGTCCTTGGCGCCGCCCATGACGCCTGCAAGGCCCACCACCCCCGCCTCGTCGGCGATGACCAGGTCGTCGGCAGACAGGGCCAGCTCCTTGCCGTTGAGCAGCTCCAGCTTTTCGCCGTTTTGGGCCCGGCGGACGATGATATGCCCGGCGATGTTGTCGGAATCAAAGGCGTGGGTGGGCTGGCCGGTGGCCAGCATCACATAGTTGGTGATATCCACCAGGGCGTTGATGGGCCGCATGCCCACCCGCCAGATGCGGCTCTGCATCCGGAAGGGGGCGGGCTTCACGGACAGGCCCTCTACCGCCGCGCCAATGTAGCGGGGGCAGCGCTCCGTGTCCTCCACGGTGACGGTGAGGCCGTCGGACCCGGCGCCGCAGGTGAAGGGGGGCAGGGGCTTGAGAGGCAGGTCATACAGAGCCGCCAGCTCCCGGGCGATGCCGTAATGGCCCCACAGGTCGGGCCGGTTGGTCATGGATTTGTTGTCAATCTCCAGGATGATGTCGTTCAGGTCCAGGGCGTCGGCAATAGGGGTCCCCGCTGGGGCGTCAAAGGCGCTCAGGTCCAGGATGTGGGCCTCCTCGGTGGTGGGGAACAGATCCCCCAGGCCGATCTCCACCGCGCCGCAGATCATGCCGTAGCTTTTGACGCCCCGGAGCTTGGCCTCCTTGATCTCCACCGGCTCGCCCTCGCCGTGCCAGCGGCACATGGCTCCCGGGGCGGCCACGGCCACCTTCATGCCCGGGCGGACGTTGGTGCCGCCGCAAACGATATCCCGGATGTCACCGCCGCCGATGTCCGTGCGGCAGATCTGCAGCTTGTCGGCGTTGGGATGGGGGCACACCTCCGTGATCTGCCCCACCAGCATATGGTCAAACTGCCGGGCCAGGTCCGTGGCCCCCTCCACCTCCACAGTGGACATGGTCAGGTCATAGGCCAGCCGGGTCAGGTCCATATCCCGGGGCAGGTCCACATAATCTTTGATCCAGTTCAGCGATACTTTCATGTGTTTCCCCTCCTTTTAACGGAACTGTTCCAAAAAGCGCAGGTCGGCGCTGTGGAACATACGCACGTCATCCACGCCGTAGCGCATCATCACCAGGCGGTCCAGGCCGATGTTCACATAGAACCCGGTGTATTCATCCGGGTCCAGGCCCGCCGAGCGCAGGACGTTGGGATGGGGGGTGCCGCCGGGCATGATCTCGATCCAGCCCACGTGCTTACACACGCTGCACCCCTTGCCGCCGCAGACCAGGCAGCCCATGTCGATCTCGAACCCCGGCTCCACAAAGGGGAAGAAGCCTGCCCGCATCCGCACCGGGACGTCCCGGCCGAATACCTTGGACAGGATGCTCTTGATCATCACCTTGCCGGAGGCGAACGTGAAGTCCTTGTCCACGATCAGGGCCTCATACTGGAAAAAGGCGCGCTCGTGGCGGGCGTCGGTGGTCTCATTGCGGTATACCCGGCCCGGGTACACGAAGCGATAGGGGGGCTTGTGGGTCTGCATATAGCGGACAGAGCCGCCGGTCAGATGGGGCCGCAGGCACAGCTTTTCCCAGCACTGGCCCTTGTCGTGGCCCTCCAGCCAATAGGTGTCCATGCTCTCCCGGGCAGGGTGGTTGGGAGGGAAGTTCAGGTTGTCGAAGCCGTACAGCTCGCTGGTGATGTCGGACTCCTCGAAGATCTCGAAGCCCATGGACCGGAACGCGTCGTTCAGGTCGTAGCACATCTGGGTGATGGGGTGCAGGCCGCCGGACAGGGGGGCGGTGCCGGGGACGGTGATGTCGAAGTCCGGGTCCACCTCGGAGGCCTTCAGCTTCAGCTCCTCCCGCTTGGCCTCCAGCAGCTCCGTCAGCTGGGTCTTGGCCTGGTTCACGGCCTTGCCCATCTCCGGCCGCAGGCTCACGTCCAGCCGGGGCAGCTCCTTCAGAAGGCCCGTCAGGGCGCCCTGCTTGCCCAGCAGCAGGCCCTTGACCTCCTGCAGCTCGCCTTCGCTGCGGGCGGCATCGATGCGGTCCTTGCCCTCCTGCAGCAGTTGTGTCAGTTTCTCTTTCATATGGTTCCTCCTTGATAGGATTTGGTTTTTGGGACGAAAAAAGCCCTTCCTCCCAATCACTTGGGACGAAAGGCATAGAACTTCCGTGGTACCACCCAGCTTCGCGGCACAGAACCGCGCACTCGTTTTCCCGATAACGGGGGATGACCCGTCCGCGCATTTCCTCGCGGCAGCTCCCGGGCGAACACCGCAGCGCCTGACGGACCGGCTTGCAGCCGGTGACCGGTCCTCTCTTGGAAAGGCGATGATTGCGGAACTTCCCGTTCAAAGCATTTTAAGCACCCCCATTTATACCATATTCCGCCGGAACTTGCAAGGGAAAATTGCAAAATACCCAAAATTGCTCCGGCCCCGGCACGGAAAAAAGAGGCTGGCGCAAGCCAGCCTCTTTTGGTTATGCCGTTATGGGAGACGGGGCTCAGCCCACGTACTTCATGCCGGAGTTCTCGGTGGCGGTGATGTCCTTGACCAGGTTGGCGGACCACTCAGAGTACGCCTTGTTCGTCATGGCATTGCGGACCTGGACCATCCAATAGGGATCGTCGGTGCCCACGAAATACATGACGTGGTAGCCGATGTAATTGCCGTCGTTTTCCACGATGCCGGTATCGCCCGCCTTGCGGCTCTCGTCGAAGCACCAGTCGTTGAACCCTGTGACCATCTTGTTCTTGTAAACCTGCTTATACAGGCCGCCGTTGGTGTTGGAGCCGGTGTCGTCAGACAGCTCATTGGCCAGCGCGGCAAAGCTGTCCTCGGTGGCGTCGCCGTCCTTCCAGGCCTGGAGGGCGTTCTCGGCCTCCTGCTTCTTGCCGGCCTTCAGCTCCTCCAGCTTGGCCTGGTAATCCTCGGCCTTGCTGTCCAGACCGGTGGTGTCCACCTTGAACAGAATGTGGCGCACGTCCACGGTGTTGTAATCGTTGCGGGTCCGGCTGTGGAACACCAGCAGATAGATGGAGGTGCCGTTTTCCACGATCTCGGTGTCGCCCTCCTGGCGGCTCTCGTCAAACACCCACTTGGTGGCGGCATCGCCGCTGTAGGTGCCGGCTTCGGGGTGGGAATAGGTGCCGATGGGCTCATAGTCCTTGGCCACCTTGACCAGAAGCTCGCCGCCCTTGACCTGCTCCAGGGCCGCGTTGGCGGCGTCCTTGGCCTTCTGCAGGGCAGCGGCGCTCTCCTCCTCGGTGGGCTGGACGGTGTTGCCGTCGGCGTCCTTGGTGGAGGCGGCTGCGCCGTTGAAGGTGACCATCTCATAGTTGGCCACGTCGAAGGAGTTCTTGTTCTCCTCGTAGTACTTCTGAAGCTCCTCGTCGGTGTACTGCAGGCTGTCGATGTAGTCCTGCTGATAGTGGGAGGCGATGATGGTATCCTTCAGGATGCCCTGGAAGATCTTCTTGGTCATGTTGCTGCCGTAGAGCTGCTTGAGGTACTCGCCCTCGCTCTTACCGGCGGACTTGGCATAGGAGGCCAGGGTCTCCATGGTGGAGTCCAGCTCCTTCTGCATGTCGTCGTTCCAGGTGATGCCCTTCTCGGCAGCGCCCTTCTTGAGCATGGTGATCTGGATCAGGCTCTTCTTGGCGGCCTCCTTGAAATAGGCGTCCCAGGTCATGTCCTCGGACACGCCCAGCAGGGTCTTGGCCATGTCGCTGAGGCTCTGCTGGGTCAGGGGGGTGGAGGTGCTCAGCCCGTAATAGGAGGCATACTGGTTCTGGGCAATGGAGTTATAGGCCACATGATAGAAATAGCTGACCTCGGCGGCGGAATAGGTCTCGCCCTCCACGGTGACGGCGGCGGAGCCCCGCTGGATCACGTTGGAGTTCCACACCAGCAGCGCAGCGGCCACCAGCACGAACACGATGGCGATGCCGCCATAGAGCCAGTTGCTCCGGCGCTGCTTGGCCCGCTCCTGCGCCTGGCGGGCGGCCTTGGGGTCCACTGCGCCGCTGGCGTTGAATTCCTGGCGGGCTTTCTTTTCTCTGGATGCACTCATAGTTGTTTCAGTCCTCTCGAAAATAGGTACGCGGTACCCTTTGTAATGTGCTATTGGTTGATTATACAGGAAAACCCGGCGCTTCGCAAGAGGAAATCGGGATTTCCCGGGAATTTGGGCGATTTTACTCCGCCTGATACACGATCCGGCCGTCGATGACGGTCATATACGCCTGGCCGCCGATGGTGGTGAGGGGATCGGCGGTCCACAGGACGAAATCGGCGTCCTTGCCGGGCTCCAGGCTGCCCACCCGGCTGTCGATGCCCAGGCTGCGGGCGGGGTTGATGGTGATGGCCCGCCAGGCCTCGTCCATAGGCAGGCCCGCGTCGGCGGCCAGGCCCGCGCACATGGGCAGCTTCTCCAGGGGGATCACCGGGGCGTCGGTGATGATGCTGACGGTAAGCCCGGCCTTGTACAGGGTGCCGGGGGTGGTGAAGCTCTTGTGGCGCAGTTCAGCCTTGCTCTTGCTGCCCAGGGTGGGCCCCACGAACACCGGCAGTCCCTCCTTGGCCAGCTCGTCAGCGATCAGCTCGCCGTCGGTGCAGTGGTCCAGGGTGGCCTTCACCCCGAATTCCTTGGCAATCCGCACGGCGGTGAGGATGTCGTCGGCCCGGTGGGCGTGGCACTTCAGGGGGATCTCGCCGTTGACCACCGGCAGCATGGCCTCCAGCTTCATGTTGAAGGGGGGATTCTTTCCGGTCAGCTTATCGTCCCGGTAGCGCTGGGTCCTGAACAGCAGCTCCCGCAGCAGCGCCGCCACGGCCATGCGGGTCATGGGGCTTTTCTTCAGGCCCTGGCCATAGCAGCCCTTGGGATTCTCGCCGAAGGCGCACTTCATGGCGGCAGGCTCCTTCAGCAGCATATTGTCTACCCGTTTACCTGCCAGCTTCAGCACCGTGAAGGTGCCGCCCACCACGTTGGCGCTGCCGGGGCCGGTGCAGGCGGTGGTCACGCCGCCCCGGATGGCGTTGGGGAAAGCCTCGTCCTGGGGGTTGATGGAGTCGATGGCCCGCAGCTGGGGAGTCAGGGGGTCCACGATCTCGTTATAGTCCATGCCCTCCCAGCGCATGCACTGGTTGTCCAGGCCGATGTGGCAGTGGGCCTCCACGCAGCCGGGAGTCAGCAGGCGGCCGCCGGCGTCGATGACGGTGCAGCCCTCCGGGGCGTCGATGTGGGCCGCCACGGCGGTGATGCGGCCATCTTCGGCCAGCAGGCAGCCGTTGGGGATATCCGGCCCGGTGATGGGCTTTATGTAAGCGTTACGGATCAGCAGCATAGCAATACCTCGCATTTCTACAGATGATGCCGGTATTATATCACAGCCCGGAGGTTTCCACAAGAGTTGCGTTTTTTCGGGGGATACGCTATAATAGTGGGCCGAAGGAGGCGGACGTATGCGCTATACCACCCTTTGCTATCTGGAAAACCCCGCCGGGGAGTATCTGATGCTCCACCGGGTGAAAAAGGAAAACGACTGCAACCGCGACAAGTGGATCGGCATCGGCGGCAAGTTCCTGGACGGCGAAAGCCCCGAGGAGTGCGCCCTGCGGGAGATCCGCGAGGAGACGGGACTCACCGTCACCGGGTACCGCTATCGCGGCATCGTCACCTTTGTGTCCGACCGGTGGGAAACGGAATATATGCACCTGTTCACCGCCACGGAGTGGACCGGCCGGGTCCGGGAGGACTGCGACGAGGGCGTGCTGGAGTGGATCCACAAGGACCGGCTGGCGGCCCTGCCCCAGTGGGCCGGGGACCGGATCTTTCTGGACCTGCTGCGGCAGGGGGCGCCGTTTTTCTCCCTGAAGCTGCGGTATCAGGGGGAGACGCTGGTCTATGCCTGCCTGAACGGAAAGGAGCTGACGCTGTGACGATTCTGGTCAGCGCGTGCCTGCTGGGGGTCCCCTGCCGGTACGACGGGCAGAGCAAGGCCCATCCCCTGGCCCGGGCCTTATGTGAAAAGCACCATGTGGTCCCCGTGTGCGGGGAGATCTTCGGGGGACTGCCCACGCCCCGGCCTCCGGCGGAGATTCAGGGGGACCGGGTGGTCACCCGGGATGGCCAGGACGTGACGGAGGCCTATCGCCGGGGCGCGGAGGCTGCGGCGCAGCTGGCCCGGCTCACCGGGGCCCAGGCCGCCGTGCTCAAGGAGCGCAGCCCCTCCTGCGGCTCCGGGGCCGTGTATGACGGCACCTTTTCCGGCGTTCTGACGGAGGGCTGGGGCATCACCGCCGCCCTGCTGCGCCAGCAGGGCCTGCAGGTGGTGGGAGAGTCCGGCATCGCCGCTCTGCTGGCGGAGGACGTCCGTTAAAATCACAACAGAATACGACAAAAAACTGTGAGATTCGGAGAAAATCACAATTGCCATTGACAGACGGGACGAAAGTTGGTAAAGTAGGGCCATAGGGGGTCGGAAACGTTACCGGTAATGTTGCCGCCCCTTTGGAATGGCAGAAGAAGGGAGACGAAACGCGCTTTATGACCATCAAGGATATTGCGCGGCAGTGCGGCGTAAGCGTCAGCACGGTGTCGCGGGTGCTCAACGACCGGCCGGACGTCAGTCCGGAAAACCGGCGCAAGGTGCTCTCCGCCATTCAACGATCCAATTACATTCCCAACAACACCGCCAGGGACCTGGTGAAGACCAAGTCCGACGCCATCGGCCTGGTGGTGCGGGGCGTGTCCAACCCGTTTTACACGGATATCATCCGGGTCATCGAGGAGCAGGTCACGGCCCGGGGCTATACCCTGGTGATGCAGCAGATCGGCACTTGCGACGATGAGGTGAAGCGGGGCGCCATGATGGAGCGGGAAAAGCGGCTGCGGGGCCTGATCTTATTGGGCGGCCGGTCCGACTATACCCCCCAGGAGCTGGCGCCGCTGAACATCCCCTATGTCTGCTGCTCGTATGACAACCAGTACGGCACCCTGCCGCCGGACTCCTACGCCTCGGTGTCCATCGCTGACGAGGAGGAGGCCTGCCGGGCGGTGACGGAGCTGTACCGCTGCGGCCACCGGCGCATTGCGGCGCTGGTCTCCGGCACGGAGGACCGCTCCATCAGCCAGCTGCGGTATCAGGGCTATGTCCGGGCTCTGGCGGCCCACGGGCTGCCCCTGGAGCAGGAGCTGGTCATCGAGGCCGGTTCCTTCGACATCCGGCAGTCGTATCTTGCCATGCAGCGGCGTCTGCTGGCGGGGGCGCAGTTCACCGCCCTGTTCGCCATCTCCGACAACATGGCCATCGGGGCCATGCGGGCCCTGCGGGAGGCCGGACGGCGGATCCCCGAGGACTGCTCCGTTATCGCCATCGACGGACTGACCATCTCGGATTACATCAACCCCGCCCTGACCACCCTCTGCCAGCCTATGGAGCACATGGGCCGGCGCAGTGTGGAGATCCTGCTGGACATGGTGGAGCACCGGGGCGGCCCCATCCGGGAGACGGCCCACACCACCCTGCGGACCGGGGAATCCGTCCGCGACATTTCTTAGTTTTTCCGGCGGAAACCGCCTGAAAAATATATAATGAAGGAGAAATGATCATGAAGAAAACTCTTGCATTGATCCTGGCCGCTGTCATGGCTCTGTCCCTGGTAGCCTGCGCCAAGACCCCCGCAAACGGCGGCACGGAGGCCAAGGGCTCCGTGTATTACCTGAACTTTAAGCCCGAGGCCGATCAGGCCTGGCAGGATCTGGCCAAGACCTACACCGAGCAGACCGGCGTGGAGGTCAAGGTCGTCACCGCCGCTTCCGGCCAGTATGACACCATGCTGACCTCCGAGCTGGACAAGTCCGCTCCTCCCACCATGTTCCAGGTGGGCAACCAGGGCGCTGTCAACTCCTATGGCGATTTCTGCTATCCTCTGGATAACACCGACGTCATGAAGGAAATGACCACCCAGGACTTCAACCTGAAGAATGCCAACGGCGAGACCGTGTCCATCGGCTACTGCTATGAGGCCTATGGCATCATCGTCAACAAGGCTCTGCTGAAGCAGGCCGGCTATGAGCTGTCCGACATCACCAACTTCGAGTCCCTGAAGAAGGTCGCCGACGACATCCACAGCCGCGCTGCCGAGCTGGGCTTTGACGCCTTCAGCTCCGCCGGCCTGGAGGGCTCCTCCAGCTGGCGCTTCTCCGGTCACCTGGCCAACATGCCCCTGTTCTATGAGTTCCGGGATGACAAAGTCACCGCTCAGCCCGCCACCATCAAGGGCACCTATCTGGATGCCTTCAAGAACGTCTGGGATCTGTACACCACTGACTCCGCCACCACCGGCGCTGCTCTGACCACCGCCACCGGCGACGCCTCCGAGGCCGAGTTCGGCCAGGGTAAGGCCGTGTTCTTCCAGAACGGTTCCTGGGAGTATGCCAACCTGGTCACCAGTGATGACAAGGGCTTCAAGATGAACCCCGAGGATCTGGCTATGATCCCCATCTACTGCGGCGTTGAGGGCGAGGAGAAGGCCGGTCTGTGCTGCGGCACCGAGAACTGCTGGGCCGTCAACAAGAACGCCAAGGAAGAGGACATCCAGGCCACTCTGGACTTCATGAAGTGGGTCGTCACCTCCGACGAGGGCACCACCATGCTGGCTGAGCAGTTTGGCCCCTGCCCCTTCAAGAACGCCAAGACTCCCGCCAACGTGTTCTTTGCCGATGCCAACGCCTATACCGCTGCCGGCAACTACATTGTGACCTGGGCCTTCAACTGGACCCCCGCCGTGGATGACTGGCGTGCGGGCGTGGTGGATGCTCTGACTCAGTACACCGTCAACGGCGGCAGCTGGGACAACGTCAAGACCGCCTTCGTGGACGGCTGGGCCACCCAGTATGCCAAGGAGAACGGCTGAGCTATAAGCGCTCCGTTGTAACGCAATAGGACCGGGGGCGGGCTTATCGCCCGCCCCCGATTTTTCTCACCCGCGGCGCACAGAGCTGTTGGCCGGTATGGACCGGGCAAGAGCTCCGGGCGCCGCCCGGAAAATACATAGATAGGAGAGAGGCGTCATGAAACTTCCGAAACACCGCCGGGACGAGGCCGCGCTGAATTCCCGGCTGATCCGCCGCCCCATCAAGCGCATGGTGTGGCTGTTTTTGCTGCCCACCTTCGGGGCCTTCTGCATCGGCTTCCTGTACCCCTTCTTCAAGGGGCTGTTTCTGTCCTTCTGCAACTTCCGCATCACCAGTCAGTGGACCTGGACGGGACTGGACAACTACCGGAAAGCCTTTCAGGACCCCGGCTATATGCACGCATTCTGGTACACGGCGCTGTTCGCCCTGGTGAGCCTGCTGGCCATCAACCTGTTCGCCTTCACCATCGCCTACGCCCTGACCCAGAAGTTCAAGGGCACCAACGTGTTCCGCACGGTGTTCTTCCTGCCCAACCTCATCGGCGGCATCGTGCTGGGCTATATCTGGTCCATGATCTTCGACGGCATCCTCATCAAGTACAACACCTCCGTGATCCTGGAGACGAAATACGGCTTCTGGGGTCTGGTGATCCTGGTGTGCTGGCAGCAGATCGGCTATATGATGATCATCTACATTGCCGGACTCCAGGCCGTGCCTGAGGACATGCTGGAGGCGGCCCGCATCGACGGCGCCAACCGCTGGCAGACCCTGTGGCGGGTCACCATCCCCAACGTGATGCCCTCTATCACCATCTGCATGTTCCTGAGCCTGACCAACGGCTTCAAGCTGTTTGACCAAAACCTGGCCCTGACCGCCGGACGTCCCTTCCAGCAGCTGGGCAATGGAGAGACCATCAAAACAACGGAAATGCTGGCCCTGAACATCGTCAACGCCTTCGGCACCAGCGGCGGCGGAAACCGCGGCGTGGGTCAGGCCAAGGCCGTGATCTTCTTCATCGTGGTGGCGGCCATCAGCATCATCCAGCTTCAGGCCAACCGCCGCAAGGAGGTGCAGCAATGATCAGATCCGATGCTCTGCGCCGCAGAGAGCGCCGTCAGGCCCTGCTGACGGTGGTGTTCACCATCATCTCCGTGCTCTATCTGATGCCGGTGTTCCTGGTGCTCATCAACTCCCTGAAGGCCAACGCCTTTGTCAACACCGAGACCTTCAAGCTGCCCACGGCGGAGTCCTTCGTGGGGCTGAAGAACTATGTCAAGGGCATGACCTTCGGCAACTTCGCCTTCTATAAGGTGGTGTTCTACAGCTTCTTCATCACCATCACCTCCACGGCCCTGATCCTGGTGTGCACGTCCATGGCGGCGTGGTACATCTCCCGGGTGGGGAGCCTGGTCAGCAAGATCGTGTACTACCTGTGCGTGTTCTCCATGGTGGTCCCCTTCCAGATGGTCATGTACACCCTGGCCCGGACGGCGGACCAGATGCACCTGAACACCCCCTGGACCATTCCGGTGATCTATCTGGGCTTCGGCGCAGGTCTGGCGGTCTTTATGTTCACGGGCTTTGTCAAGAGCCTGCCCCTGGAGATCGAGGAGGCCGCCGCCATCGACGGCTGCGGCCCTGTGGGCACCTTCTTCCGGGTGGTGCTGCCCATGCTGAAGCCCACCATGATCTCCGTGGGCGTGCTGGAGATCATGTGGGTCTGGAACGACTATCTGCTGCCCAGCCTGGTGCTGGACATCAACCAGTACCGCACCATCCCCATCCATATCCAGTATCTGAAGGGCAGCTACGGCACCGTGGACATGGGCGCCACCATGGCCCTGATCATGCTGAGCATCCTGCCGGTGATCATCTTCTATCTGTGCTGCCAGAAGCACATCATCAAGGGCGTGGCCGCCGGAGCCGTAAAGGGCTGATTTACCGCATTTTTTCTTAAAAGAGAGTGACTGACATATGAATCGTTGCAGCGGCATTTTGATGCCGGTATTTTCCCTGCCGTCTCCTTACGGCATCGGGACTCTGGGCAAGGCCGCCTATGACTTTGCCGATTTTCTCCACGCCGCCGGGCAGCGCTGCTGGCAGATGCTGCCCCTGGGCCCCACCAGCTATGGCGACTCCCCCTATCAGAGCTTTTCCACCTACGCCGGGAATCCCTATTTCATCGACCTGGATATGCTGATCGAGGACGGATTGCTGGAAAAGAGCGAGGTGCAGGAGCAGAACTGGGGCACCGAACCCCGGTATGTGGACTACGGAAAGATCTACGAAAGCCGCTTCGCCGTGCTGCAGAAGGCCAAGGACCGGGGCTGGGTCCGGGACCAGGCAGAGGTGGCCGCCTTTCAGGCGGAGAACAGCCGCTGGCTGCCGGATTACGCCCTGTACATGGCCTGCAAGCGCCATTTCGGCATGCGCTCCTGGACCGAGTGGGAGGACGCGGACATCCGCCTGCGGAAATCCCCGGAGGTGCTGGAGCGGTACCGCACCCTGCTGCGGGAGGACGTGGAGCTGTTCACCTATTTGCAGTTCCTGTTCTTCCGGCAGTGGAACAGGCTGCGGGACTATCTCCACGGCCTGGACATCCAGGTCATCGGCGACCTGCCCATCTATGTGGCCATGGATTCCGCCGATGTGTGGGCGGAGCCGGAGAGCTTTCAGCTGGACGACCAGTGCGTTCCCACGGAGGTATCCGGCGTGCCGCCGGACTACTTCAGCGCCGACGGTCAGCTGTGGGGCAATCCCCTGTACGCCTGGGACCGGATGCAGGCCGACGGCTTCGGCTGGTGGATCCGCCGGGTAGACGGTGCCTCCAAGCTGTATGACGTGATCCGTATCGACCATTTCCGGGGCTTCGAGGCCTATTGGGCCGTGCCCTACGGCGAAACCACCGCCAAGAACGGGCACTGGGTCAAGGGCCCGGGCATGAACCTGGTGGGGGTGCTCACCGGCTGGTTCCCCCAGCTGCGGTTCATCGCCGAGGACCTGGGCTATCCCACCCCAGGCGTCCAGCAGCTGCTGCAGGATTCCGGTCTGCCGGGCATGAAGGTGCTGGAATTTGCCTTCGATTCCCGGGATACCAGCAGCTATCTGCCCCACTCCTACGGGGAGAACTGCGTGTGCTATACCGGCACCCACGACAACAGCCCCCTGGCCCTGTGGAAGGACGAGGCCGCGCCGGAGGACATCGCCTATGCCCGGGAATACCTGGGGCTCAACGATGGGGAGGGCTTCAACTGGGGCATCATCCGGGGCGGCATGAGCTCCGTGGCCCGGCTGTTTGTGGCCCAGATGCAGGACTATCTGGAGCTGGGTCTGCACCACCGCACCAACGTCCCCGGCACCCAGAGCGGCAACTGGCAGTGGCGTCTGCTGCCCGGCGAGGCCACCCCGGCCCTGGCCCGGCGCATCCGCCGCGTCACGGAGCTGTACGGCCGCTGAACCCAACCGATCCCGTTTCATTGCGAACTTCTCTTAAAACGTATGAACCCCGGCGCACCGCGCCGGGGTTCATACGTTTTAGACTGTCCAAAAAGGGCAAAGCCCTTTTTGGACAAAAGGCTTGCAGTCTGCCGCGCGCATAATTTGTTCGCTGAAAGCGAACAAATTCCACACTTGCAGACTGAGAAGAATTTTTTGCCAGGTACACGCTCCGGCAAAAAATGGATTGCATTTCATTTGCCGCCTGCGGGCGGCAAACTCTGCGAGGCTTTTTTGATAAGCTGTTGAACCCCGGCGCGGTGCGCCGGGGTTCATACGTTCTGTTCGTTGTGTTGGCTCTCCATCAGGCGGCGGGCCTTTCTCCTGGCCCGGGTCAGGGCCATGCGGACGCTGTCGGGCTTCACGCCCAGCTCCCGGGCCAGCTCCCCGTCCGAATAGTCCAGGATATACCGGGCCTCCAGCAGCCAGCGGGTGTTCTCGTCCAGCCGGGGCCACACCTGGGCCAGGGCGTCCAGCTCCAGGCGGCGCAGCACCCGGTCCTCCACCTCCTGCCGCTCATCCGGGACCTCCGGTCCGCCGTCCAGCGGCAGCCAGGGATGGCGGCTGCTGTCCCGGACGGCGTTATAGGCCGTGTGGCGGCAGGCGGCGGCAATATACCCCGCCAGACCCTCCGGCTCCAGCCGGCGCAGGGTGTCCAGATGGTCGATGAGCCGCAGCAGGGTGGTTTGCAGCACGTCCTCCGTGGCCCACTTGTCGCCCAGGATATCATAGATGGTACGATACATCAGCCGCTGATACTTCACAAACAGGCGGGTCATATAGGCCCGGTCGTCATCGTCCCGGATCGCAAGGATGCAGATCGGCAGCATATGGACCCTCCTCTCCCCGGCGGCAGCCGCCGGACCAAAAAACCGACATTTTATATTATAGAGGCCGTTCCCGGAAAAGCAAGAAAATTTTTCAAAAACCCGGTTGCAAATTCCCGGAACCGGTGTTACTTATATAGAGGGGTTACCAGGAAAGCGAAATCTGCGAAAGGAAGTGGATGCAATATGAACAACCGTCAACAGGCCCGGGAGGAGGCCCTGTTTGTTCTGCTGATGGAACAGGTGGCCCGGCAGCAGGACCTGCAGGCCCGGCAGCTGGGCCGGGCGCTGGAGGAGGACCCGGAGGCGGCCCTGTCCCCTGCCCTGCAGCAGCGCTGCATGCAGACCCTTCGCCGGGGCTTCCGCCGCCGGGACCGGCAGGCAGCAGTCCGGGCCACCC
>ERZ809201.419-NODE-419-length-21643-cov-9.349778_pt1 | contig 21643 bp, 17 predicted proteins | sample MGYA00520516_ERZ809201 | MGnify/ENA primary metagenome ERZ809201 (study PRJEB31570, sample SAMEA3213006) | Homo sapiens | biome: human-gut; feature: human gut; material: fecal | place: Sweden | collected 2011 ... | reverse complement strand
AAGTGATTCTGCGGGGCTGTTTTTTTGAAAACTATATATTCAGATATGAGACTCGGTGAGAAATCACCGGGTCTTATTTTTTGCGCTCACTACGCCTACTAAACAGGTGCAGTGGGCGCTTTTTTGTCTTCTGGAACCGGCACAAAAAATTTTTTTGAAAAAGTGTGGGAATCTCGCAAAAAAATTCGGCAAAGAGAAAGTGAGAAGGCGAAAAGCCTTCCGGGAACCTTGAAAATTTCATATACATTCATCAGATACATTCCTTGAGCCAACAGCCAAATGAAGGTACGCCAAGACCCACCTGCCGCTAACGGTATCAGCGGGACAAAAGGTGGAGAGCGACCCCGAAACCATTCTGAAATATCTGGCAGCTACGGATACGGCCACGACAGGCTTAGGGGTATAATGATACTTTTCTACGGAACCGGCGGAGTACCCGGCGGGGGTGAGATTCCCATGGACCCGATTCGCTATCGGGCGTCTGATGACTTCCTTTTCTGCATTTAGGGTTCGAGGAAAAATGAAATGCAGCGACGAAAGCCCCAAAGGATGCTTTGAGGCTTTCGTGGATCAGAAATGATTCAAATTCAGAGAAAGGAGGAAAACCCCATGGAAAACTGTAAGGTGATCGCCATCACGAATCAGAAGGGCGGCGTCGGCAAAACAACGACCGCAGTCAATCTCGGCGTGGGACTTGCAAGCTCCGGGAAACGGGTCCTGCTGGTAGATGCTGATCCGCAGGGCAGCTTAACCGTGAGCCTCGGCATAAAGAACCCAGACGAGCTGGATGTATCGCTGTCTTCCCTTATGCAGTCGGTCATTGATGATGAGCCTCTTGCGGAAGGGGCAATTATCCGGCACCAGGAAGGTGTGGACTTGCTTCCCTCGAATATTGAGCTCTCCGGTATGGAAACAGGTCTGTTCAATGTCATGAGCCGTGAGTATGTTCTGAAGAACGCCATCGACGGCATGAGAAAAAGCTACGACTACATTCTGATTGACTGTATGCCCTCTCTGGGCATGATGACGGTCAATGCGCTGGTTGCGGCAGACAGTGTGATTATCCCGTCTCAGCCGAACTTCCTGTCAACCAAAGGTCTTAACCTGCTTCTGCGCTCCATTTCAAAGATCAAGCGGCAGATCAACCCGAGATTAAAGATTGACGGCATTTTGCTGACGATGGTGGATAACCGCACCAACAACGCCAAGGCGATTATTTCCTCGCTTCGTTCTACCGTGGGAGAGAACATCCGCGTGTTTCGTTCCGAGATTCCCTTTTCGGTAAGAGCTGCGGAGTGCAGTCTTTCCGGAGAAAGCATCTTCTCTCACGACAGGAACGGCAAGGTCGCAGCAGCGTATGAGGATCTGACGAAGGAGGTGATAGAGCTTGAAGAGCGTGCAAAAAATCGATCTGGGCCTGACCGGGTACGATGAGCTTTTCATGAATGACGCGGAGCGAAAGGAAAATAAACTCCCGCGCATTTATGATATCCCCCTCTCGGAGATCGACGATTTCCCTGACCATCCCTTCAAGGTGAAGCTGGATGAGGACATGGATCAGCTTGTCCAGAGCATCAAGGAGCGCGGGATCATCACACCTGTCACGCTCCGACCGAAGGAAGACGGGCGGTACGAGATCGTATCGGGGCATCGCAGAAAGAAAGCCTGCGAGCTTGCCGGGTTTGATACCGTGAAGGCCGAGGTGCGGGAGCTGACCCGTGATGAGGCCATCATTTTGATGGTGGAATCGAACCTGCAGCGTTCTGTGATCCTGCCGAGTGAAAAAGCTTTTTCGTACAAGATGCGCTTGGAGGCCATGAAGAGACAAGCAGGCAGACCAGCTCAAGATAATTATTCCCCATTGGGGAACAATTCTTTTGGAACAAAATCCTCAGACGAAATGGCTGCGGAAGTGGGAGAAAGCAAAAATACTATCTTCCGCTATATTCGCCTTACCGAGCTTATTCCGGAGCTTCTGGATTTGGTTGACGAGGGACGCATTGCGTTTAGACCTGCGGTGGAGCTTTCGTACCTGCAAAAAGAGGAACAGAGTGCCCTGCTGGAGCAAATCGCCTACGCAGATGCCACGCCGTCCCTTGCCCAGGCCATCAAGCTGAAGCGGTTCTCCCAGGACGGGAAGCTGAACAACGAGGTCATCGAGTCGATTATGAGCGAGGAAAAGCCGAACCAGCGGGAGAAGATCAACATCAAGTACGCCGAGGCCAGAAGGTTTATCCCTGCCAGCGTTCCTTACGAAAAAACCGGTGAGTATATTATGAAAGCGCTGGAATATTATCACCGGTATCAGGAACGGCAGAAGAGTCGGAATGACGCAAGATAGGTTCTTCGCCAAGGGGGCAGTCTACTCTTTTGACGCTGCGTCAGCGCCGTTCCCCCTCTCACACTCTCCCCCTCATTTACCGGCAATACCAGCTCAAAAGGAAAATATACAGGCGGCACAATTGAAGAAAACCAAGTGCATTCGTACAATATGAGAAAAAACAGTCATTGGAGGTCATCCCATGAAAAAGAATCTCATGTTGTGCGCGCTCCTGCTTTCCGTATTGCTTTCCGGATGCGCCGCAGAGCCCTTGCAAGGGCAAGCGGCAGCAAACACCACGGAGGCTCCCACGCTGCAGGAAGGAACGCCTGCTTCCTTTGAGTCGGTATCCACAGAACCAAACGCTCCCACAGAAGCCCCGACAGAAGCCGCCGATCCAGCAGCTTGCACATCAAATGAGGACAAACATGAAAGCGGCCCTGCTATTTCTTCTGAGCCGGTAAGCGCACCCACGGAATCGAACGCGCCGGCATCGGAAGAAGCCAAGCAGCCACCCGTGCTTCCGGATAAACCGGAGAAAACAGAAAGTCCGAAAGAGGAACCGTCCGTTCCTGCGATAACCGAGCCGGAACCGACTCCGGAAACTGAACCCGCATTTGATATCGAGCACTGGATTTCCTACGCAAAAAGCACGGCGGTGAGCTTGGGACTGACCTTGGATAGCTCGGCAACCGATTGCTGGGACAATCCGATCACCGCGAAGCCGACCTGCATCTACCTTGAGCGAGACATTAACTCACGCCTGAACAGATATGCGAAGGATGGGGAGATAACTGCTGTCTGGATCTGGTACGAATGCGTCGGCACAAGCAGCTACCTGATCTATATCGGGTACGCATAAGCATCAACAAATCAATACACCGAAATGAGCATCGTGGAAGCACGGTGCTTTTTTCATGCCTTGAAGGAGGACAGAACGAATGAAGAAGATTCTCAAAAGAGGAATGTCAGGACTGCTTGCAGTCCTTATGGCACTCACCGTGCTTGCGGGCTTTGGCACGACAACGGCCTTCGCCGCAAGCGAAACAGCGGAGTCCTATATGATTTCTTTCCCCCGTGACGGGGACGCTGCTCAGATTTACTCCGAGGACGCATGGGGACACTCCGCGAAAAACTATATGAACGGCTGGGCAACAGGCTCCAGCAACTATACTACCCTGCACTGCATGGATTCCTTTGACGGGAAGGTGTGCTACTGCATCGAGCCCGGCCTTTCCCGAAATGTTGGCGATACCTATCACGGCTTCGGTGAGGATTTCTGGGATAACTATCCCAGCCAGTACAACAACACCATCGAGCCGGACGATATTAAGCTGCTGCTGGGCCGTATCATGCAGTATGGCTATCAGGGCAACCTTTCCACCTCGTGGAGATCGCAGAACGATTCCGATGCGGATAAACTGGCCCACGCCTTCGCTACCCAGCTGCTCGTTTGGGAAACGGTTGTGGGCGAGCGCGATGCGGACTTTGACCATGTGAGCACCGGCGGCTATGACGAGATCCTGTCGCTGGTTTCCACCAATCATCCGCTGTATAGCCGAATCATGGACTATTACGACAGCATCGAGTACAGCGTACAGAGCCATGCCGTTTGCCCCAGCTTTATGAGCAGAAGCAGCGGCGGCGCAAAGACCATTGAGCTTGCGTGGGACGGCAGTCAGTACATTGCCGAGCTCACGGATACCAACCGCGTGCTGTCGCAGTTTACCTTCTCCGCCAGTGAGACGGGTTTTCATTTCAGCGTGTCGGGCAATACGCTCACTATCACCACCGATACGGCTCCCAGCGGCAATGTGACGATCTCCGCAACTCGAAGCGCTTCCCGCTGCGGCGTTCTTGTTTGGACGGACTATAAGTACGGCCCCAACGGCGGCGTTCAGGATACCATCACCTATACGGCCTCCGTCAGCGACCCCGTAAAAGCGTTTATCAAGCTGAAGGTCAGCTATGGAGGCGCTAAAATTATCAAGACCAGCGAGGACAGCAAGGTGGATGGCATTACCTTCACCATCACCGGCGAGGGCGTCAATCAGACCATTACCACCGACCGGAACGGTGAAATTCGCATCGACAATCTGATGCCCGGCACCTATACCGTCACCGAGCAGAGCTATGACAAGTATGTGCCCCAGGAAAGCCACCGTGTTACCGTGCTCGCCGGACAGACGGCGACGGTTTCCTTCAACAATGTACTCCGCCGCGGCGATCTGACCGTGACCAAGACCTCCGAGGATGGGCTGAATCAGGGTGTGAAGTTCCACCTTTTTGGAACCTCTCTCAGTGGTCTGCCTGTAGATGAATTTGCTGTTACCGATGAAAACGGTGTGGCGGCTTTCAAGGATGTGCTTATCGGCACCGGCTACACACTGGAGGAGATGGACACCGCCATTCGCTATGTGGTTCCCAACAGTCAGAGCGCCGCAGTGGAATGGAACAGTGTAACCAATAAGAGCTTTTCCAACATCCTCAAGAAATTCAATGTCACCGTCACTAAGAGTGACTGTGAGGTCGGAACGGCGCAGGGCGACGCTTCGCTTGCCGGTGCCGCCTATGGCATTTATAAGGGCGATCAGCTTGCGGATACCTACTACACCGACGAGAACGGCCAGTTTACCACCGGCTATTATGCCTGCGGCGACGACTGGACGATTCGTGAGATCAGCCCCTCCGAGGGCTATCTTCTGGACAGCACCGTTTATCCTGTCGGTGCAGAGGCGGCCAATTACACCATTGAGCTGAACGCTGCGCCTGCCGTGGCTGTGACCGAGCAGGTGCAGAAGGGCAATATCGCCATCATCAAGCACACCGACAACGGCGACACACAAATTGAAACGCCCGAAGAAGGCGCGATTTTTGCCGTCTATCTGAAATCTGCCGGCAGCTATGAGGCGGCAAAGGATACGGAGCGGGACTACCTGACCTGCGATGGAAACGGCTTTGCCCAGAGCAAGGATCTGCCCTACGGCGTGTACACCGTGCATCAGGTTTCCGGCTGGGAGGGTCGTGAGCTGATGAGCGACTTTGATGTGTTTATTGCTAAGAACGGCGAGACCTACCGCTACCTCATCAACAATGCTAACTTCGAGTCCTTCATTAAGGTCATCAAGGTGGATGCGGAGACCGGCAATACCATTCCCTATGCGGGTGCGGGCTTCCAGATCTTCCGTCCGGATGGCTCCAAGGTGGAAATGACCTTTACCTATCCGGAGGTTACCACCATCGACACCTTCTACACCAATGACGCCGGCATGCTCATCACGCCGGAGAAGCTGGAGTTTGGCAAGGGCTACTCCCTCAAGGAGGTCTCCGCTCCTTACGGCTATGTGCTCAGTCATGAGGCGGTCAAGTTCGATGTGACCGAAGAGAATTCCACCGAGGAAAGCGGCGTGACGGTTGTTGCGGTGAAGCTGGGCAACTACGCGCAGAAGGGCATCATCAAGATTTCCAAAACCGGTGAGGTGTTTGCCTCTGTTACGGCGGCGGACGGGGTCTATCAGCCGGTCTATACGGTGCAGGGACTTGCGGGAGCAACCTATGAGATCAAGGCAACGGAGGACATCTACACCCCGGACGGCACGCTGCGCTGCAGCACCGGTGATGTAGTGGATACGGTGACTACCGGCGCAGATGGCATGGCGGAAAGCAAGCCGCTGTATCTGGGAAAATACGAAATCACCGAGATGAAAGCCCCCGATGGCATGATCGTAAACAAGGACGCCCATACCGCAGAGCTTGTCTACGCCGGCCAGGAGATCGAGATCACCGAAACTGCTGCCAGCTTCTGCAACGACAGACAGAAGGCGCGGATTTCTCTTTCCAAGGTGCTGGAGCAGAACAAGCAGTTCGGTATCGGTATGAATAACGAGCTTTCCGCCGTGACCTTCGGCTTCTATGCCGCCGAGGAGCTTATTGCAGCAAACGGCTCTGTCATTCCTGCGGACGGACTGATCGAGATCATGTCTCTTGATGAAAACGGGAAAGCCGTGCTCAAGAGTGATGTTCCCTTCGGCAGCTACTATGTCAAGGAAATCAGCACCGACAGCCACTACATCCTCTCCGATGAGAAGTATCCTGTGATCTTTGCCTATGCCGGTCAGGAAATCCCCGTTGTGGAGCTTGCCGTCAATGACGGAAAGAGCATTACCAACGAGATGATCTACGGAGAGATCCATGGCATGAAGAAGGATGAGGACGGCAAGGCGCTGGCCGGAGCTACCATCGGTCTGTTCCTTACTGACGGCACAGAGCCTATTCTGACCACTGTTTCCGCAGAGGACGGCAGCTTCTCCTTTACAGGTATCCCCTATGGCGAGTATGTGGTCCGTGAAATCGCCGCGCCGGAGGGCTATGTGATGGATGAGGCCCACTATGCTGTAAAGGTGGATCAGAACGGCGCTGTGGTCGAGATCGAGATCACCAACAAGCTCATTCGCGGCAGCGTTCAGCTGACCAAGGTGGATAAGGACTATCCCGATCACCATCTGAGCGGCGCAGTTTTTGAGGTGTACCGTGGCGGAAAGCTTGTGGGCCAGATGGAGGAGCTGTCCGACGGCGTCTACAAGCTGGATGATCTGCCCTACGGCGATTACACGCTGAAGGAAACTGAGGCCCCCAAGGGCTTCTTCCTTGATGAGAAGACCTACAGTTTCTCCATTAAGGAAGATGGTAAAACCGTCGTCGTGGAAAACGAGGCCGGAAAGGGCTTTGTCAACCAGGCACAGACCGGAGGCATTCGCATTGAAAAGACTTCGGATGACGGCGTGCTGAAGGGCTTCACCTTCCGCGTGGAGGGCTCGGATATCACCGGCAATGCTTTCAGCAAGGACTTTGTGACCGATGAAAAGGGTCAGATCCACATTGAGGGCCTGCGCATCGGCGATTATGTGATCTCTGAGGTGTCCAACAAAGCCAACGAGAAGTATGAGCTTCCCGCAAATGTCACCGTAACCGTTCATGAAGGAAAGACGGTCGTTGCCAAGTTCCATAACAAGCTCAAGCCTGTTACGGATATCCCCAAGACCGGAGATACCACCAATATGCCTCTTTGGGCAGCACTTGCCGGTATCTCTGCAATCGGTGCAGGTGCGGCGGCTTTCTGTACCTTCCGAAAAAAGAAGGAGGTAGGCAAGCATGAGCGCTAAGGTCATCATCGGCATCGGTCTTGTGGTGTTTATTATCGCAGGGCTGATCGTTCTTCGCCTGAAGAACAGAAAGTAAAACGCCAAGGGGCGGCATCTTTTTACGGATGCCGCCCCGCTTATAAAAGGAGACGCTATGGAAGAGACAAGAAAAATCGGAGATTACTCCGTAAAGTATTCCATGTATATCGGGCACAAGGATATTGCTCTGGGCGAGAATCCCAACGCCGACAAGGATGAACGGTATATGTGCTGCTTCGTAGAGACCAACGCCATTTTCGAGCGCTATTCCGGAGTGCTGGTCAGCGACGATTTTGCAGAGATTGCAAAGGTGTTCGGCCAGCGCGTAGCGGATGCAGCCGAGGAGATCATCCAGGAAAACGAGAGAGCCTGTCAGGAGGTCGGCATGAATGAGGAACTCATGGCAGAAAGCTGTGCGCCGGTTTCCTACAAAGATTCCATTGAGAACAAGGTGGTTGTCATCAAGGGCAGCATTCTCCGGCCTGAGTTTCGCCACGCCAATCATCAGCTTATGCTGTGTACCGGCGGCTTCGGTGCGCAGGCAAATGCGCGAGGCCGTACCTGCTGCTGCATTTCTCTGTACGATGGGAGAAAGACCTCCTTTTACCGCACGGATTTTCTCGGCGTCATGGATGAAAAGAAGCTTCCCGAATGGGCGCAGAAGGGCTTGGAGAAAGCAAAAGAGATGCACGCGCAGGAAAAGAAGCCGGCTAAAGAAAGAGGTGACGCAAGATGATCGAGTATGAAAAAAGAGCAATGATCGAGGCGGAGGACAAATATACCTTTCGCCAGAGCACGCAGATTTCCATGCAAACCGGACTGATCGGCTACCTCCGGGCAGACATGGATACAGACGGCAACGGCTTTTTCAGCAGCTGGTTTGATTTCCGGGAGGAGCTGAAAACCGATGAGTTCAAGGCAGAGTTTGATGATGTAATCAACTCTCTGCGTGAGGAAGGCGACATTCTTCATAACCGCAGGGCGCTTGCCAAGTACTGCTATTGCACACCCCAAAGCCGTATGCAGGAGGAGCCGGGCTACTATGGCGTTCGTGTGGACACCGAAAAATATGCCTATCTTCTGCGCCTGAACCCGGACAGGGGCGAATACAACCTGTACTGCTATTGCTATCGCCGGGACTGGCTCGATCAGCACATGAAGGACGCAGAGAAAGGAATCCGTTTTATTGACAGCCATTACAAGGAGCTGTTTCGCATTCCGGATGGCGGCAAGGTGAAAATCCACTATTCGTGGAATGAAGACCAGATTCGCACCTGCCGGTATATCGACGATTACCATGTGGAGATCGGGAGCAACCTCTATCACATTTGCGAGTTTGCCGAGCGCATGGAATACGGCGGCCATACCTGCGAGCCGGTTCGGGACAACCTGCCCGAGCAGTGCTACAGCGTTCTTTCCGGCAGCGACGAAATCATTATCATCAAGCGCGGCGAAAAGGGCTACTTCAAGACGGACATTCCCGTTACCGACAAGGACGAAGCCCGGAGCATCGTGAATGAGTACAACACAAAGCTCGGCGTCAGCCGAGCGCAGGAAGAAGCGATGAAGGCCGGCTCTATGTTCGGCTTTCAGGTGCCCGCCGCAGACCCGAGAAATTATGACGCAGACGGAAAGCCTGTGATGCCGAAGGACAGAGGTGATGCACGATGAGTAAGGACGATTATCGTATCTGGTCTAATGCCGACCTTGACTATGAGGAGTGGAAAGATTGGATGGAGGAAGAATATCCGACGCTTTCCGATGACGAGCGCGTCGCCATGATGTATGAGGAAAACGGGCACTACCTTGAGGACGAACGGCTCAATCTGGACATTCAACTTTCCCAGCCCATTCTGGTTGTTGCCGATCTGGGGCTTTGGAATGGCAGGCGCACGGGATACAAAGAAATTCCCAGCGGCAATATCCGGGACTGCCTTTACTCTGATTACGACTACACCACATGGTATGTGGACCGAAACGGAGACTTCCGGTGCGATGACACCCACCATGACGGCACGAACCACTATCTCTATCGGGTGTATAAGGACAATGTTTCCCAGGCACAGAAAGACCGGCTCAAAGAAAAAATCTACAACGGCACAGCCACCAGAGCAGATATCGTCCGTGTCACCCGCAGACTTGGCGATGAAATCGGAAAGGTGTACGGCTGGAGCTTTCCAACCAGGCAGAAAGAGCGAGGTGAGGCACGATGAACCACGCACTGCCGAGCGAAAGTTATATTGCCAGACTGGACTATTTGGCTTTCAACGGAAAAGTATGCAGCAGCGTTGAGTACAGCGATGAGCAGCGCTTCCTGGAAGACCTGAAGGAGTCGCTCTATCACGGAGAGCCGCTGTGCGTCGTTCTCTACCGAGACCGGAACGGCAAGACGATTTCCCGTGCGTTCCTAAATGACCTGGATACGCTGCCCAAGGGGCTTTTCGTAGAGGACGATCCCCATAGAAATCCTCCGGCAATGCACCCAAAGAAAAAAGACCACGAACCTGCGAGATAAGGAGAAGCTATGGATAAGAAGAAAGCCATCTGCGAGTATCTCCGTAAAAATCATATTGGCAAAGAAAATGCCATCCACAGCAAGGAGCTTGAAAAGCTGTTTCTACTTGACGGACGAAATATTCGCCGCAAGATCAGTGCCTTGCGACAGGATGGCTTTCCTATTTGCAGCGATGAAACGGGCTACTATTACGCAGATAACCAGAAAGAGATCAATACCACCGTCTACCGGTTGAATGAGCTTGTGACGAAGGTATCCAACGCCAGAACCGGGCTTTTATTTGCGTCGATCCTCGGAGAGAATGCGCAGACCGTTGAAGTCACGATCAAAGTAAGATAAGGAGGGAGTTCCCATGCCGAGCAAATACAGAATCATTTTGGAGATGGCATCCCAGACTGCCAGGGATATCGCCTCCAATGCCGACCGATATACCGATTTTCTGATTACGGCGGCAAACAACTACAAGTACAGCTTTAAGGAGCAGCTGCTCATCCATGCGCAGAAGCCGGATGCAACGGCGTGTGCGGAAATCGACACATGGAATAAACTCGGCAGATGGGTAAACAAGGGCACGAAAGGCATCGCACTGCTGATCGACAGAGATGTTCCCTACAAGCTGAGACATATCTTTGATATCTCCGACACCAACAGCCGTGCCGGAAGGAACATCACCCTTTGGCAGATGAAGCCGGAGTACGAATATGCGGTATCGGAAAGCCTTCAGGCCAGCTTCGGCGATGTGGAGGAGCCGCGAGATTTCCCGCACCTTCTCATGGATATTTCCGGTTATGCCGTGGAGGATAATCTTTCAGATTATCTCATGGAGTTGAACGCTGTCAAAGCCGGCAGCTTTCTGGAGGAGCTGGATGACACAAGCCTTGAGGCATGGCTGAAAACCACGCTGAAAAGCAGCGTCGCTTTTATGGCGCTCTCCCGTGCAGGGTATGAGCCGAGGCAGTATTTTGACCGGGAGGATTTCAGCCACCTCTTTGACTTCAACACCGTGGAGGTTATCTCCGTGCTCGGTGCCGCAGTCAGCGATATTTCTGAGATGGTCATCCGGGAAATGGGCGAAACCGTCAAGGAGATGGAGAAGGAAGAAAAGCGGAAGATTCGCACATTTGCGCAGACCGGTTCTTCTGCGTATCATAAGAACCGAACAGAAAACAAGGAAAGGAGCAACGAACATGGAACTGACCTATACGATGCAGGGGGACTATCTGATTCCCGATCTGACCGTACCGGAGAGCCCGAAGCTTGGGAAGTATGGAATGCTGCGGCGGACATTCCTCCGCGAACACCGGGATGGGATTTACACCGGGATGCTGCTGAACGGAACACTGAACAGTCATCTGGAGGAAGTGGACCGGCAAGCCAACGAGATGATGGAACGCCTGACCCGACAGATGGCAGAGAAGCAGGGCGTGACGGAGCAGCTGAAGGCAGAGGATCAGATGCAGTGGGTGCAGATGATGAACTCCATTCGTCACTCGGCGGAGGAAGTGATTCTGAACGACCTGATCTACGCGTAACGCTCCCCACAGTTGAACAGCAGCAGGAAATTATCGCAGAAGCGGAGGAAGAAAAATCCTCCGCTTTTGCTATTTCTCAGGAGGACATCGACGCCATTCTGACACGGGGCAGCGGCATCCATCAGGGCAAATTCCGCATCTATGAGCAGTTTCTCAAACAGGATTCTTCTGAGAACAATATCGCCTTTTTGAAAAACGAATATGGCATCGGCGGCGCGTATCCTGCCGTTTCCGGCAGAAATCTCGATGAAAGCCACGACGCCAAGGGAATCAAAATCAGCAGAGGCAGAATCTCTCGGCCCGATGCGGAACTGCTTTTGCGGTGGAACAAGGTCGAGAAGCGGATCGGGGAGCTGATTCGCACCAACCGCTACCTGAGCCAGGCCGAAAAGGACGACTATCCCGCCTACCGGGAGCAGGCAGAGGTGCGTAAGGAACGATGTGAACTCTCTGAGGAGTTCCGGTCGATTGTCTATGATTACAATGACTTTGTGGCGCAGCTTGGTGAGGAAAGCAAAGCGCTGAATCTGTATTATTTGTCAAGCTGCTGGGGCGCGTTCAGCGTGGGCGAAAAGAAAATGCACGCCCGTACTGCGGAGGGTGACTTCATCCTCCCCATGATGCGCGAGGCAATGAATTCGATCATTGCGGACAACACCCACTTGACCGCACGGTGTGAAGCCATGCTGGAAGCGTTGAACAGCGATGTGGCGAAGTCCCTTGAGCCGACCTTTGATGAGCTGAACCCTCCACCGGAACCCCGGAAGGAATACCGCTATCATCTCGGTGATACGGTCTATATCAGCACACAGGAATACGAGCTGCTGTCTTTTGACGAGAAGAAGGTCGTCCTCTTTGATACACAGTTCCCGCTGTTTAACAAGGAGCTGACTCGTGAAGAGTTCGATAACCGGCTCAAAGAAAATCCGCTGAATGACAAGCTGCTGCAAGTCGTGGAAGAACCCCCTGTCGCAGACAATGCGAAAGAGAATCCGGATATGCAGGAGACGGAAGCCATACCTGACGAAGAATTGGATGCTCTGCCCATCAGCACCGTCAAAGACGGCGAGGTCGTGACCTACCCCAATGCGGAGGCCTTGCTGGATGACCAGGAAGAAGCGCTCGCCCCGCCTCTACAAGTGAAAAGGCCTTCCAAGATCGCGCCTCATGTGCTACATCCGGAAATCAACACCGAGTACCGAACCAACTTCCAAATTGAGAGCGATGATATCGGCGTGGGCACGCCGCTGGAACGGTTCTATCACAATATCCGTGCCATTCAGCTTCTGAATAAGCTGGATGCGGAAAGCCGGTTGGCGACACCCACCGAGCAGCGTGTGCTTGCCGACTATGTGGGCTGGGGCGGCCTCTCCGAGTTTTTCAAAGAGGACAATACCCATTATGCCGAGCTGAAGAATGTGCTTTCCGATGAGGAATATGTGTCGGCAAGAGAATCCACGCTGACGGCCTTCTATACGCCGCCCGTGGTGATCAAGGCGGTGTACAGTGCACTGGAGAACATGCACTTTCAGACCGGCAATGTGCTGGAGCCCTCCTGCGGCATCGGCAACTTTATGGGGCTTGTTCCCGAAAGCATGAATGACGCGAAATTCTACGGCGTGGAGCTTGACAGTATTTCCGGGCGAATTGCGCAGCAGCTCTATCAAAAAAACAGTATCGCAGTGCAGGGCTTCGAGAATACAAACCTTCCCGACAGCTTCTTTGACGCCGCAATCGGCAATGTCCCCTTCGGGCAGTTCAAAGTACCGGACAAGCGCTACGATAAGCACAACTTTCTCATTCACGACTATTTCTTCGCCCGCACTTTGGATAAGGTGAGACCCGGCGGCGTGATCGCCTTCATCACCTCAAAGGGTACGCTGGATAAGGAAAACCCCAATGTCCGAAAGTATATCGCGCAGAGAGCCGACTTGCTCGGCGCTATCCGGCTGCCCAACGACACCTTCAAGGCCGCTGCCGGCACGGAGGTCACATCGGACATTATCTTTCTCCAGAAGAGAGACCGTCTGATTGACATTGAGCCCGATTGGGTACATCTGGCCACCGACGCCAATGGAATCCGGATGAACGCCTATTTTGTAAACAACCCTGAAATGGTGTTGGGCGACATGCAGATGGTCAGCGGGCCTCACGGCATGGAGTCCGCCTGTATTGCTTATGAAAATGCAGAGCTTGGGGACCTCTTGCGAGATGCCATCCAGAACATTCATGCCGAGATTACCGAATTTGAAATCGACGATCTTGAAGCAGAGGACGAGGACCTTTCTATTCCCGCCGACCCCGACGTGCGCAACTTCAGCTTCACGGTGGTGGACGGTAAAATCTATTACCGTGAAAACAGCCGCATGAATCCCGTGGATGTTTCCACGACTGCCGAAAGCCGCATCAAAGGCATGATTGCCATCCGTGATTGTGTCCGGACGCTGATCGAGTACCAGACGGAGGACTATCCCGATGCCGATATCAAGGCAGAGCAGGAAAAACTCAATCGCCTCTATGATGATTTCAGCAAAAAATATGGGCTTATCAGCGCAAGAGCCAACAATTCGGCTTTCAATTCCGACAGCTCCTACTGCCTGCTTGCCTCGCTGGAGGTGCTGGATGATGAGGGCAACTTCCTCCGCAAGGCGGATATGTTCTCCAAACGAACCATCAAGCAGAAGGTAACGGTGCAGTCGGTTGACACGGCTTCCGAGGCCTATGCTCTGTCCCTTGCAGAAAAAGCAAGAATCGATATGCCGTATATGTCGCAGCTCACCGGCAAAACCGAGCAGGAGCTGTTTGAGGATTTGAAGGGTGTTATTTTCCTCAACCCCATGCACATAAGCGAAGAGGACGGCAAGCCGAAGTATCTCCCTGCCGATGAATATCTCTCCGGCAATGTCCGTGAAAAGCTCCGTTGGGCAAAGCGGAGTGCGGAACTCTACCCCGAGGATTACGGAGAGAATGTCCGTGCTCTTGAGGCGGTACAGCCGGTTGACCTGACGGCAAGTGAGATTTCCGTAAGGTTGGGCGCAACATGGCTGCCTCCGGAAATCATTGAGGAGTTCATGTTTGAACTGTTCAGCACCCCACGCTACTGCCAGTGGAACATCCATGTTCACTACGCGCAGTACACCGGCGAATGGAATGTGGAGGGGAAATCCTATGACCGTAGCAATGTAAAAGCCCACAATACCTACGGCACCGGCAGAGTTAATGGCTATAAGATCATGGAGGAAACCCTGAACCTCCGTGATGTGAGAATCTTTGACTACGTTGAGGACGGAAGCGGCAGGAAAACGGCTGTGCTCAATAAGAAAGAGACGGCTATCGCACAGGGCAAGCAGGAGCTTATTAAGCAGGCCTTTGCAGACTGGATATGGAGCGATCCGGAACGCCGGGAGCAGCTGACTAAGCTGTATAACGAGAAGTTCAACAGCATTCGCCCCCGCGAGTATGACGGCAGCCACCTGAATTTCGTGGGAATCAATCCAGAGATCACACTGAGGCCGCATCAGGTCAATGCCATTGCACACATTCTCTACGGCGGTAACACCCTGCTTGCCCATGTAGTGGGGGCTGGGAAGACCTTCGAGATGGTAGCGGCTGCACAGGAGAGCAAGCGGCTGGGCTTGTGTCAAAAAAGCCTGTTTGTGGTCCCCAATCATCTGACGGAGCAATGGGCGAGCGAATACTTCCAGCTCTATCCCTCGGCCAATATTCTTGTGGCCACCAAGAAGGACTTCGAGACCAAGAACCGCAAGAAGTTCTGCGGGCGCATTGCCACCGGCGACTACGATGCGGTCATCATTGGGCACAGCCAATTTGAAAAGATCCCCATGTCCCTGGAACGACAGCGTGCCATCCTGCAGCAACAGCTGGATGAAGTGCTGGACGGCATTTCTGAATTGAAGAAAAACCGTGGGGATAATTTCTCCATCAAGCAGCTGGAGCGAACCAAGAAAACGGTCAGGCAGAAGCTGGACAAGCTCAACGATCAGTCCCGCAAGGATGATGTTGTGACCTTTGAGGAGTTGGGCGTTGACCGTATCTTCATCGATGAGGCGCATTACTATAAAAACCTCGCCGCATTTACAAAAATGCGGAATGTGGGCGGCATCAGCCAAACCGAGGCGATGAAGTCCAGCGACCTGTATATGAAGTGTCGGTATTTGGACGAGTTGACCGGCGGCAGAGGCGTTGTGTTTGCCACCGGCACACCCATCTCCAACAGCATGGTGGAGATGTACACTATGCAGAAGTATCTCCAGTACAGCACACTTAAAAGGAACGACCTGCTCCACTTCGATGCATGGGCGTCTACCTTCGGCGAGACGGTGACGGCTATCGAGCTTTCCCCGGAGGGCACAGGCTACCGCGCCAAAACGAGATTTGCGAAGTTCTATAACTTGCCGGAGCTTATGTCCATGTTCAAGGAGACCGCAGATATTCAAACGGCGGATATGCTCAAGCTCCCCGTGCCGGAGGCCCATTATCACAGCGTTGTTTTGAAGCCATCGGAAACGCAAAAGGAAATGGTGGCCTCTCTTTCAGAACGAGCCGAGCGTGTCCGCAATAAGATGGTGGATTCCAGCGTGGATAACATGCTCCTCATCACCAATGACGGCAGAAAGCTCGCCTTGGATCAGCGGCTCATGAACGATATGCTCCCCGACAGCGAGACAAGCAAAGTTGGGACCTGTGCGGAGAATGTTTTTGACATCTGGCAGCGCACCGCCGATCGGAAATCGACACAGATGGTATTCTGCGACTTGTCTACGCCCCACGGCGACGGCAAGTTCAATGTGTACGATGATCTCCGAAACAAGCTGATTGCCAAGGGCGTTCCGGCAGAGGAAATCGCCTATATTCATACGGCAAACTCCGAGGCGCAAAAGAAAGAGCTGTTTGGCAAGGTGCGCTCCGGTCAGGTGCGTGTGCTCATCGGTTCCACGCAGAAAATGGGAGCCGGCACCAATGTGCAGACGAAGCTTGCGGCACTTCATCATTTGGATTGCCCGTGGCGACCGTCTGACCTGCAGCAGCGGGAAGGACGAATCATCCGCCAGGGCAACGAAAACAAGGAGGTCGATATTTACACCTATGTCACGGAGAACACCTTCGACAGCTACCTGTATCAGTTGGTGGAATCCAAGCAGAAGTTCATTGGGCAGATCATGACCAGCAAATCCCCGGTGCGCTCTGCGGAGGACATTGACGAAACCGCCCTGAGCTATGCGGAAATCAAGGCGCTGTGCGCCGGCAATCCCCACATCAAGGAGAAGATGGATCTGGACATTGATGTGTCCCGTCTGAAGCTGCTCAAGGCCAACCATCTGAGCCAACGCTATTCGCTGGAGGATCAAATCCTGAAGGAGTTCCCCCAGAGAATTCGGTCGTTGGAACAGCGCATTGAGGGCTATCAGGCGGATATTGACCAGCGCAAAAGGAATACCGAGCCCAACGAAGACGGCTTCTCTCCGATGTTTATGCCGGGCGGCACGGTAAGAGAAAAGAAGGCCGCCGGCGATGCCATCCTCGGCCTTTGCAAGACCATGACAAGCCCAGACCCGATTCCCATCGGCCAGTACAGAGGCTTCGATATGGAACTGTCCTTCGACACCTTCAGCCGGGAATATAAGATCACGCTGATTCATCAGCTGCGGCATACGGTCACGCTGGGCTCGGACATCTTCGGCAATATTCAGCGACTGGATAATACGTTCGGCGCTTTTGAGGAACGAATGGCGGCGTGTGTCGAGCAGCTGGAGAATACGCGGGTTCAGCTTGAAAATGCAAAGGCTGAGGTACAGAAGCCCTTTTCCCAGGAGGAAGAGCTTGCAGCGAAAACCGCCCGCCTGAACGAGCTAAACGCCCTGCTCAATCTGGACAAGAAGGAGAATGAGATCGTGGACGGTGAGCGAGGCGAGGAAGAGCCGCAAAAAGCGACCATAGACAGAGAACGCTAAGGAGGCAAACCACAGCGGCAGTGCAGGATATCTGCGTTGCCGCTGTGATTTGCAAGCTGGAAAATACGCCGAGCGTGTGATATAATGGGGCTGACAAATCGGGATTTGAAGAGGTAGTTAAGATGAAAGACGGAAAACACCCAAACCCCAATACAATCCATCCAATTGCAGGGTATGATAAAGAAATATATGTGAAGCCGACGATTACAAATCCGAATATTATTGTCGGGGACTTTACTTATATTGCCGATTCGGATTTTGAAAGTCATGTTTCACACTTATACGAGTGGAATGATGACAAACTCATCATCGGAAAGTTCTGTCAAATCGCCGCCGGAGTTGAGTTTGTGATGAACGGTGCAAACCATCAGATGAACGCCGTCTCTACATTCCCGTTCTATACCTTGGAGGGATGGGAAATGTCGCCGCCTGCAAAGACGGATCTGCCATTAAAAGGAGATACCGTTATCGAAAATGATGTTTGGATCGGGCAAAATTCGGTAATCCTTCCCGGCGTTCACATTGGAGATGGTGCAATCATTGGTGCAAACAGCGTTGTGGGAAGTGATGTTCCACCATATACGAAGGTCGTTGGGAATCCTGCAAGAGCAATTCAAAAACGCTTTGACGATGAACTGATTGAATTGCTGCTTAAATTCAAGTGGTGGGATAGGAGCGTTGATGAAATCAATCGGCTAATTCCAATCTTGACTTGCAGTGATTTGGATAAAGTGAAAGCTGAAATCAAGAAGCAATTAGGCTGACAAATTCCAGTTTGTCGATCCACGGCAGCCTTTCAACAGGCTGCCGTATTCGCTTTTCAGAAGATTTTCATTCGCACATTTGCCATGATGCGCATTTGCGGATACAATGGGGGCAGAAAGGAATGGAGGTGCTGCAAATGCTTCGCCGTAAAGCTGAGAAACGAATTGTTGAGCTGTCCCCTGACGAGGCGCGGCTGTTGCGGGAAGCGCTTCTTGCTTTTCGCAACAAGCTACTTTCTGCCGGAAAGCCAACAGAGGATGTGAACGAGTTGATTATCAAGGTGATGAAATGAGGAGGAGCGCGTTTGGCAAACTTTTATATTTCCGATCTGCATATCGGGCATGAAAATATTCTGCGGTTTGATAACCGCCCCTTTGCGGATGTCAATGAGATGAATAACAAGCTCATAGAGAATTGGAACGCCAGAGTACGCAGCGATGACACAGTATACATCCTTGGCGATTTCATCTGGGCAAAGGAAAGTGAGTGGCCATCCATTGTCGGTTCACTTGCTGGCAATAAGGTGCTGATACGGGGCAATCACGATCCCAAGCAATTCAGCGCCGCCACAAAGCGCATGTTTCAGGAAATTACGGACTTGAAGGAAATCAAGGACAGCGGCAAGCATGTTGTGATGTGCCATTATCCGATCCCATTCTTCCGTGCAGGTTTTGCCCCAACTGCATTCATGCTCTACGGTCATATCCATCAGACGATTGAATACGAGTATATCGCAAAGCTCCGGCGTGAGGTAAAGGCAAACGCTACCGGTTACGGCACACCGAACGGGAACTTTATCAATGTCGGTTGCATGATGCCGTATATGGACTATACGCCGAGAACGCTGGATGAGATTATAGAAGGAGATGCAAGGTATCATGAAAAAGATCCCGACGCTCTTTGAGCGGGCATTTGATACATACATTGTCTCCGTGTGGATGATCTGATTTCGACCCAAAACCAAATAATCTTTACGCAGCCGCATGGTTTCCAAGAGAAATCAGGCGGCTTTTTCTATTGAAGGGGTGATTTTATGATATGGGAAGCCTAATCTACTATGCTGTGCTGTTCCTTGCAAAGGTGCTTGACAATGCACTCAGCACAACAAAAACAATACTGATTCAAAGAAGTCGGTGGTTACTTGCCGGAATTGCGGTGGTACTGTCCGACTTTATCTATTTCTGGCTAACAAAGAGAATTGTTTCAGGTGACAACAATTGGGCGATTCTCATCGTCTCTCTTGCTGGCGGCGTGGGCTGTGCACTTGCCTGCCTGTTCAGCGAGAAGTTGTCAAAGGACAGAACCTATGTAAATGTGATCATGTCGGACAATCTCAGAGCTATGCAAAATTTCCGGGATTTTCTGGCCACCCATCACATAACAAATGTGGCTGCCGACACCTATACCCTGGACTGGAGCAAGAAAACCATCTCCATAACCGCATACCCGGAAACCAAAGCACAATCACGCCTGATCACGGAATATATCGAAAACAGTCCGCTGAAATTCAAGCGTGTTGTTCATAAAACATAATAGGAGGAAAGCAAAATGACAAACGAAGAACTGAACACCGCTTTATACAAGAAGGTGTTCGCAGAACAAGAGAAGTATCGGGAGTGGCTGCTTTCCCAGCCGCCCAATGAAATCCTGAACCACTGCTACGAGTACACGGTACGGGAGGACATCGTGCTGGCACTGGAGGAATACGACTTATCCGATAAGCAGTGCAAGGCGCTCCTGAAGTCGCCCAGTCCCCTTGCGGATGTGTTCAAGGACTTTGAAAAGCGGGAGACCGACCATATGGACAACATCCGGGACACCATCGAGTGCCGAGCCGATGCGGTCATCCGGGCCGATTTTCTGAGAGACCGGCGTGAAGCGAGGTGATGCCCTATGCGCTATATTGCTGCGGAGGATGTTGCCAAGGCAAAGGAAATGGACCTTTTGACTTACCTCCGCAATTATGAACCGCAGGAGCTCGTCCATGTATCCGGAAACACCTATTGCACCAGAGAACACGATTCCCTGCGAATCAGCAATGGCAAGTGGTGCTGGTTCTCACAGGGCATTGGCGGCAGATCAGCGCTGGACTATCTCATCAAGGTGAAGGGCATCCCTTTCACGCAGGCAGCAGAAATTATTCTCGGACGGGAGGCAGAAAAGCCTCCCGTTTTCTATCGCCAGAAGGAGCGAAAGCATACGAATTTGCTGATGCCGGAGCTGTCCGAAACAACGGACCACGTGGAGAAATACCTGCAAGGCCGAGGAATTCACCCGGTTATTATCCGTTATTGCCTGGATAACAAGTTGCTCTTTGAGTCTGCAGATTACCACAATGCGATGTTCGTAGGGTACGACAAGGACGGCAAAGCGAGATATGGCGCTCTGCGCAGCACCGTCAGTAGCTATAAGGGCGAGCTGACCGGCAGCGACAAACACTTCTCTTTTTTCTTGGAGGGAAAGCCGAATGCGGAACACATTCATGTGTTTGAATCCGCCATTGACCTGCTGAGCTTCGCAACCTTGGCGCTGCTTGCCGGGCGCGACTGGAAAAGTGAAACCTATTTGTCTTTAGCCGGTGTGTTTCAGACTAAACGAGAGAATGTTGTGCCGGTGGCCTTGAGCAGATTTCTTGACGAGCACCCATCCGTCTGCAAAATCCATCTTCATTTGGATAACGATGCCGTCGGACGAGGTGCTGTGAAAGGAATTGTTGGCGGGCTGCAGGGAAAATACCAGGTCTATGACGAGCCGCCCGCCCATGGAAAAGATGTAAATGACGAGCTGAAAATCCGTGTGGGACTTATGAGAGAAAGAAAGGAGCGGGAACGCACATGAAGATTGCAATTTATCAGATCAACCCGGACCGGGACGAGAACAATGTGGCCTTCTTGAACTATGAAAATCTGGAGCGCTTTCAGGGCTCTGCTGCGCTTCGCAGCGAGATCTACGACAAGGTGTTTGAGGGCGAGGTGGAATGCGGCACCCTGGAAGAAGTGTACCAGATGTTCAACCTTGACCATCCGGACGGATACCGGGGCAGGTCCCTTTCCGTTTCGGATGTGGTTGAGGTCGTTGGTGAGGAAGAATCCACCTTCCATTTCTGCGATAGTATCGGCTTTCGGGAAGTGGATTTTGACCCAGACATGACCGAGCCCCTGAAGGAGAAGAAAATCAAAGTGGTGCTCTGTGAACCGGGCAAGGTCGCCAGAGTTGCAGAGATCGGAACGGAGCTTTCCGATTTGCAGAGGGTGGTCGGCGGGCTGATCGAGCCCTATTATCCCTTTGAAGAGCAGGTCTGCATCGTCTGTAATGCGTAGTTCCTACAAATGAGTAGTAATTGAGCAAAATGCCCAGAA
>ERZ809201.393-NODE-393-length-22780-cov-3.641100_pt1 | contig 22780 bp, 20 predicted proteins | sample MGYA00520516_ERZ809201 | MGnify/ENA primary metagenome ERZ809201 (study PRJEB31570, sample SAMEA3213006) | Homo sapiens | biome: human-gut; feature: human gut; material: fecal | place: Sweden | collected 2011 ... | reverse complement strand
GAGCCTGCCGGCAACGACAGGCCTAGATAGATGGTCACCCAGGAACGAAGGTTCCGGACAGAACTCGGCTTACGGCTTGCTCGCATAAGTTTGGTTTCAAAAAAGCAGTCTCAGCTGCTTTTTTGATTTTATTTTCCTCTGAAGAAAGCAAAGAGCCCGGCTGACACCCCGGGCTCTTTAAGTATTTGATATTCAATGGTACTATCTTCTTAATTGTTTTTGGTTAGCTGCTTTGATCGGCTTAGTATGTATATTTCCCATATTGTATTTATACTATCATTAACTTATCATTATTTCCATACGGCTTTTATGTTTTTTGTTCTGTACAGCCCATAATGTGAATATTCTTATACCATACTCACCGAGGAGATAGTTTTGATATGGAATTTGCAAGAAGGCGCAGGCGCAGAAGGCGAAACGGTATACGAACCATGACGGTGCTGCTCATGCTTGGTCTCGCAGTATATCTTATAACCGCATCGGCCGCAGGCAAGTGGTTGAGCGAAAAGGTAATGGCGCCGGCATTTTCAGCCCTGTCCGAGCTGCCGTTATTTACCGGCGGCGGGCTTGATTCGCTGGAAAATGAAGCATCGGAGCCATCCGGCGACGCTCTTAGCGTAAGCCTGAGCAGCGACAGCAGCTCTTTCATCAGCACGTTGGACGTACCATCCATAAGCTGCTTCGCACTGCAAATGGGAGTTTTTTCCTCAAAGGATAACGCGGATAAGCTTTCTGAAGAAATGCGCAGCAAGGGTGCCGGCGGCTATGTTTACAGCGACGGCAGCGTATACCGTGTGCTGGCCTCATGCTACCACAGCGAAAGCGAGGCGCGCGCAGTCAAGGAACGGCTCATAAGCGAAGGCACTGACTGCGCCATATATGCCATGGCTACGCCTGCCGTTACATTCAGCATAACTGCGGACCAGCAGCAGACGGCGCAGCTCAAGGAGGGCTTCACGGCGCTGTATCAGGCACAGAACGCGCTGTGCGAAGCCTGCATAGATTTTGACAGCAAGAGCATGACGGTCAGTGAGGGCGCCGCTCTGATAAAGTCCATACAGGATGAGCTTTCCGCCTCCTGCTCCCCGCTCTTCGCCTACCGCGACACCTCTCCCGCCATAGACAGCCTTGTGCAGTGCTGCGACAAGTGTCTGAACTCGCTATCCCTTCTTGCCGGCAATGGAGACGCTTCCACCGCAGCCTTTTCTTCAGAAATGAAATACGCACTGCTTGAGTTGTCGTCATCCTATTCGGATATGCTCAAAAGCATGGCCGGATAAGGATACGTAATAGAACAAAGGAGCGGTACTACCGCTCCTTTGTCATCCATCGATCTCCCTCTTTGAGGGCATTTCCTTTATAAACAGTTCGTCCCGTCCCTGCATCACCAGCGCCAGGCCCAATGAAAGCATCAGTCTCATCCGGTCCTCCGTGCCGTCTGTATCTATGGCAAAGTCCTCCCTTATGCGGCGTATCCTGTATAACACCGTATTTCGGTGGGTAAAAAGCTTTTCGCAGGTATCCTTGAGCGAACGGCTGCACATAAGGTATGTGTACAGCGTCAGGCAGTATTCGCTATCATTTTGGAGGTCGTATTTATACAGCCTGTCCACCTCGTCAGTCAGGCAATAGCCCTCGCCGGCAAGGGTTTTAAGCATCATAAGAGCCGAGTAGCGGCTCTCCTCCGCCGCGAATGCCTTGCCGTTGCTCTTTTTGACAAGATAATCCAGCAGCCTGCGCACCCGCCCGTAGCCCCTGCCCAAGGCATACAGGCTTTGCAGCGGCTCGGATATTACCGCGTACAGGTCATATTCCTCCGCCGCCCTGCCTACCGCCTCCCGGTCGTGCTCTCCATGCAGGAACATTATCACGCAGTCCCTGTACGGGAATGGATCGGAAGCGTGAAAGCCGCGGCGCAGCCTGTCCCTGAGCATATCGGTTTTAAGCCCATCCAGCTGCTCCATAGGTTTCATCAGTACGAACCTCTCCGGGCGGAAGCTGCCAAGAAAGGTTGTATTTGCCTGTAGCTCGAAGAATTCCTCACTTTGAAACCTGCCGTCTATGAGGCTGGACAGCACCTCCTCGGCCGTGGCGGTGATGCCGCCCCTGTGCCTCTCGTAATAGAGCTGCTTTGCAAGGAATGAGTTTATCAGCGCAAAGTCCTCGTCGCTTCCTGAGGGCAGCGCGTTTTCAGGCATTATACACAGCGTATAGCCCATGCGAAGCTCTCCGCAGTTGAGCTGGGATATCCTGTAATGGTACCCCGCAGGCGAATGCAGCAGCTCGCCCGACGCCGCTGAGGCGCTGATCAGGGCGCTCTCATCGTATGAAAGCTCGCCGTGGCGTATAACGCCGCTGTACGGATCGTTTATGCTGTCAGCCCTAAAATACGCCGCCACATGGAAGCTGTCGTCAATTACCAGCAAAGGGCAGCCGAGAGCCCTGCCCGCGGCATTTGTCAATTCTTTCAGGCTGTTCGCCTCAAGGAATGTCTTCAGTATCTCATTCGTCACGGGATGTCTCCTTTTGTTCTCTCAGCACAGTTTGATATGGTTGAATTATACCATCGGAACATTGTTCAAACAAGGCCCTGGAGTATAATAGAGTCATCAAAAGGGACGAGACCTAAGGGGCTGAGGCCCCCCGGGATATGTCCCCGGAAAGAAAAATGGTTCGGATCGTCTCCCGATTCAGTGAATCAAAATTCACCTAATTGGGAACAATTCCGAAAGACAATATTGAATCGGAGGTATTTATCATGTTTGAGCTTAAACCTTACACCCGCAAGAACAACGGCGTATATTACAATCCCTTCCAGACCATGGACGAATTTGAAAGGAACTTCTTCAATCCTTCGTTCTTTGAGACCACCCTTGAACAGTTCAAGACGGATATCAAGGACGATGGCGACAGCTACACCCTTCAGGCGGATCTGCCCGGCTTCGATAAGAAGGATATCCACCTCGACCTTAACAATGACGTGCTGACCATCAGCGCCGAGCGTCATTCCGAGCACGAGGATAAGGATAAGAAGGGCAAATTCGTGAGATGTGAGCGCTCCTACGGCACCTACACCCGTCAGTTCGATGTATCCAACATCAACACCGATGCCATGAAGGCCAAGTACGAGAATGGTGTGCTTACTCTGAATATGCCCAAGAAGAGCGCGCAGCTGCCCACCGCAAAGCGCGTGGAAATAGAATAAAGGGTGAATAACTTAAGCCCCGAAGCGAAAGCTTCGGGGCTTTTTCTTATTTGTCTATTTTACTTTGCAGTATCTCTTGCGGTCTGCCGCCCTCTGGCAGGCCTTGACCAACTCTACGATGGGTATTACCAGCACAGCCAGGCCGAGAGCTATGCCATACTCGCCCCAGCCCACAGGTGTGAAGTTGAACAGAGCCGCTATGGCAGGTACCTCGAGAACCGCGGTGGTTATCGCCAAAGCTCCTATCATGGCTGCCCAAAGCACCTTGTTGTGGCCCGGCAGCTTGAATACGCTCTGCCGCTGAGAGCGCATATTGAAGCTATGGAATATCTCGCACATATTCATGGTCAAAAACGCCATGGTCATGCCGTGGGGGGAGACGCCTGCCGGCATTTCAAAGTACCCCACCTCCATGCAGTGGCCGATTATGTAGGAGGTGAGCGTCAGCACGGTCACCAGCAGGCCCTGATAGACTATATCCACGCCCAATCCGCCTGAGAATATGGTGTCGCGGCTGTCTCTTGGCGGGCGATGCATGGTGTCGGGCTCGGCGGGCTCAAGGCCCAATGCCAGCGCCGGGAAGCAGTCGGTTATCAGGTTGATAAAGAGCAGATGCACGGGGCTAAGCAGTGTGAAGCCGAGTATGGTGGCGAAAAACACGCCTAAAACCTCGCTCATGTTGCTGGCAAGAAGGAACTGTATGGTCTTTCTTATATTGTCGTATATCCTTCTGCCCTCGTCCACAGCCGAAACTATGGTGGCGAAGTTATCGTCGGAAAGCACCATATCCGCAACGTTCTTGGTAACATCGGTACCGGTAATACCCATGCCTACGCCTATGTCTGCGGACTTGATGCTGGGGGCATCGTTCACTCCGTCGCCGGTCATGGCGGTTATGGCGCCCTTGCGCCTCCATGCGGAGACTATGCGCACCTTGTGCTCAGGCTGCACGCGGGCATATACCCCGCACTTGTCTATCAGCTTATCCAGCTCTTCGTCGCTGAGCCTGTTCAGCTCCTTGCCCTCTATGGCTTGTGAAGCGTCATCGATTATGCCCAGCTCTTTGGCTATCGCAACGGCGGTGTCCTTGTGGTCGCCGGTAATCATCACAGGGCGTATGCCCGCAGCCTTGCATTCCTCCACGGCCGCCCTGACCTCCGGGCGAACGGGGTCTATCATGCCCACCAGGCCTATGAAGCAAAGCTCCTGCTCGAGGTTGGAGGGATCGGTATTTTCCGGCATCCTGTGCCACAGCCTCTCCGCGGCGGCCAATACGCGCAGAGCCTTCTCAGCCATGGCGTGATTGCTCTGGAGTATCTCGGCGCGCTTTGCCTCCGTCATGGGCTGCGGCTTGCCGTTCTCCATATAATACGCGCAGCGGGCAAGCACCTCGTCCGGCGCACCCTTGGTGTACTGCACTATTTCCCCGCCCTTATCGTGCAGGGTAGACATCATCTTTCTGGAGGAATCGAAGGGGGCCTCGCCTATGCGAGGCTGTTTTTCCTCCAGCTCATATTTCTTTAAGCCGTTAGCCGCGCCAAAGTTCACCAGTGCAGCCTCTGTGGGCTCTCCCTGAGCGCCATCGTCAGCAAGATTCGCATCGTTGCATAGAGTCATTGCTGCAGCAAGAAGTTCGGTGGGGCCGGTGTGCTCCACTACCGTCATTTTATTTTGTGTGAGCGTGCCTGTCTTATCGGAGCATATGACCTGAGTGCAGCCCAGCGTCTCTACGGCAGTCAGCCGGCGTATGACGGCGTGGCGTTTGCTCATATTTGTAACGCCTATGGACAGCACAACGGTAACGACTGTGGCAAGGCCCTCCGGGATAGCTGCGACAGCAAGGGATACCGCCACCATGAAGTTATCAAGTATGGACTGGGCAGTGAACTTTCCCGCCATTATGAGATCGAATACGAATATGAACAGGCATATGCCCAGCACCATCTTGGATAAGGAGTTGCTCAGCTGACCGAGCTTGCGCTGCAAGGGGGTCTCTTCCTGCTCGGTCTGGGCCAAAACGTCGGCTATCTTGCCCATCTCGGTATCCATGCCGGTAGAGGTGATCACGGCCCTGCCCCTGCCGTATACCACGGTAGAACCCATGTAGCACATGTTCTTCCTGTCGCCAAGAGGCACATCGCCGCCGAAAATAGCCTCCACAGCCTTGTTTACCGGCACGCTTTCGCCGGTGAGAGCAGCCTCTTCGATTTTAAGGGACGCGCTTTCGAGAAGCCTGCCGTCTGCCGGCACGGCGTCTCCCGCTTCAAGTATAACTACATCGCCGGGTACCAGCTGGCTGCTCTCGATGACGATCTGCTTTCCGTCCCTCATCACCTTGCACTTTGCCGCGGTCATTGTCTGAAGCGCCTCTATTGCGGCCTCCGCCTTGCTCTCCTGTATTACTCCCAGAATAGCATTGAGCAGCACTACCACCAGTATTATGAATACCTCGGCAAAGCTCTCGCCGGATATGGCGTTTGTGACAGCGGATACGGCTGCCGCAGCCAAGAGGATCAGCAGCATGGGATCCTTTATTTGCTGTAGGAATCTTTGAAAAACCGTTATCTTGTGCGCTTCCTTAAGCTTGTTCTGACCATACCTTGCAAGGCGCTCAGCCGCTTCCTTTCCCGAAAGGCCATGGACTGAAGTTCCAAGCTCCGCCAAAACCTCGTCAGTGGATCTTTGATACATTTCGCTCATGAAATCTTCTCCTTTAAATAAGTGTGTCTGTAAAATCAAAAACTCATGCGCCGGCAAAAAACCACGCATGAGTCTCATTCTTTAAAAACAGCCCGGACGATCTCCTCGCCGTACTGACGGGTCTGCTTCGCAAAGCACTTACTTTGCGGAATTACTCCCTCAGGCAATAATCAAAAAAGCTAAAGCATTAACTTCATTTGACTATGATACCCGCCCTCCCCGCTTTTGTCAAGGCTGAAAGCTGCGATCTGCGGAGATCACCTGAGCAACCCCGCTATTGCCTCGCGGCTCACAGTAAAGCTCTGGGCTCCCATGGCGCCGGGGGCTACATCGTACTCGTCAAAGCAGACCACCAACCGCCCATCCTTATCAATATAGAACGCTCCGTCCCGGGTGATGAGCGCGTCATAATCCACATGAAATTCCGCGTCGTCCTCCATCCAGTAGGTCAAATTGGCGTCTGACGCCATCCTGGCCTTCATCTGGGCGAATATATCCTTCTTTATTGCAGCAACATAATCGCTGCCCTCCTTGAAAAGGTCCGCCAGCTTTACGTATTTGCCAGTGGTCTTATCTATATTATAGCAGCGGGAAAACTCATAGCCGCTGGCCATCACCTGGCAGCCGTTCACCCTCAGGGCAAACCAGCGGTCGTTGTCCGTCAGTACTTCATAGCTCACATTGAGACCGTAATAACCTTCATCCATAGCGTTATCATTAAAACGCTGCACCAGCTCGTCGACATATGCTTTTACATCAGCATTGAGCTGCTGTTCGCCCGCCGTAGCTTCCTGTATCTCGGGCTGCGCTGCATTCAGATCGTTGTGCTCGTCGGAATGGGTATAATTTCTCACGGTAATTACCTTTACCACGCTGCCTATGACCGGCAGCTTCTCCATTGCGTATGCGATAGATGGACTTACATTGGGCAGCAGCACAAACAGCATGGCGGCATCCGCCGCGGCGGTAAGTATCCTGCGGCCTGAGGCCCCATTCTTCCTTGCTTCCTTTTCTGGCAGCTTATTCAACGTATCCTTCAACATAATATTATAATCCTCCGGTATGTTTGTTTTTTCCTTATGGGCAGCTTCCCGGATCAGCTTTTCAAATTGGAATTCGTTCATAGTGTTTCCTCCTGTTCCGACATCGCGCTCCTGAGTTTTGCCCGCGCCCGGCTCAGCCTGGCCTTTACCGTGCCTTCTGTTATCCCAAGGGCGCGACTTATATCCTTGATGGGCATATCGTCGTAGTAAAACAGCACTGTTACGGTCCTCAGGCTTTCGCCCAATCCCCTCACGGCCTGCCACAGCGCCATGCTTTCTTCCCTGTCCTCATCCTGAGGGGCGGGCAGTTCCTCCGCCAAGCTGTCTATGTCCGCGTTTGGCTTGCTGCGCCGTATCATGCTGTAGGCTGTGTTGGCGAGTATCCGCATTATCCATGGCTTAAAGCTGCCCTCGTCCCGCAGGGAGCCCAGCTTTTCGTATGCCGTAAGCACCGTCTCCTGCACCGCGTCCTTTACGTCCTCGTCGTTGTGCAGTATGCTCTTGGCCAGCCAGTACAAGCCCCCGCTGTTTTCGCTTACCCTTTCGCAGAACCACGCGCGCTGGTCGTCAAAACGGTTCACTGTTTTTTATTTCCTTTCGTCAGCCCGGCGGTCAAGCCGGTCATAAAATAAGATGCTTTATGCGGCCAAAAGGTTACGCCGCAATAATAGTTTTTTATAATTATATACCCCACTGCCGATTGATGATATACTCAAGCTGATGAATACCGCACTCATAAGCGCCAAAACATATCAAGAAAGGATATAAAGACATGGCAAAGACTAAGATAGTAGTTCTTGACGGTTACACCGAAAACCCCGGCGACCTGAGCTGGGACGGCCTTAGCGCCCTTGGCGACGTCACCGTTTACGACCGCACCTCCTACTCCGAGGCGCCCATTATCGCCGAGCGCATAGGCGATGCGGAAATAGTGGTTATGAACAAGACCCCCATTTCAAGGGCTACGATGGATAAATGCCCCAACATCAAGCTCATCGCGGTGCTGGCCACCGGCTACAACTGCATCGACTACAGCTACGCGAAGGAAAAGGGTATCCCTGTAGTAAACGTGCCCACCTACGGAACCGCCTCTGTGAGCCAGTATTCCATAGCTCTGCTTCTGGAAATATGCCACCACATAGGCCACCACGACGCCACTGTACACGAGGGCAGGTGGGCAAACAATGCGGACTGGTGCTATTGGGATTATCCCCTTATAGAGCTTGAGCACAAGACCATGGGCATAATAGGCTTCGGGCGCATAGGCCAGGCCGAGGGCAGGGTAGCCAGGGCGCTGGGCATGAGAGTTCTTGCATACGACCTTTACCCCAACGACTCTGGACGCGCCATAGCCGAATATGTGGATCTGGACACCCTTTATAAAGAGGCGGATGTGATAACTCTGCACTGCAATCTCACCCCCGAAAACACCGGCATGATAAACAGGGAGAGTATCGCCAAGATGAAGGACGGCGCGATACTCATAAACAACGCCCGTGGCCAGCTCATAGTTGAACAGGACGTTGCGGACGCGCTGAACTCCGGCAAGCTCGCCGGCGCAGGTCTGGACGTTGTCTATACCGAGCCCATCAGGGCCGACAATCCGCTGCTCAAGGCCAGGAACTGCATTATCACTCCCCATATAAGCTGGGCGCCCATTGAGAGCCGTCAGCGAATAATGGACGCCACTGTAGCCAATGTAAAGGCGTTTCTGGACGGCGCGCCCATAAACGTGGTGAATAAATAATAAGTGATACTGTCGAAAAAGTGGCTGAACGCCACTTTTTCGAGCTTTTTTCATCCGGTGCTTGCGCCTATGGCGCGGTCAGCACCGAATGCAAAGAACGAAAACCTCTGGTTTTTTATCCGTTCTGACGCACATGTCGTCAGAGCCGGATTGAACATAAGGGGCTGCGGCCCCTTATCAACCCCGGGGTTTTTCGACAAACTGTCTTTGTTTATAACTTAACTATTGCCATATCATAGAAAACCCCGCTCATATATGTTAGAATAGCTTGAAAGGCATCTTTCAAAGACAAATTCAGTGTCAAAGGACATCAGTATGAAAGTCGTATTAAAGGATCTCACCAAGAAATTCTCCGGTCAGGGCAAGAACGCCCCGGACGTGATAGCCGTGAACAACTTTAATGTGGAAATACCCGACGGCAAACTCATCGGCCTCTTAGGCCCCTCGGGCTGCGGCAAGAGCACCGCGTTAAACCTCATCTCCGGCCTGCTCTCCCCTACGGCGGGACGCATATTCTTTGGCGAGGACGACGTTACGGACCTGCCGCCTGAAAACCGCGGCGTCGGGCTGGTATTTCAGAATTATGCCCTTTATCCCCACCTTACAGTAAAGCAAAACATACTTTTCCCTCTGCAAAACCTAAAGGGCGAGGACAAGCTTTCCAAAGAAGAAATGCTCGTTCGCGCCTACGACGCGGCTAAGCTTGTTCAGATCGAGGGCCTCATGGACCGCAAGCCAAAGGCGCTATCCGGCGGACAGCAGCAGCGAGTCGCCATCGCCCGGGCCCTCGTTAAGATGCCGCGGGTGCTGCTCCTCGACGAGCCTCTTTCCAACCTTGACGCGAGACTCCGCCTCCAGACCCGGGAGGAGTTCAAGCGCATACAGCAGAAAACCAAAATAACCACCATATTTGTCACCCACGACCAGGAAGAGGCCATGAGCATTTCGGATATGATAATAGTAATGCAGTCAGGCGTGATACAGCAGATAGGCCGGCCTCAGGAGGTTTACGATCAGCCCGTAAATATGTTCGTAGCGAAGTTCCTCGGCACTCCGCCCATAAATATGTTTACCGGCAGCGTCCGCGGCGGAAGGCTTTTCATAGGCGAAGACGACGTCCTGCCGGCTGTCGGCACACCCGATGGCGAGTATAATATAGGAATCCGCCCGGAAGGCTTCATCCCGGAGGAAAACGGCCCCCTTTGCTGCATCTTCCGGCGCATAGAGGTAATGGGGAGGGACACCAGCGTCATATTCTCCCACCCCGCGGCAGAAGCCGACACCGTACGGGCCATAATAAGCTCTGCAAATAAGCCCGATGGGGCCTCGGGTAAAATACGTTTCGCCCTGCGGCCTGACAAGGTATTCCTTTTCGATAAAACTGACGGAAAGCGCATAGCCTTCCGGGCGGAGTGATATATGGAAAAGAACAATGCAAAGGGCTGGCTGTATCTGCTGCCCGCCATACTGTTTTTAGGGGTATTCATGATATACCCCCTCATAGACGTATTCGTGTATTCCTTTGAGGAGGGCTATAATTCCGCCTCCCAGACTTTTTTCGGCATCGGGCTTTACAACTACTCCTATGTGCTCCACGACCCTTACTTTTTGCAGGCGCTGAAAAACACCTTCTTATTGGTGATAATCACCGTTCCCCTCTCCACCGGCCTTGCCCTGCTCATATCCGCCGGGCTAAGCTCAATCAAAAAGCTTCGCAATCTTTTCCAGACCGTATATTTTCTGCCCTATGTCACAAATACCCTGGCGGTGGGATTGGTATTCATGATACTCTTCAAGAAGACTGCTTATACGGACGGCCTTGTTAACCTGATGATAAACTGGTTCGGCGGAAAGTCCGTGGATTTCATAGACGGCCCCTACTGGGCCAAGATGTTCGTGCTCTGCTTCTATACTATATGGATAGTAATGCCCTTCAAGGTACTCATACTCACAAGCGCGCTGGCCTCGGTGGACCAGAACTACTACAACGCCGCCCGCATAGACGGCACCTCCAAATTCCGCATATTTACCCGTATAACCCTGCCGCTCATCTCCCCTATGATATTCTATCTGGTAATAACCGGCTTTATAGGCGCCTTCAAGGCGTACAGCGACGCTGTGGCCCTCTTCGGCACAGACCTTAACGCAGCGGAGATGAACACCATAGTAGGCTATATTTACGATATGCTCTACGGCAACAGCGGCGGCTACCCCTCATTCGCATCGGCTGCGGCCATAATACTGTTCGCTATAGTGCTCACCATAACCTGCATAAATCTTATTATCAGCAAAAAGCACGTTCATTACTGATGGAGCGACCTATGGAAAAACATACCGATTACGCCAAAATAGAAAAGCAGGCAAGAATTCGCAGCCGGGCACGCAGTACGGCAGTGCATATACTGCTGTCTCTCTGGGCCGGCATAGTGCTGTTTCCTTTTTACTGGATGGTGCTGACCTCCGTAAAGAGCTACAGCGCGTATAATTCAGAATACATACCAAAGTTCTTTACCCTCTCCCCCACTCTGCAAAACTACGTCGACGCCTTTACGGCGGTGCCCCTCGGGCGTTATTTCACCAATACGCTGGTATTCACTTTGATCACCACGCTGCTGATGCTATCGGTCATAACCCTCGCTGCTTTCGCCTTTGCCCGGCTTGAATTCAAGGGCAAGCGTCTTGCCTTCACCCTGCTGCTGTCGCTCATGATGATACCCAACGAGCTGGTGATAATTACCAACTTCGTGACAATTACCGACCTTGGCCTTCGCAACACCTTCACCGGCCTTATATTGCCCTCGGTAACGTCGGTATTCTATATTTACTTGCTGAAAGAGAATTTCGCGCAGATACCCGACGAGCTGTACTATGCCGCAAAGGTGGACGGCACCTCGGACTTCAAGTATCTCACCAAGGTAATGATACCCATTTGCAGCCCAACTATGATAACCATAGTAATACTGAAGGTCATAGAGTGCTGGAACTCCTACGTCTGGCCACGGCTCATCACCGACGACGAGAATTACTTCCTGGTCTCCAACGGCATACAGGCCATACGCGAAAGCGGCTTTGGCCGGGAAAACATACCCGCCATGATGGCGGCGGTAGTGGTAATATCAGTGCCGCTCATAGCGCTGTTTCTGATATTCCGCAACAAGATAATGGACGGCGTATCCAGAGGAGGTACAAAGGGTTAGTATGAATAAAAAGCTTATCTGCCTCATACTGTCGCTGTGTATGCTGCTTCCTCTCCTTGCCGGCTGCCACGGCTCCCGGGGGCTCAGGGAATTCGCGGTGCCTGAGGAATTCGACACAAACAGGGATTATGAGATAACCTTCTGGGCAAAGAACGACACCAACAAGACCCAGACCCAGATATACCAAAAGGCCATAGCAGACTTTCAGGCGCTGTATCCGAATATCAACGTGAACCTTCGGCTCTATACCGACTACGGCAAGATATACAACGACGTCATCACCAATATTTCCACCAACACCACCCCAAACGTCTGCATAACCTACCCCGACCACATAGCGACGTACCTAACCGGGACAAACGTGGTAGCGCCCCTCGATGAGCTGCTTGACCACCCCAGGTACGGGCTTGGCGGCAGTGACGTAAGGTTCACCTCTCCCGGGAGCGGCGAGATAATACCCAGTTTCCTAAACGAATGCAGCTTCGCGGGCCATTGCTATGCCCTGCCCTTCATGCGCTCCACAGAGGCCTGCTACATAAACAAGACCTACGTGGAGGCCATGGGCTATACCCTGCCGGATACTCTGACATGGGACTTCGTATGGGAAATGGCCGACGCCGCCACAAAGAAAAACGCCGACGGCACATTCGCCGTAAACGGCCAGAAGGTGATGATACCCTTCATATACAAGTCCACCGACAATATGATGATACAGCTGCTGCGCCAGTCCGGCGGCGGGTATTCCAACGATCAGGGCGAAGTGCTGCTTTTCAACGATACCACAAAGGAGCTGCTGTACACCATAGCAAAACACGTGAAGAAGGGCTCCTTCTCCACCTTCAAGATATCCAGCTATCCGGCAAATTTCCTGAATGCAGGCCAGTGCATATTCGCCATAGATTCTACGGCGGGCGCCACATGGATGGGCACCCACGCCCCCCTTTCCGACATAAGCGCGGACAAGCTGGTAGAATTTGAGACGGCGGTAATGCCAATACCCCAGTTTGATCCGGATCACCCCCAAATGATATCTCAGGGCCCTTCAGTATGCGTATTCAACAAGGGCGATCCTCAGGAGGTACTGGCCTCCTGGCTGTTCACGCAGTACCTGCTGACCAACAACGTGCAGATAGCATACTCCGAAACAGAAGGCTACGTTCCCGTCACCTCCATGGCGCAGGGTTCCGACGAATATCTTGATTATCTTTCCAGGGAAGGGCAGGACGTCGCCCACTACGATGTAAAGATAAAAGCGGTGAAGATGCTGCTGGCCAACTCCGACAATACCTTCGTCACCCCAGTATACAACGGCTCCGCGTCTTTGCGCGACGCTGCGGGACAGCTCATAGAAAACGTCACAAAATCCGTCCGCCGCAAGGAGACCGTAGATGACGCATATATGGACAAGCTGTTTTCAGATGTTACTTCCCTTTACCGTCTGGACGGAGCCGGAAGGGACAGCGTATCCGCAGAAGGCGCAGAAGATCTCGGCCCTCTCCCCGGCCCTTCAAAGGCGCTGCTTTTGTCGCTTTGCGCGGCATGGGCGCTTATCGGAGCGTATACCCTCCGCGACGCCGCAAAAAAGCGTAATAAACGGGTTTGATATCCTGCAATGTCTATTGTATAATCATTAAGTCATAAAACCGCTCCCGAAAGGGGCGGCAATTATAAAGGAGAAAAGCAATGAAAAAATTCTTGGCAATGCTCTTGACACTCTGCATGGTCCTCGCTTTCGCAGGCTGTGCCCAGAAGGCTCCCGAGGCAACCGAAGCCCCCGACCAGGAGGCTACCACTGAGGCTCCCGCTGGGGAAACCCCCGCTGCTACCGAGGAAGACGTCAAATCCGAGGGCGTTATGACCTATGCCGAATATGTGGCGGCCGAGCTGGAGAGCCAGGTTACAGTAGAAACCTACGTACAGGCCAAGCAATCCTGGTGGGAAGACAAGGCTACCGTTTATTCCCAGGATAAGGACGGCGCTTACTTCCTCTACAACATGGCATGCTCTCAGGAAGACTATGACAAGCTGGTACCCGGCACCAAGATCAAAGTCACCGGCTACAAATCTGAGTGGTCAGGCGAAATTGAGATAATCGACGCCACCTTTGAAATAGAAGAGGGCAGCTTCATCGCCATACCCTTTGACGCCACCGAGCTTCTGGGAAAGGACGAGCTGATCGACCACCAGAACCAGCTTGTTTCCTTCAAGGGATTGACCGTCGAGAAGGTGGCCTACAAGAACGACCAGCCCGGCGATGACATCTATGTCACCTTCGGCTACAACGGCGCTTCCTATGACTTCTGCGTAGAGTCCTACCTTACCGGCCCCGACACCGAGGTTTACTCCACCGTTGGCGCTCTCAAGGAAGGCGACGTAGTTGACGTTGAGGGCTTCCTCTATTGGTATGAGGGTGTAAATACCCACATAACCGCCGTTACCGTAGCTCAGTAATAACCGCACACACGGCTCCGCAGGTTCTTCCCTGGGGGGCCTTTTTTATTTGATGAACTAATTGTTAAGCTTTGCCGCAGTTTATTGACCTGCATGTCAATTTAGATTATATTTATAATCACAAGCTTGATATTAAAAGCATAGGAGGTAATGCCTGTGAAGGATACCCTAAACCCCAACGAATGGATAGTTATGGAGGCGCTTTGGGCAAAATCCCCGGCAACGCTGGGCGAAACCATAGACCGCATAGGCAGCCGCGCCAGCTGGAACTACAAGACATACCAATCCTACATGAACGTCCTGGAAAAGAAAGGCTACATCTCATCAGAAAAGCGCGGCCGGGACAAGTTCTACTCCCCCGCCATATCCCGTGCGGAATGCATAGCCCGCGAGAGCCGCGCCGTGCTAAGCAAGATGCAGTCGGATTCTGTAGGGCTGATGATAACCAGCATGGTACGGGAGGGCGACCTTTCACGCAGCGACAGGCTGGAGCTCATGAATATGCTGGAAAAGATGCTGAAGGAGGAAACCGAAAATGAAAGCGACCGTTGATGCCCTCGTTCAGGTGGCTCTCTACTCCGCCGCCATAACGGCAGGCATACTCCTGTTTCGTTTTATATTCAAAAATCGCATATCCTCTAAGCTTCAATACCTCATGTGGTGGCTGCTGATACTGCGGCTGCTCATGCCTGTAACACCTGATATCGGCCTCCACTTTAACTTGCAGGACATGCTGCTCAAGCAAGCCTATCAAGCCGAGCTGCCCGCTCCCGCTCCGGTTCTGGACGTGGCCCCAGCGTCTGTACCCAACACGCAGTCCTCTTACGAAAGCGTCACCCCGGCGGTACAGCCGAATACAGATATAGCCCCATCACAGCACGTAAATCCCGCAAAAAGCGCCGACTGGTATTCCATCGTATTCGTAATATGGCTGCTTGGCGCGATAGGTTTCCTCGGCTGGCTGATATTCGTAAAGCTGCGCTATTACGAATCCCTTCAGCACCTCATGGCGGGTGGACCCAGGGAGGTCTACGAGCTTTACGACAGGTGCTGCAAGGAGCTTTGTGTAAAGCCTCTTCCCCTTTGGATAGTGAATAAGTCCATGTCCCCCGGCATAGCCTTCTTCGGCGAGCCTGTGCTGCTGGTGCCCCTCTCGCTCTGCAACGACGAAAGCAGACTGCGCTTTGCCCTGCTGCATGAGCTTACGCACAAAAAGCGCGGCGACCATTACATGACGCTGCTTCTTAATATCCTTCGCGCCGTGTACTGGTTTGACCCGGTTGTACACTTCGCATTTTCAGAATTGCGATCCGATATGGAATCGGCCTGCGACTCGGACGTACTGGCCTATATAGGCCACGAGCAGAAGCGGGGCTACCTCACCGTGATACTCGACATGTTCTCATATGACACCGAACCCATACTGGGCATGAGCCAGATACGCTCAAAGCGCATGGCAAAGCGGCGCATGAAGGGAGCCTTTATGAAGAATCGCACCTCTCCCGCCTTCAGGGCGATAACGCTGTGCATCGCGCTGATAATGTCCCTATGCTGCTTCACCACCGCCTGCCAGAACGCGCCGGAAAAGGATACTCCCGGCATGGCGGCAGAGCAGACGGCAGATCCTTCCGCAGAATCCACGCTTATGCCGGAGACCTCCGCGCAGGAGCCCTAAGCAGGCGGTGGCTGAATTCCTCACCCGCTACCTTGACGACATGGCGCACGGCAACGACGACTTCGGCTTCGACAGCTCGAACAACACCATGTACGACGGGCTGCTGCAATTACAGGGCAACTTTGAATCCCACAAAAACATCGCCCTGCTGAGGCAATGGATAAACTTCACCCAGGTTCTCAGGGAAACCACCGTCCCCGCAATAGACAGGGGCAGGTTCCAAAGCCTTGAGATCACGGAATTCGGCATAGTAGACCAGCTTTCCGGCGGCATAATGTACGAATACCTTCTAAAAGGTTATTTCAAAACCACCGTGATGGGTACCTTTATCGAAGCGGGGTTGATAAAAGACGGGGATAAATATGTAATAACCTACGTGGATTTCCCTGACAGCAAGGAATATAAGAATTTCTGCGCCGACTTCATAGATTACGCCGAGAGGAACGATATAAAGGACTACAACAAGAACGCATACATCGAGTACATACGCAAGCAGAAGCAGCAGGCTGCGGAAAGGTATCCTATAGCGGCTCCCGAATCGGATCCTTCCAGCGGCTTGACCTCCTCAGCCGTAGCTGACATACAGTCCGCCCTGAAGGCGCTCGGCTACCTCGAAAATCCCAGCGGCGCATACGATTCTGCCACAAGGACTGCAATCGAGATGTTTCAGGAGGATAACGCGCTGCCCTCCGATGGCATTGCGGGAGATGAAACCCTTACCCTGCTGCTGAGCGACAGCGCAAAAAATTGGACGCTTGCGGACGGAATATACACAGGCGATAAGCGTATATGGCGTGAGCCGCCAAAGGACGGCGTTGACGGCTGGAGCAGTATTACGGCGGACAAAATATCAGCCTATTCCGGCAGCTCCGTTACCTCCACAGGTGCAGAGTGCAAGCTGGGCACCGCCTCAGTAAATCCCAACGCTATACCCATAGGCACGGAGCTTTATATACCCGGCTACGGTTACGCAATAGCCGCCGACGTCAACGCCTACAAAAACAAGGTCAATCATTTAACCAAGGAACCGCTGAACATGATAGACCTGTGGTTTGCCAGCAAGGAGGATGCAAGGAAATGGGAAAACAAGCATAACTTCACTATATTGTACCGCAGCGCAGACGCCCGGCCCGCAAGGGAGGTGCCGACGGCAGACGCCATCGCCGCCACTGCGAAGAATCAGATTGGCAAAAAGTATGCTTTAAATGCCTCAGGGCCGGATGAGTTCGATTGCTCGGGACTTGTGTATTATGTACTTAACGAATGCGGCATAGCTGTCGATCGCAAGGACTGCGCCGGATATGCGCAAAATGCGGATTGGAGCAAAATCGAAAGCCTGAGCGACGTCAAAGCGGGCGATATACTGTTCTTTTGCGGCGAGGACGGAAAAATACGGCACGCGGGTATAGCCGTTTCCTCAAAAAACATGATTGACGCCTCATCGTCACACAGAAAGGTAGCCGAACGCGGGTTTCAGACGAGATATTGGAAGGAGCACTTCGCCTTTGCCCGGCGGGTGGTCGAGTAGCTAAGCAACAAAAAGGCGGCCTCGTGCCGCCTTTTTGTTACTCCTTATACAGCCCGTTGTAGAGCTGCTTTTTGTTCGTCTCAAAGTCCTCTATTGTGAACTGCCCGTTTTCGTCCAGCTTCCAGCTATCGTCGGTAGGGATCCATATGTTCCGATACTCCATCTCTTCGGCCTTCAATATCTCATAGCCCATATCGTGTAGGGCGGAAAAATCGAGATTAGTCTTTATACTGCCCGCAACGAGGCTGAGCAATGGCAGCATTGCCTCCTTTGTGGCAGTCCTGCGCATATTCTTCACCGCAGATTCTACAAGCTCCAGGCGGCGCTTCAGGCCGCCCATCTGCTCCTCTCCGCTTATGTCGTCCATGGCGTATATCATGCTCTGGCTGCCGTTGAGCTTTTCCCGGCCCGCATTTACACTCTTTTCGCCAAGGGCCTTGTTTATATAGTCCGCCTCGCTGAAATCCACCTTTACGGTTATACCGCCAAGGAGGTCTATCATGGCTCCCAGCGACGCCGTATCTGTGCAGGCGTAGTACTCGATATCCAGCCCAAACCCGTCGTTTACGGCATTCACCAGGCCGCCGGGGCCGCTGTTCGCATAAATATTACTGAGCGCCGCGCCATTTATCTCCATCTGGCTGTACAGCGCAGCCATGGTCAACCGCTGGCGGAAGGAATCAAAGGACGCTATGAACACCATATCCGCTCCTGCTTTATCGCTGGAAAGGGGCTGGTTCTGCACGATTATGAGGACGCTGGTGATGAACTTGTCTATCTGTTCCTTGGTATATATCTCGTCCTCCTGCTTTTCAGTCCTGCCCCAACCGTTGGTGCTGCCTATGCTATTCAAAAGCACCGCTCCCGACACAACAGAAAGTATAAGCACCGCGGAAAGGCAGCATATGGCCTTTTTCAGCCTTTTTCTTATTTCACTGTCCTTCAATTGCCCGCTTCCTCCGTAGTTGCTGTGGGTACAGGTGAAGGCGTCACGCCATGCAGTTCCCCTCCGTCAAGGTATTCGCCTATAACTATCATGTCGAGCAGCTTGCGAGCGTCGCCTTTGCCCGATGGCCGGTTGATTATCTCGCCGTTAAACACCATTATGGCGCTGCCGCCGCCGTCAAGGTTGTACGCATCCTTCAGACCCATGCGAGTGCAGAGCTCCTTCATCTCGTCAAAATTCATACCTATGGAGTAGCCCTTCTGCCGCCCGTCTATAATTATCAGGCAATAATGCCCGGGCTGATAGTAGCCGAGTATGCAGCGGGGACTTCTGCCCTGCTTCTTTACGTCCTTCTGTGGTTTGGAATCCCGCACCAGCGTAGGGCCAAACTGCCAGCCCTGCCACGCACCTTTTTTCATAGCTTTTTTAGTGCTGAAATCCTCGAATTCGGTCGTGGCCAAGGTCCCGTCGAGATACAGCACGCAGGTAGAGCGCTCCGGCCTTGCCGCTTCGTCAGCGGACAGCGCAGGCGTCACCGTGCCGTACATTCCATAGCTGTTATAGCCCGGCGCAGACGCCGCATCGGGGTCCGGCGTGGGCGTAGCTCTTACCTCCGCCTGGCGGAAAAGCTCCCCGTTGCGTATCACGAGGCCGCTCAAAAAGTCTCCGTTGACCGCCAGTATCGCGTTATTGTCCTTGGCGATCTTTTCCGCAGATTCCCGCTTCCCCCGGTACTTGCCGCTGGAAAAGGCGGTGCGGAAGCAGTTAACATTTCGCATCCATATGTCCGCGACGTAATATGTTACGCCGTCGTCCTCTACCTTGTTTACAGCTATCTTTAGTTCGTCGCTCTGATAACTGTAATCGGACGCGGCTCCGGTATCATAGTCCGGGAAGCTTACATTTTCTATGTCCCCGAGTTTTGGTACTCTGGTAGGTACCGGCGTAGGTATCGGCGACGGGGTGACACTTATCACAGGCACCGGCGTGGCCTCCGCCGAAAGCTGTATGTGTTTCCGCTGCTCACTGTACAACCTTCCCAGCACGCAGTCTACATATATGGCGGCGCAGCAAAGCAGGGCCAAAACTGCCGTTATGGTCCAAAGCCATCCTGTTTTAAGTCCCTTGTCCTTCTCGCGCCTGTCTTCCATCTGATAATTCTAACCTTTCAAATATACAGCGCGAAGCATAGCATTCCCGCTAATTATATATTATACCAGAATGACGGCGTATTCATTTGTTAATTTTTTCTGATGTTTTTTCTTTCCGCGCCTATTTGCCCACCCTTTGCCGCATATAGTCGCATATTTTCTCCGCAGCGTCTTCCATGCGCAGCCGCTCTATAGCCTGCGCCATAGCGTCCAGCCTACGTCTATCTTCGAGGAGGCTTACGCACAGCCTGCCAAGTTCTTCTGTCTTTGCGGTCACCGCCGCACCATGCTCCACGAAGAACTCGAGATTACGGCTCTCGCAGCCGCCTACGGCGTCCGCCAGCACCAGCGGCACGCCCTTTATAGCGGCCTCGGTGGTGCTTATGCCGCCAGCCTTGGTAAGATACAGATCTGCGCTGTCCAGCATAAGGGACATATCCTTCACATAGCCCCGTATATGTACGCGGGGGTTCTCTCCGTGGCGGCGGCGCAGCTTCTCCGCCGTCTGTTTATTTGTACCGCAAATGACGGTAAGCTCTATATTTTCCGGCATACCCGCCGCTATCTCCGCCAGCACGTCCTCCATGGGCCCGCAGCCCATGCTGCCGCCCATTATGACCATATGCAGCCTTTCAGGATCTAGGCCTGCCTTTCTCTTTGCCTCCGCCTTATCAGTTTTTTCCGTAAACATGCTTCTAACCGGTATGCCGTAGGCCAGTATATTTTCAGCAGGTATGCCCACGGCCTGGAATTCTCCCGTAAGGTCCGGATGGGGCGTTATTGTTGGCAGACCCACCTTTTCGCAGCCCGGGCTTGCGGTATAGTCAGTAGCTACAAAGCAGGCGGGTATCGTCACAGTGCCTTTTTTCACCAGACCCGTCACCAGCATTGCCGGGAACAGGTGGGTGCATATCACGCCGTCGTAGCCTCCAGCCTTTATGACCTTTCGCAGCCGTTTCGCGCCCCGCCGTATCATCCTGTATGCGGCGGTATGTTTTTTTATATTCATCGGGTGCTTTTCCGCATATTCATACCCTTTGCCGTAAAGCCGTGGGAAATACCTGTACAGCCTCGTGTGCCAGCCAGATACGAATTTCGACGTGCCCGTTGATAAAAACGCCAGCCCGTCCGCAATATAGCCCCAATCTCCCTTGCGTTCCAGCTCCTCTGATATAGCCCTGGCGCAGGAATTGTGGCCCTCGCCGGTATTGCAGCTCAGTATAAGTATTTTCACTCTATTTCACTATACTCCTTTTCTTTTCGTATACCCGGACCAGCCGGGGCCTGTTGTAGCGCTGTATAAGTATAAATGGCAGATTGCCAAGGAGAAAATAAGCCGCGTAAAAAAGCACTCCCCAAACGCCCGGCATTATATAAATTCCAAAAAGGCCACAGATGCTCAGGAGTACATGTATAAGCTCCGCGATACAGGTTTCACGTACCATAAGAAGCAGCGTGTCCGGATCGGTCGCCACCATACGCTTCTTCGGCATAAGCTTTGGAAATATCCGGCTCATATCGGGCACCTTTGACTGCCATTTGCTTATCGCTATTTTTTCATAAATTTTTCCGTCTTTCTCACAATCAAACGCTTTATACGGAAACGCGTTATAATCGAACCATTTTTTCGGCAATATCCGTCCAATTATAAAAAACAGCAGACCTATGGAGGCATAGTAGCCGCAGCATATCCAAAACCGCATATATTGCTCCTTATACTTAATGATTCATTATAACATACATTTCTTAACAAAATAAAGCCCCGCGCCAGGGCTATGAATACTCCGGGGTACACCAGCATGTACTTTCTTAACCCAGCGGGCCTGTTTTGATACCTCGCTCCATAACCGTAACGCCCCAGAGAAGTATGGTGAGGAATGTTTTTTGTAAAGGGACCTTGTCAAAAGGATAGGGGTTATTTGGAAAACCGAGTTGAAGAGTTAAGAAGAGGCTTAGGCATAAGCCAAGCAGATTTTGGAAGGCAATTAAAGTTTCACGGCAACCGGTTAGTTCGATAGAAACAGGAAAATACAATCCATCTTTATTCAATAGTTGTATTTTCCATGTTAGGTCAACTTGAAATCATTGATAATACACGCATAATGTTGTTATATTTAGGCGCATATTTTATATTTCAGATTATCATGGGTGTTGTAATCTTTAATCATCCACTCTGGAAATATAAATAGCAAACCCGTCACCTATCTTCCAGTCCTCCTTATGGGATGCCGTATGACTGTGCGCAGCTTTTCCCTCGGTACCTTCCGGGCATCCGACAGGTATATCTCGTGGTGCAGCCGCGTTCCACTAAAGTCGTTCTCATATCCGTTCTCCGCTATGTAACGGTCCATCAGCGCAACGCTTCGCGGCTCGTCATCGAAGGGGCCTATGTGCATCATCTGCACGCAGAGTCCCTCGTCAACCGTCAAAAACTCCGCCTTGGAAAAATCCCGCTTTTTCTTCTTCGCAGCTTCTTCCACAGCCCAGTGGAAATCCTCCTTGGTTACGAAATCCGGCAACCGTATCACCGATATCCAGTTGAACTCGTCCTTATGTGCAAAGTCTACGCCGTCTATTCCTTCCTGCCACCAGAAACCCTCTAATGGAGGCACCACATAATCAAAATATCCTTTTATGCAATGGCTGCACTTTTTGCTCATCTTTATGGTGAAAGCGACGCCATAAAGCATACCCATTGCTGCCTGGTATTCGCCGTCCTCTATGTTGGGGTCGCCCTTGCCGCGAACGGCAATGTAATTCATAGGCGGCACGGTAACTATTTCCGGCCTTTCCTTGGGCAGATAGAATTCCCTGTATTCCTTCTTGTAGTCGAATGCCATAACGGTTTCTCCCGATGCTCTGCTCTCATTTATAATTCTGTATTTCAATAGGCATTTTAATGTGTATTTCCCCCCATGTCAATAAAAGGCAGGCAAAAGATGACCATTCGTGGCTGCCCGTCACGGCTGTATCCATATGCAAATGTTGACACATAATGTGTCCAGTAGCTATAATTAACTGACAAAATTACCCTTTTTGCGCGGTGTATTTTAAGTTTATCGGAGATAAAGGCGGTGTTTACATGAACATCAGAAAAGCTATATGCTCGGTTCTCGCAGCTTTATTGATAACGGCGG
>ERZ809201.369-NODE-369-length-23768-cov-4.353604_pt1 | contig 23768 bp, 13 predicted proteins | sample MGYA00520516_ERZ809201 | MGnify/ENA primary metagenome ERZ809201 (study PRJEB31570, sample SAMEA3213006) | Homo sapiens | biome: human-gut; feature: human gut; material: fecal | place: Sweden | collected 2011 ... | reverse complement strand
GGCAGCTGCGCGGCGCACCATATCAGCGGTGTCGGCGCGAACGGAAAGACTCATCGCCGTGCGCGAGTCGTCCTCTGCGGCTGGGCCAAACTCGTCCTGATAGGCGTCCACGTCCATGTGGTGCTCGGCCCAATCGCGCGCGGTGTCGTAGGTCAGCGGCAGGATGTCCTCACCCCACGTCATGCCGTCGCAGTCGCGCGAAGCGTAGCGCGAGAGCGCGCCGCCCTCGCCGTGGATAAAGTATTCTCCGGTGCGCTTGCGGTACAGCGTCTCGCGGTAAAAGCTAAAGTCCGACACGCTCACCGGGCTGCTGTACTCAGCGATGCTCGCCGCCGTGCTAGTGTCGTATAGCTTCTTGTTGATGATCTTTTTCATGGTGATTCTCCTTACGAGATTACTCGTCGACCCAGCCCCAGAGGTCAAACCATGTGGTCGGGCAGCTCAGCTTGTACGTGACGCCGGAGCCGGTGGCGTTATACACCTCGTAGTTGGCCTCCATGTAGCACGGCGCGCAGCCGTTGGAGCGGCGAGAGATGTCCGCGAGATCATCGAACTCCGAGATCGGCTGCTCGGTCTCGAGATACAGTGCGTGTGCCTCGCTTGTGATGGGATCACGAAGGATCTCCATGTTGTGCTTTGCCTGCAGTGCTTTTGCCTCGTTGCGTGTCATAGTTTTCGTCCTTTCTGGCCTCGCGGCCTGCCGTGTTTTCTCTTTTGATGGTTCAAGTATACAACAGAGTTTATATAAAGTCAATAGAAACATCGAGTTTATTATAAATAAATATGCACAAAAATTGGTTCGGAAGTTGTGCAGGATGCAGAAAATGCCGGGATAGATAATCGCGGGCGGCCTGGTGTACGATGGACGCGGAGGTGCAGTGATAGTGTACCAGGACTGGGATGCTTTGAAAATGGAATATGTTACCACGAAGACGACCTACGCGAAGCTGGCCGAAAAGTACGGCATCAGCATCAGCCAGATCAAAATCGTGGCTGCACGTGATGGGTGGACAAATGAGCGGAAAAAGTTCGCCGCGCGCGTACAACAAAAAGCGTACCGGAAGGCGTGTAACCACGAGGCCGACCGGCTCGCGCGTCTGATCACCGCCACCACGGGCGCGATCGACGTGGCGATGCGCGCGATCGGCGACGACGAGCAGTTTAACCGCTACCTGGTCGAGCGGTGGGAGAAGTATGCCGTGTTGGTGGCGGACGAGGCCGCCGAAGACGGCGAGCTGCCGCCGGACGGGAAGCTGCTGCTGGAGCGGCAGTGGACGGAGGAGCAGACATACCAGAAGGTGGACACGAAGGCGCTGAAGGATCTGACGGGCGTGCTCAAGGACCTGACGGGGCTGGTGCGCGATCTGTACGGCATCCCGACGCAGGCGCAGGCCGAGGCGCAGCGCATCGCGGCCGAGCGGCTGGAGCTTGATCGTAAAAAAGCCGAGGACGGAAGCACGGACACGCACGCGGAGCTGGAGATCGTGGGCCTGCCGGAGGAGTACAAGCGATGATACTGATCGATGCAAGCAAGATCAGCGACAAGCAGGATGCCTTCCTGCGCGACGAGCACCGGCACGTGGCCTATGGTGGTGCACGCGGAGGCGGCAAGAGCTGGGCCGTGCGCACGAAGGCCAAGATCCTGGGCTGCACGTACCCCGGCATCAAGATGCTGATCGTCCGGCGCACGCTCGACGAGCTGCGCAACAACCACGTAAAATTTCTGACGCCGGAATTGGCCGGCGTGGCGAAGTACAACCAATCGACGAAAGAGTATAAATTTGTCAACGGCAGCACACTGACGCTGGGATACTGCGATGCCGAGAAGGATCTGGGCCACTATCAGGGCGCGGAGTACGACGTGGCCTTTTTGGATGAGGCCGGGCAGCTGCAGCCGGAGTGGATCCGCGAGATCAATGCGTGCGTGCGAGGCACGAACGGCTACCCAAAGCGGACATACTACACGCTCAACCCAGGCGGACCGGCGCACGGATACTTCAAGCGGCTGTTCGTGGATCGGCGCTTCGAGGATGCCGAGCGACCGGAGGACTACAGCTTCATCCAGGCGCTGGTGACGGACAACCGCGCGCTGATGGAGGCGCAGCCGGAGTACATCGCCGAGCTGCGCAAGCTGCCGCCGAAGCTGCGCGCGGCGTGGCTGGAGGGCTCGTGGGACATCTTCGAGGGACAGTTTTTCGAGGACTTCCGCACGGAGCCGGATCTGATGGCGGCACACGAGGCGGGCGTGGACGCGGAGCCGGAGGAGCTGCGGGCGCAGCACAGGTGGTGCCACGTGATCAAGCCCTTCGACCTCGCGGCCGGAGCGTGCCGGGGATGGCACATCCTGCGCAGCTACGACTTCGGCTACGGCAAGCCGTTTTCCTGCGCATGGTGGGCGATGGACTATGACGGCGTGCTGTACCGCATCATGGAGCTGTATGGCTGCACGGAGACGCCGAACGAGGGCGTGAAGTGGTCGCCGGACGAGCAATTCAAGCGCATCGCGGAGATCGAGGACACGCACCCATGGCTCAAGGGCCGGAAGATCACGGGCGTGGCGGACCCGGCCATCTGGGATGCATCGCGCGGCGAGAGCATCGCGGACACGGCGGCGCGGTATCGCGTGTACTTCACGCCGGGCGACAACAAGCGCGTGCCTGGCTGGATGCAGTGCCACTACCGGCTGCAGTTCGACGCGCAGGGATATGCGCGGATGTACGTCTTCGACACGTGCAAAGCCTTTATTCGCACGGTGCCGCTGATGATGTACAGCCGGACGAACCCCGAGGATTTGGACACGACGCTGGAGGACCACGTCAGCGACGAGTGGCGGTATCTGTGTATGTCGCGGCCGGTAAAGCCGATGCTGGCCGCAGAGGAGGATCCGGTGCTGGCAGATCCGCTGAATCAGATGCAGAAACCGGGGCGCTACGGCGCGATCTGGTGATAAAAACGGGAGGTAAGTATGGACAATATCGCTATCAGCGGCGCGCAGCCGGGCACGGAGGCGCAGGCGCTCGGCGGGCAGGTGATGCCGCCGGAGGACGTGATCACGCGCGAGCAGCTGCAGGAGTTTTCCCGCATGCTGCACGAGTACAAGGTGGGCAAGGCCAGCACCGAGCGGCGCATGATCGCGGCCGAGCAGTGGTGGAAGCTGCACAACCAGCCGGAAGAAGAAAAAAACGGAAACCAGATGTACAGGGGCTTCCGCAGCCGGAGCTCGTGGCTGCACAACGTCATCGTGAACAAACACGCGGACGCGGTGGAATCGTACCCCGAGCCGAACATCTTGCCGCGCGAGGAAGGTGACAAACAGGAAGCAAAGATGCTGTCGGCGATCGTGCCGTGCGTGCTGGAGCAGAACGCCTTCGATGCGACGTGGAGCGACGCGATGTGGGCGAAAATGAAGTACGGCACGTGCGTGTACAAGATCACGTGGGACAGCGGAAAGCTCGGCGGCCTCGGCGACATCAGCATCGAGCGCGTGAACGTGCTCAACCTTTTCTGGGAGCCGGGCATCACAGATATCCAGAAGAGCCGGTACGTGTACCACACGGAGCTGATGGACAACGAAGCGCTCGAGGAGCAGTACCCCCAGCTGCGTGGGCAGCTCAAGGGCAACGACTTTTATGCGTCGAAGTTTTTGTACGACGACAACGTGCCGACCGACCGGAAGAGCACGGTGATCGACGTGTACTACCATCGCGGCGGCGTGCTGCACTACTGCAAGTATATCGGCGACATCGTGCTGTACGCGACGGAAAACGATCCGGAATACCGCGAGCGGGGGCTGTACGATCACGGGCTGTACCCGTATGTGTTCGACGCGCTTTTCCCGGTCGAGGGCTCGCCGTGCGGGTACGGATACGTGGACATCTGCCGCAATCCGCAGACGGCCATCGACAGCCTGGGCACGAGCCTCGTGCGCAACGCCGTGGTGGGTGCGACGCCGCGCTACTTTATGCGCGAGGACGGGAGCGTGAACGAGCAGGAGCTGCTGGACACGGAGAAACCGCTGGTGCACGTGGACGGCAACTTGGGGCAGGACAGCATCCGCCCGATCGACTACAACGCGCTGCCCGGAAACTATATCAACGTCTGGAGCACGATGGTGAACGAGCTGCGCGAGACCAGCGGCAACACGGACACGGCGACCGGCAACGTAACCTCCGGCGTGACGGCGGCGAGCGCCATTGCCGCGCTGCAGGAGGCAAGCGGCAAGGGCAGCCGGGACAGCACGCTGGCAGCATACCGCGCATACAGCAAAATCGTGAATCTGTGCATCGAGCTGATCCGGCAGTTTTACGACCTGCCGAGATCCTTCCGAATCGTGGGCGAGCTGGGCATGGAGCAGTTTGTATCCTACAGCAACGCCGGGCTGCAGCCGCAGGCGCAGGGCATGGCCTTCGGCGCGGACATGGGGATGCGGCTGCCGGTGTTCGACATCAAGGTCAGCGCGCAGAAAAAGAACGTGTACACCCGCGTGAGCCAGAACGAGCTGGCGCTGCAGTTTTTCCAGATGGGCTTCTTCAATCCAGGCATGACCGATCAGGCGCTGGCGTGCCTGGACATGATGGACTTCGACGGCAAGGACGGCGTGATGCAGAAGATCCAGCTCAACGGCGTGCTGGCACAGCGGCTGCAGCAGTACCAGCAGCTGGCGCTGTCGCTGGCGCAGATCGCGCGGCCGGACATGGTGCAGGGCATCGCGGCGGACATGGGCATCGCCATGCCGGCACAGGCGGGCGCAGGCGCAAGCGCCGCGCCGCAGATGCAGGAAAGCGACGAGATCTCCGGCATCAAGGCCGACGAGCACCCGATCGCCGCGAAGGCGCGGGAGGCGAGCGCGAACGCTGCCCAGCCGGGCGGTGGAGTCGTGGTCAAGGGGGGCAGCAAGGCATGATCGAGATCGTGTACGACCGGATGCGGCTGCGGCTGACGGCTGATGGGCACGCGGGATTCGCCGAGGCGGGGCAGGACATCGTATGCGCGGCGGTGACGATCCTTGTGTACACGCTTGCGGCCGCCGTGGGCAACATGGACGCCGCCGGGCAGGCACGCGGATCGCGCGTGGAGTTGGGCAGCGGGCACGCCGAGATCGTGTGCGCTGCGTCGCCGCGATGGCGCGCGTGCGCGAAGATGATCTGCGACCAGATCTGCGCGGGATTCGATATCCTGCGGCAGATGTACCCGGAGCGCGTGCGTTACGAGGTGCGCGGATAAAAAAATTTTCAGGCAGACGGGCCGAGGGATAGAGAAAGCCCTCGGCCTTTTTGTATGCTGAAGGTGCGAGGGCGCAGGGGCTTTCGCGTGTGTACCTCCTTTCTTTTCCCATTTTCCCATCTCCTTTTCTCTTGGCACCCACGCAGCGGGGGCTGCTGCGTGGGTATCTATGCCGCCGCGAGGCGCGCTGCAGCGATGGACTGCAAGGCCGGTGCAACTCCGGCTGGCGGCGACAGGGTCGTGGCCTACCACAGATTTTTGACGGAGGCATCCTTATGCGATTTGACATCAAGGCACTGGCTATGCTGCATGGCCTGCAGCTTTTCGGCGGTGAAGGCGGCGCGGGAGGCGCGGCCGGAGGCTCTGCCGGAGCGGGCGCAGGCGCAGATGGCGCAGGTGCTGCGGGCGTAACGGCTCCTGACGCCGGGGAGCGCATCCTGACCGGGCTTGGTGTCCCGGCGGACAAGATCAGCAAGCGGTCGAGAGCGCGCGTATCGGCCATGCACCGTGACGACGGGGCAGCGGCAGAGGCGGCGCAGACGCAGGACGACGCTGCAAATGGCACCGATGACGGGCAGGAAATGCCGAAGCGCCTGACGTGGGACGAGATTATGGCAGATCCCGAGTACAACGAGCAGGCGCAGAAGATGATGCAGAAGCGGCTGGCAAAGTCGAAGAAGTCCGAGCAGGCGCTCAAGGACCTGACGCCGGCATTGGAGCTGATGGCGCGCAAGTACGGCATCGACGCAGAGGATATCTCCAAGCTGGACGTGCAGGCGCTGAACAAAGCTGTGACCGAGGATAAGGCGTACTACGAGGAGCGGGCGGACGAGCTCGGCATCCCCGTCGAGGAGGCCATGCGCATCGACCAGCTGGAGCGGCGCAACAAGCTGCTGGAGCACCAGAACGAGCAGACGCTTGAGCAGCGCAGACTGCAGGAGCATTTCGACGGGCTGGTGCAGCAGGCGGCAAAGCTGCAGGAGATGTATCCTGACTTTGACCTGCAGACGGAGCTGGAGAACCCGGTCTTCGCGCGGCTGACCGCGCCGGGCAGCCTGATCAGCGTGGAGGACGCCTACTTTGCCGTGCACCGCAAGGAGATCCAGACGGCGGCGATGCAGGTGGCAGCGCAGAAGACCGCGCAGCAGATCAGCAACTGCATCCAAGCAGGGCAGCGCAGGCCGGCCGAGAACGGCAGCGCATCCCAGGCGGCATCCATTTCTGCCCCGACGACGATGTCGCGCGCGAGACGCGACGATATCAAGCGCCGCATGAACATCGCAGCGGCGAACGGGGAGAAGCTCTATCCCGGCACGTTCTGACGCGCAGGGAGGCGATCCCCGAACAGAATACTGAAAGGGGAAGCAAACATATGATCATGAATCTGATTACCAAGCTCGGTCTGCAGCTTTTCGCGGACGCGGGCACGCTGGTCAACGCGACCGGCAACTACGTCAACGCCTCGACCGGCACGACGACTGCGTTCGACGCAACGCACACGCTCGCGCCGGAGCTCAAGACCTTTTATGACACCGAGCTGCTCGAAAACGCGCGTGCCGAGATGTTCTACGCGCAGTTTGGCAAGAAGCAGGCGCTGCCGAAGAACCACGGCGGCACGGTCGAGTGGCGCAAGTGGAACACCTTTGAAAAGGCCGGCAAGCTGACCGAAGGCGTGATCCCGACCGGCCAGAAGTTCGGCGTGACCAAGCTCGAGGGCAGCATCAACCAGTACGGCACGTACACCAGCATCACCGACCGTCTGGAGCTGCGCGCTTACGACGACGTGATCCTCGGCGCGACCGAGGAGATGGGCGCGAGTGCCGCAGAGACGCAGGAAAAGCTCATCCGCGACGCGCTGTTGACCAACACGAACGTGCTCTACTGCGACAACATCAGCGCGGCCGGCGCGTATATCTCCACTCCGACCTCCTGCGCCGAGATGGGCGCCGGCGGCGGCACGAGCGCTGCTGACGGCTACGCCTACCTGACGCCGGACATGATCGCCAAGGCGGTCACGAAGATGAAGAAGGACCGCGTGCCGACCATCAACGGCAAGTATTACGCCGTGATCCATCCGTCCGTCGCCTACGACCTGCGCAAGTCCAACGAGTGGATTGAGGCGCACAAGTACGCCCAGCCGGACGAGATCTACAACGGCGAGATCGGCGAGCTGCACGGCGTGCGCTTCATCGAGAACACCTTCGCGCCCGTTCTGACCGGCACGGGCTACAAAAACAAGAGCGAAGGCGCGACCTACGCGACCTACTTCTTCGGCAAGGACGCCTTCGGCATCATCGATCCGGAGGGCGGCGCGCTGGAGATGATCGTGCACGACAAGTCCGAGATCGGCGGCCCGCTGAACCAGTTCAGCACCATCGGCTATAAGTTCGAGACCAACGGCGCGACCGTGCTGTACACCGAGCGCCTGCTGCGCGTGATGAGCACGTCTGCTTACAGCGCGACGGACGCCGCCAACTGAGGAGAAACCAATACGGCCGGAGGCGCTGCGGCGTCTCCGGCTGATGTGAGAAAGGAGCGTACCCATGGCAACCGAAAAAAAGACTGAGGCTGCGGCTGAAAAGCTGCCGAATCCGTATGAGCTGGAGGAGATCTTCATCCCGCGCGCAGGCGCGAAGGAAGACCCGAACCTGTTCGTGAGCGTCAACGGCAAGAATTTTCTGATCCCGAAGGGCAAGAAGTCCAAGGCGCCGCGCTACATCGCCGACGAGATCCGCCGGTCTGAGCGCGCGCGGGACGCCTTCGAGGCGTTCGTGGACGAAGCGACGGCGGCCGCACAGCGGGCAGAGTAAACCAAAGGGAGGCGGCAATCACGCCTCCCTTTTTCAGTATAAGGAGCAGAGACTATGACGATTTCGGACGCGATCACGATGGTGGACGCCCTGCGGCCGAACCAGTATTCGCAGGACATAAAGATCCGGTGGCTGTCGCGCCTTGACGGGATGATCTGGCAGGAAGTGATCCGCACGCACGATGGCGGCACGGAGACGTTCGACGGCTACGACAGTTCGTCGATGGACAGCACGGAGCTGCTCGTCGGCAGCCCGTATGACGAGGACGTGTACAACAACTACCTGCAGGCCATGATCGACCGCGAAAACGGCGAGGCGGGCAAATACAGCCAGAGCATCACGCTGTTCAACGCGGCGTTCTCGCGCTGGCGCAACTGGTATAACCGCGCGCACATGGCGAAGGACCCCGGAACATTCCGGTTTTGATGGAGGGATGACAGATGCCGACATATCCGACGATTAAAGAAACGGCACGCTCGCAGCAGGTGACGGATACCTTCGGCGGCTACAACCACAACCTCAAGATCCCCGAGGGAGAATTCTACGAGATGGAGAATCTGTGCGGCGACGATTACCCGCTGCTGGCGACAAGAAAGCAGCGAAATACGCTTCAGATTCCGGCGGCCGAAAGCCTGCAGGCGATGGTATCAAAAGGGGATAAGCTCTACTACATCGCGGGATATGACCCCACGGCAAAGACCTGCGGCTTCTATGCCGACGACGAGAAAGTCATGGATCTGGAATACGCCGGCGGCTTGAAGCGGTTCGTGAGTATGGGCGCATACCTGCTCATCTGGCCGGACAAGGTGTGGTACAACACGGCCGACGGCACGCACGGGAATATGGAAAAAATGTTTTCCGCTGCGGCTGGGACGTATCTTGACCACAACCTGACATCCAGCTCAGGGCCGGATGGGCAGGAGGTCTACGACATCTATGTATTGTGGTATATTCGCCCGTGCAGCCGGGACGGGAAAATCGTATACACGACAGGCGCGAACTATGGCGAGAAACGCGTCGTGGTTGTCGACGGAATCGAATACCACTATTTGAACTTCGTGAAGCCGAAAGAGCCCAAAAATGGCGATGCATACATCGACCGCGAGACGAGGACGCCCTACATATATAACGACATTTCGAAAGACTGGAGCGCGCAGGATGTGCCGGTGATGTGGCTGGAATGCAAAGGCATCGGAAGCGCTTTTGCTCCCGGAGACTGTATCAGGGTATCCGGCATTGACCCCGGCACGTACTCCGGCCTGAATGTCGGAGACAACCCGTCGGACGGCGTATACCGCGAGGTGCTCGTCACCGGAGAAAACTACATCGTTTTGGACGCTTATGCGCCCACGGAAGCGCATGGAATTATGAACGACACGCCGCCTGCCGAAGGGTATGTCAAGGCGGCGATGGACATCCCGGATATGGACTACGTCATCGAGGCGCAGAACCGCCTCTGGGGCTGCAAGTACGGCACGGTGAACGGGAAGCTCGTCAACGAGATCTACGCGAGCGCGCTTGGGCGCTTCGACGTGTGGCGCAAATATGCAGGCGTGAGCACGGACAGTTACGCTGCGTCGGTCGGGTCTGACGGCCGCTGGACGGGTGCCGTGAATTATCAGGGCTACCCGCTGTTTTTCAAAGAGGACCGGATGCACAAGGTGTATGTGTCCGCGAGCGGCGCACACAGGATTCAGGAGTACACGATGCGTGGCGTGCAGCCGGGGGGCGCAAAGAGCCTCGCAGTGGTCAACGGTGTGCTGTTTTACAAGGCGCGCGACTGCGTGTGCGCCTACGACGGAAGCGGTGCGCCGACGGACGTGAGCGAGAAGCTGAATCTGGATTCGCTTTCGTACCCAGGCAGCACGACAAGCATCGCGGCGGCGTACCGCGACAAGTATTATCTCTACCTGCAAATGAATACACCTCCAGGAAGCCGACTGCTCGTTCTGGACACACGGCGCGGTGCGTGGTACCGCGAGAACCTGCCGATCGGCAGCATTACCGACTTCACGGAACATTTCGGATCTCTTCTGTGCGCGGCCGGCGGCATCGAGGAGATTGCGCACGACAACCAGGTGTCTACGATTGGCGACACGAAAGAGGGCGACGTGGCGTGGAGCTGTGAGACGGGGCTGATCGGTTACAGCACGGTGGAGCAGAAATACGTCAGCCGGTTCAACATCCGCATGAGCCTCGCGCGGGATGCGTACATGGATGTGCTCGTGCAGTATGACTCCGACGGTGTGTGGCACAACCAGGGCCGCATCCAGGGCGTGGGAACGCGCACGTTCATGCTTCCAGTGCGGCCGAGGCGCTGCGACCACTTCCGCATCCGGCTCGAGGGCAGCGGGAACGTGCGCATCTACAGTTTCGCAAAGATATTCGAGGCGGGGAGCGATGTGTATGCTGACATTTGATTACCCGCAGACGTATGCAGTGGGCGGCAGCGCAGAGGAGCAGCTTGCCAAGCTGCGCTCGTACATCTGGCAGCTCGTGGACGTGCTCAACCAGGCAGGCGACGGGAACGAGGCCGGGATCGGCGCTGCAGATACTGCCGCGCTCCGTACAGAGCTGGAAAAGCTGCGAAAGGCGCTGCGGGATCTGGAAGCAAAGAGCGGGCACGGCCTCCCGAGCGGAGGAACGGCCGGGCAGACGCTGACGAAGCTATCCGACAGCGACTATGACACGGGCTGGCGCACACCGGCAGGCGGAGGCGTAGACTACGTAACCGAGCAGGGCACGACCGGGAAGTGGATGTGGCGCAAATGGGCATCCGGTATCGCCGAGATGTGGGCGACGTTCGACGCACCTTCGCTGACAATGACATCGCAGACATGGGGTCCACTGTATACCGCATCGTGGATGGGCCTCGAGATAAATAAGGCAGCACGCCAATACCCGTTTGCTTTTGTCGCAAACCCGGTCGTGTCGGCGACGCCAACGGTTGGTAGTGGCAACATTTGGCTCGCCACAAACACGGAAAACGATACAGGTACGCGGCTGACGCATGCCCCGGCGTATCAGTGCGTGAGAGCATCTGACGCGACGGTTAATAGCCCGCAGATCAGCTACTACGTTGTGGGCAAGTACAAGTAAAGGAGGCCACGCATGGCAAAGAAAAACTACAATGGTGTCGAGTTTGACGACAGCGTGGATTATGCTGCGCTGATGGGGAAGGCTGCTGCTGCCGGGAACAACGAGAAGGCAGCCGTCCTGGAACGAAAGCGCAACGCGAAGATTCAGTCCGGCGGCATGGACTACGAGACGACAAACCAGTACGCGCAGTACCTGCCGAAGGTGGACACGCCGTATGACACACAGACGGACTACGCCGCCCTGATGGGGAAGGCTGCGGCCTCCGGAGACTACACGAGCGCGGCCAGGTACGAAAAGCAGCGCAACGCGAAAATCAAGGGCGAGGGTCTGGACTATGAGACGAGCGATTACTACTCGAAGTACCTGCCCGAGAACCGGTATACCTACGACCCGAGCAAGAACGACGCATACCAGCGCGCGAACGATCAGGCGACTGAGATCTACGACAAGATCATGAACCGCGGCGAGTTCTCATATGACGTGAACAAGGACAAGCTCTACCAGCAGTACCGCGATCTGTACGCGCAGATGGGGCGCGGCGCGATGGAGGACACCATGGGGCAGGCGGCGGCGCTGACCGGAGGCTACGGAAGCACATACAGCCAGAACGCCGGGCAGCAGGCGTACAATGCCTACCTGCAGAAGCTCAACGAGGTCGTGCCTGAGCTGTATGATGCAGCCTACAACCGCTACAACCAGGAAGGCCAGAACCTGATGAACCTCTACACCATGGCGCGCAGTAACGCCGACAACGCTTACGAGCGAGACTACAACCAGTGGTACAACCGGCTGCAGCTCGAGCGCAGCGACGAGGACACGACCTACAACCGCCAGCAAACCGAGGAGCAGAAGAAGCTCACGCAGGAGGAGACGGACTATGAGCGCAAGCAGAACGCATGGAGCCGTCTGTCGTCGCTCATCACAACGACCGGGTACCAGCCGTCGAACGATGAGCTGGCGGCGGCAGGTATGTCTGCCAACGAGGCGGCGTATCTTCGGCAGTATTACCAGCAGCAGAAGGCAGCAGCGTCAAATAAGAGTGGGGGGTCGGGCGGTGGAAGCAGAAGAAGCAGGAGCAGAAGCGGGAGCGGATACGGAGGCGGCGGAACGCAGCCGGGGAAGACGGATTCACCGTCTCCGTATGCACACAAGCCCGGCAGCGGGATTACGCACAACGACATCGACTACACGGACACGAGCGCAGTAAAAGACTCTGCGGCCGTGGCAGGCAGAGTGAAAGAGATGATCAATGAAGGCGTACCGATCGCGGACGTGAATACATTCATCCGCAGCGCGTCGGAAAACGGCCTAATCTCGGACGACAGCGCCATCAGGCTGAGATACATGAATAACTCCAGGAAGTGAGGGGCACATAGATGACAGTCAAGAAAGCAGCAATCTCCATTGGCGATTGGCTCAAGAGCACGGGATTCTCCGCCGAGAAAACGCTTGCTTCGGCGCAGGAGCAGCGGAAAAACCTGCTGCAGCAGATGGACAACGCGAATGCATCGTATCTAACCGGCGAGAATCGCGGCGCGCTGCAGAACGCATTCAGCAACTATCAGGCGACCATGAATGTGCTTCGCGGCGCCGGCTATGACACCGGAAATGACGTCGACGTTCTGCGCAGAGCCGTGCACTCGTCCTTCGACTTCCAGAACCAGTTCAAGGATGAAAACGACTTCAACGTGTCGTATGCCTACCCGAAGAAATACAAGGGCAAGACCCGCACGGACGTCGATGCGGCGCTCGCGCAGCTCAAGAACACGCCGGGAGCCGAGGCGGAATATGACTGGCTGAACAAGAACCAGATGAATTACTGGTCTGCGGACGAGCTGAAGGCGCAGATCGGCGCGTGGAAGAACGAGATTTCCGGCATTGAACGGCAGCGCCGGAATATGCCGCGCATGGCAGCCGGGAGCACGGACGCAGACTATGCCAAGCGCCAGCAGGAGGCGCTCGCGCTCTCTGGGCAGATCGATGAGCGAAAAGCGAAGATCGGGAAAGCGCAGAGTCTGCTCACGCGGAAGACCTACGATGACGAGATCAGCAAGTGGGACACGCAGATGCAGAGGGCGCTCTCCGACTACAGCAAGGCGCTGAGTGTGAGCGAGAGCGCGAACACGGAGATGGCGATGGCCGGTAACTCCGCGTTCGTGGTACAGAACAGCGACTACGCCAAGAACGCGCGCAACACGGTGCGCAGCTTCGAGCAGCAGCTGCGTGATTACGGCTACAGTGACCAGCAGATCAACGGCATCCGTAACTACGCGCTCACGCAGCAGCACGCAAACGAGGCTGCGGAAATGGCACAGCAGGTCGCACAGGAGGCCAAGGAGCACCCATGGTTGGCCTCTGCCATGTCTGTCGGCACGAATATGATGGCCGGAGCGGGCGCACTCGACATCGCGGCACAGAATGCGCTGAATGGGACGGACCCGTTCACGGGCGAAAAAATGGCCGTCGACCGCTATACGAAATCCATGGTGCCGAGCACGGTGACGAACACCATCCGCGGAAGCGTTTCCGAGGATATGAGCGGCATCGGGTCGTTTTTGTACAACACCGGTATGAGCATGGCGGACACGATCTCCACGATGGTGCTGGAAGGAGCGACCGGATTGCACGGCGCATCGGAGGCGATCCTCAGCGGAGCTGTTGCGTCCCAAGCAATCACGGATGCATACGACCGAGGGGCATCGGACAAGGAGGCAGTGTCACTCGGCGTGCTGTATGGTGCTGCAGAGGCACTGTTCGAGCACATCAGCCTTGGTAAGCTGCGCACGTTCCACACGTCGGCGGCCGCCGGGAAGAAGACCGCGAAGACGCTGGTTAAGGATATGCTCAAGCAGAGCTTTGTGGAAGGCAGCGAGGAAGTCTGCACGGACATCGCAAACGTCATCTCCGACGCGATCGTGATGGCCGACAAGAGCGAGATCAACCAGACGATCGCCGCCTATCAGGCAGACGGCATGAGCGAGGACGAGGCAACGCGCAGGGCGTGGCTTGACTGGCTCGGCCAGACGGCGCAGGACTTTGCCGGAGGCATGATCTCCGGCGGCGTAATGACCGGCGGTGACATGGCACTCAACGCCGGGATGCGAAACGCGAATTACCGTGAGACCGGCCGGCAGATCACGGCCAACGACTACGCGGACATCCTCCGCCACGCCGCAGAGGAAAGCGGCGACGAAAACCTCCGGAAGCTGGCCGGGAAGAAGCAGACAAACCGCAACACCGGCAAGCTCTACGAGGCGACCCAGGAAGCAAATCTCACGCAGGCGGTCTCTGACCGTCTGGGTGCGCTCGGCACGCCAGAAAACGACGTGCAGGAGCTGACCGGCCTCGTGGTCAAGCAGATCAAGGGGCAGGAGCTGACGGGCAAAGAACAGCGGAAATTTGATGCCAGCAAGCAGGCACAGCGCGCGGCGAGCGAGTATGCGTCCCTGTTCACGAGCGAGGCAGACCGGACCACGAACGCATGGGCGCGCAGCCATATGCGTGACGCAGCCGAGCTGGAGCGCAACGCGATCTATGGCGGGGCACGCAAGACTGACGCAGGGCAGACGCAGATGCATCATGCGGAGAAGAACGCCGAGGTGCAGGTAAACGGCGAGACCGCACAGGTGGAGGCGCTTCGATATGACCAGGAGAGCGGCAGCGTGGAGCTGTCCGTGAAGGCCAAAAACGGCGATGTGCAGCGCGTTTCCGTGAAGGACGCCAAGCTGCCGGAGGGCACGCGCCTGCTCGCCGAGAGCGCGGAAAAATACGGCGAGACCGCGCCGCAGATGTACGCCAACTACCAGAACGGGCAGGACGTGGAGCGCTACGCCAGTGCCTACGAGGTGGCATACTCTTACGGCCGCGCAGGTGTGAAAAACTACGCCATGCTCGAGAACAGCGGCGCAGCATCGTATCTGACACCGGAGCAGCGGAAATTCGCTTACGAGACCGGCCTTGCCGCGGCGCGCAGGGAATCTGAGGCAAAGAGCGCGGCGGCCAAGAGCGGCGAAATTCAGGCCGGCAGCGTGACGCTGGAAGGCGGAAAGCTCGGAAACGTGACGCTCGCCGCCGTGAACACGGCCGGCCTGACGCGCAAGCAGACGGCGTCGATCGACGTGGCACGCAAGGTGGCCGAGGCGACCGGCGTGAACGTCGTGTTCTTTGAATCTCGTTCGGATGAGAGTGGGCGCTATATCGGCATGAACGGCGCATACCGCGATGGCACGATCTATCTGGACGTCAATGCAGGGAAGAACAACGTGGATACCGGCGAGACGGCCATCCTGAAGACGATGTCGCACGAGCTGACGCACTTTATCCAGCGCAACAGCGGCCAGTATGAGGCGCTGAAGGAGTTTGTGGCGAACCATGTGCTTGAGAGCGGCGACAGCATCGAGCGCCTCGCCCGACAGAAGCTCGACAACGACTCGACCGGCGAGCTGACGATGGACGGCGCGATGGACGAGGTCGTGGCCGATGCGTGCGAGATGATGCTGCGCAACACCGAGGCCGTGCAGCGGCTGGCGAACGAGAACCGCAGCCTTGCCGAGAAGATCCGCGACTGGATCGGCGACTTCGTGAAGAAGCTGCGCGCTGCGTTCAAGGGAGACCGCGCGACGCACGACGAGGCGAGAGCCATGCTCGACCGCATGGTGGAGCTTCAGAAGCTCTGGGACGATGCGCTGGTGGACGCAGCGAAGACGAAGGCTGCAAACGGCAAAACAGACTTCGACCACGCCGGGCAGGTGACCGACGAGCATGGCGAGTTTGTGGCGGAGAGCAACGGCGAAGGCGCTGCCGTTTTCTCGCTGCGCACTTACGACGAGGACGGCAGAGAATACCTGCGCAAGTGGCTCGACAGAGCGGAGCAGAGCCACCGCATCACGCACGAGGACGCGGTCGACATTCAGCAACAGCTCGAGCAGATCTACCGGATCTGCAAAGAATATGAGGGAAAATACGCGCCGTTTGGCGCGTGGAGCGAGGCGGAAGTCGTGCGCGGCGAGAACGGAAAGCCAGTTTTCTCCGTCATCAAGCAGAACGGCGAGTATGCCATGAATCTGGACTTCTCGCTCGTGTGCAAAAAGCGCAGAACGCTGGACGCCGTGCTCAACGAGCTCGTTCGCCGCGGCGTAGCGGACAATATGAATCTTGGAAAAGAATCCATTGTCCGGATCAATGACATCATCCATCAGCATGGCTTTGAGACTGCGTGCAAGCTGTGCTTTGTGGACGCGAAGAGATACCGGCAGGCAAGCGTTTCCGACACGTTTGTTGATTTGTACAACGGCCTCGTGAAGAGCCTTGTGCCTTCCGGATCTGACGTGCAGATCGACTACTTCAACTATGGCGGGGACAGCGCGAAGCTGGCGAGCGGGGCTGGCATTGACGCCATGCCGGACTCGGCGCTGGATTTCTCGCACGTGGACGAAGTGCTCAGAACCTATGGCAAACTTACGGCGGAGCACAAGGCGGCAAAGTACATCCGCGAAAACGCCGCGGCGCGAAAGCTCGTGTCCAGATCGGACTTTTTGTCGAGCTACGGTTTCGGAAACGTGAAGCGGGAAAACCCGGAGCTTCTCGGCCTCTACAATTCCAAAAAGGGCTCTGCCGGGCCGAAGGCTGCCTTTGGTGACGTGCAGTACCTCAACGACATCCTCCCCAGAAGAAACTGGTCTGCCAAAAAGGCATATGCCGTCGGCGGCGTGCGTGCGCAGAGCTTCAGCGATTACGTGCCGCGCATGGTGTTTGACTATGCGCAGATGATCGCCGACCTGAGCGCAAAGAAGCTGCCCGCACATGCATACACGAAAGAGCCACTGTTCGTCAAACAGTTTGGCCTGACGGGCATGAAGATCAACATGTCGCTGATTCCGGCGGTATCTGAGGGCGGCGTTTCGGCCGGTCTTGATGCGAACGGGAATTATGTCTGGGCCGATGAGTCATTTGATTATGACACGGCAATGGATATCCAGAAAGCCGACGGATACCGCGACAACTGCGGTACGATTTGCGTCGGCGTGTCTGACGCGCACATCCGCAAATTGATGTCGGACCCGAATATCCGGATGGTTATTCCTTACCACAAGAGCGGTCTGAACCCGATCGTAGCGCACATGGTCAAGATTTCGGAATTTACGGACTACACGGATTTCCAGAACACGCGCTATGCAAACGGGACGAAGCTGAACGTGCCGGACGCGAAGCGCGAGCCAAACTTCAACCAGATCCTGCACGACATGGGCGCGAACGGCAGCCCGCAGGCGGCGGCGCAGAAATACCTCGACTGGTGCGAGGAACACGGATACCTGCCGAAATTTGACCAGTTTGCGTATCGCTACGAAAACGGCGAGCGCGTGATGGACGAAAACTACTACAAGCTCCTGGAGGACTTCACAACGCTCGTTGACGGAGAATATCACGCGCAGGAAGCCGTGAAGATGGTGTTCCCGGACGAGAGCAGCGCCTTCGGCTCTATCGCCAGCCTGATCGAAGAGGGGCTCGACGAGGACGCCGTGCTCGAGGGCAGACGCACGGAAAACGTCGGCGGGATCTGCGACGAGATCGAAAAGCAGATCGGCGGCGTGCAGCATTCTGAGCGCGACTATTCCTACGAAACACTGACGGCAAAGCCAGACATGAAGGTGACGGGCATTGACGATGGTGTTCATTACCGGCCAACGAGCGAGACGCGCAAGAACATCGTTTCCCGCGCGATCAATGCCGCAAAGAAAATCGGCCGTGTGAATGAGAACGGTAATGCTGTTGTTCGCGTGAAGGATACAGGCGATGATGTAATCCTTGGCGCAAAAGCGCTGCGGCACGGGCTGGACCGGCGCTTTTCTGTGAATGCGCCGGTCACGCTTCACGTGGGTGAAATTCTGGAGAATTCGCTCCGTATCAACGAATTGAATCCGCGTGAGGAAAACGCGGAGGCGTCTTATGTGCTGATCGGGGCGGCAAAAAATGCGAAAAACGAACCGTACATCGTACAGTTCGTTGTAAACAGGTATAGCAATGAAGTGAGTTCTATAGACGTTCTCTATGCCGTGAACGCGAAAAAAGAGCCGGCTGCATTGCTGCCAGACGTCACCAGCACGGATGTGCCAGCTATTCTTACCGACTCTGCTATCAGTATACGCTCGCTCCTGGACTATGTCAATCGGTATTTCCCGGATGTTCTGCCGGAAAGTGTGCTCCGGCATTATAGCTACGAACGCAGACCTGCTGGGAAACTCGGAGAGAGTGCGCTTTATCAGCACCGCGACGACACACGAACCGACCGCGACGTGCTCTCCGATGCCGCGGATGGCGACGCGGCCAACGTGCGCGAGATGGAGATGCTACGCGAGTACCGGGAGAAGCTGCAGAAATACAGTTCGCTCACGCGGAGGCTGGAACAGCAGCGCGAGCTTGCGCAGAACGCGGAAAGCAAGGAGGAGCGCCTGAAGGCAAAAAACCGCGCGGACAACCTTGCCGCGCAGGTGAGCCGGGCGGACGCACAGCTCACGCGGATGCAGAACACGAAACCGCTGCGCGAGCTGGTGGCGCGCGAGCTGAAGACGCGCGACAGCCTGGCCAAGGAAAACGCCATGCTGCGCGACCGCGTGGAGTATTGGCGCGGCCAGACGCAGCGCACGAAAGAGGCGACCACGGACCCGAAAGCCGTGCGGGAAGCGGCGCGCGCGATCATCGAGCAGACGAGCAGCAACCTCGACGTGGATGAGGTGGCCGGGCGGCTGCAGGAGTTGTACGACGGCATCGCCAGAGGCAACGAGGCGAGCTACAGCGAGATCCGCGCGCAGGCCGAACAGCTCGCCAGCGACATCGTGAGCGACGCGACGGCTGTTGACGATGAGCAGTACCGCGAGTATGAAGACCTTCGGAAGTATTTCAAGAACCAGCATCTCGTCGTGTCTGCGGCTGACCGCGGGGATATCCCGGACTTCGGGGATTTCCGGCGGCGGAACATGGGACGGATGCGGCTGAAAAACGGCGAGCGGACGAACGTTGACCAGGTTTATGCGGAGCTGAGCGAGATGTACCCGGAATTCTTTGACCAGACCCGCGAGAGCCAGCCGAGCGACCAGCTCTACCGCATTGCCGATGTGCTGGACGCGGTGTATGCCGTGAACGAGTACAACCCGAACGCACAGTATATGCGCGAAGCGACGCAGAGCGTGGGCAACGAGATCCTAGAGCAGTTTTTCGACCTGCCGCAGCAGAGAACGTTTGCCGACCGGCAGGCGAAGAAGGCCGACCAGCAGAAGACGCACTACCTCAACCAGATCAACGAGCTGCGCAAGGCCAATGACACGCGCATCGCGGAGCTGCGCGCGCAGAACCGGGAACGGCTGCAGGAAGCCGTGGCCAGAGAACGCGAGAAACGCGACGAGCAGATTGCGCGGCTGAAAGAGCACTATGACGAGCGGGACGCAGCCGATAAGGCACGTAGGGAGGAAAGCGCGGCAGTGGCGAAATACCGCCCGCGCATCGAGCAGAAGGCGAAGCGCCTGAGCGATTGGCTGCTGAAAAACAGCGACAAGGAACACATCCCGGAGCCGTTGAAGCTGGCGGTAGGCGAGTTCCTGGAATCCATCGACTTTACGAGTAAGAGGGCGCTGGACGGCGGCGCGCTGACGAAAAAGGACATTCGGCGTTCGCTCCGGTATACTGACCGGATGCAGAAGCTGCTGGACAGCCTGCGCGGGCAGAACGATGACGGGACGAACGACCTCGGACTGTATCTGGACATCCCGGATGGATTCCTCGAGGAGATGCAGAAGCACATCAACACTGCGTCCGACATCGTCAGCCAGAACCCAGGCGAGAACGTTGTAAACCGGATGAGCGGAGAGCAACTGCAGCAGCTCGACCAGATGCTCACGATCCTGACGCGCAGCATCCAGAACGCGAACAAGCTCAAGGCCAACGCACACTTTGAGACCGCGCGGCAGGCGGCACAGGCGACGGTGCTGGAGCTCGACCGGCTGGGTCAGGCCAAAGGCAGAACGAAGGCTGGGGAAAAGGCGGCCGGTTTCTTCAACTGGGAGAACACGACGCCGTACTATGCTTTCCAGCGCTTCGGCGAGGGCGGCAAGGCAATCTTCGAGGCGCTTTCCGACGGCTGGGACAAGATGGCCTTCAACACGAAGGCGGTCATGGACTTCACGGAGCAGACCTACACGCCGAAGGAAGTGAAGGCGTGGGCAAAGGAAACGCACACGTTTAAGCTCGAGAGCGGCGAGAGCGTGAGGATGACGACCGCACAGATGATGGCGTTCTACTGCCTGTCGAAGCGCGAGCAGGCCGCCGGCCATCTGCTCGGCGGCGGTATGCGCGTGGAGGACATCCAGAACAGCGGGCGCAAGGAAAACGTCAAGCAGCCGGATCCGTTCCTGCTGACGCAGGAGGACATCGCCGCGATCAATGGCGCGCTTACCAAGCGCCAGCGCGAGGTGGCGGACAAACTGCAGAAGTACATGAACGATCAGGGCGGCGCGTGGGGCAACCGTGTGTCGATGGAGCGCTTCGGATACCGCGCGTTCACGGAGGAGAACTACTTCCCCATCGAGACGATGGACTCCAACCGCGACGCGAAAGACCCTGGCGCGAAAGAGAACGACATGTTCCGCCTGCTGAATATGTCCGCGACGAAGAGCCTCGTCTACAAGGCAAACAACGCGCTCGTTGTACGTGACATCTTCGACGTGTTCAGCAACCACATGGCGGACATGGCGAAGTATGACGCGCTGGCGCTGCCGATCCTCGACGCGATGAAGTGGTACAACTACCGCGAGAAGCAGAAGCTCGAGAACGGCCACGTGCTCACGACGACGGTACAGCGGTCGATTGAAAAGGCATACGGCATGGATGCCAACAAGTATTTCACGACGTTCATCAAAGACCTGAACGGCGTGAACGAAGGCGGCCGCGGGGAGGGCTTCGCAAAGAAGATGCTCTCCAACTACAAGGTGGCGGCCGTGGCTGCGAACCTGCGCGTGGCGCTGCTGCAGCCGACGGCGTATGTGCGTGCGGTCGGTGTGATGAGCCCGAAGTATCTCGCAAAGGCGTTTACGGAGGGAAAGAGCGCCTACAAAGAAGCGGAGGCGAACAGCGGCATCGCGCTGTGGAAGCACATGGGCTTCTACGACACGAACATCGGCATGAACATCCGCGACCAGATCAAGAACGCCGGAACATGGAAGGACTCGACGGTCGAATTCCTCATGAAGGGCGCGGAATGGGGCGACCGGCTGACGTGGGGCCGTTTGTGGAACGCCTGCAAGGCGGAGGTAAGGGACAAGCAGAAGCTGACCGGCGACGCGCTGCTGAAGGCGACGGCCGAACGCTTCCGCGAGGTCGTCTACTCGACGCAGGTGGTGGACAGCACGATGACGCGCAGCCAGGCGATGCGCGCGACCGGTGTGTATGGTGCTGTATCTACGGCCTTTATGTCGGAGCCGACGCTGTCGTACAACCTGCTGCTCAAGGCGTACACGGACTACACGGCGGAGCTGCGCGCGACCGGAGACAAAAAAGAAGCGTGGAGAAACGCAAGCGGGAAAATTGCAAGAGCGCTGGCGACCTATCTTGTGTCGGCGGCTGCTTCGGGGCTTGCCGAATCAATCGTGGACGCCTGCAGAGACGACGACGAGTACGCCACGTGGCTGGAGAAGTACCTGAGCGCGCTGATCGGCGCGAAATACAAAGACGGGAAGTTTTCCGGCGTGAACCCGCTTGAAAGCAACCTGTTCATGGACGTGGATATCCTCTCGAAGCTCCCGATCCTCAAGGACTTCATGTCAATGATCTCCGGGTACGAAAACGACCGGATGGACACGGAATGGATCAGCAACCTGATCGATGCGTATCGAATCTGGGACGAGACGATTAAGCTGGAGACCGGCGAGCTGGACGAGCCGACGGACGTGACGTACAACGGCAACATGACGCTGTACGGAAAGATCTATAAGACACTCAAGGCCGTCTCACAGGCGACCGGCCTGCCGATCAGCGCGGCGAGCCGAGAGGCCGTAACGCTCTGGAACACCATCGCCGGAGCTGCCGGCAAGGGCGACGAGTGGACGATCCACACCTATGACTCCGGGCCGGAGAACCAGATCAAGTACGGTCTGAGGGACGGCTACCTCACGCGCGAAGAGGCACAGCAGCTGCTGGTCGAAAAAGGTCTCGCGGGCAACGAGGATGATGCGTACTGGAAGGTTGACAAGTGGGCGACCGGCGAAGGAAAGTACGACGAGGCGCTCGCTGCGGTGCTCAGCGGCGACAAGGCCGCCTTTGATGCGCAGGCCAAGGAGCTGAAAGAGCACGGCATCGGCGAGAAGCAGCTGCAGTCTAAGGTACGCTCGCAGACGAAGAAGTGGTATGTCGGCGACGACGACGGAAAGCGCTCGATCACGAAGGAACAGGCGCTGAAGATCCTGCAGCAGTACGGAGGGAAAGACGCCGATGAGGCACAGAAGCTGGTGCAGGAGTGGACGTGCGAGGTCGTGACCGGTACGGACTACGACGACATCAAGGATCTGTATCTCGACGGGAAGCTCACGCGGTCTCGCGCGGTAGATATGCTGGTGCGCTACGGCGGGATGACGCAGGAGGATGCGCAGAACAAGATCGACACGGCGGACTTCGTCAAGGCACATCCGGAATGCGACGGCATCAGAGTTGAGGCCGTGAAGAAGTACAACGAGCAGGCGAAACCGGCCGGTCTGGACGCGGGGACGTTCTGGGAAGCGTATCAGTTCAAGAACGACGCAAGGACGACGCGCGACAGCAACGGCAAGGCCATCAGCGGCCAGGGAGCAATGGACAAGGTCGCTGCGTATATTGACGGGCTGGACCTTAGCAGAGAGCAGAAAAACGCGCTGTTCCTGTGCTTCTACAGCCAGACCTCGCTCAACAAGATCCGCTGGAGCAATTAAACTGCGGGGAGGGATAGAAATATCCCTCCCATTTTTTATATTCTAGAATCAATGGAAGGAGGCCACCACATGACAATCACAATCGCGGACGGACGTGGGGCGCTGTGGCAGTGGGACACCGGGCGGCGCTTGCGCGTGGGCAGCGGCGTGGATCAGATCCACTATCAAAATAAGGGCTTTGGTCTCAGCGTGGACGTGGACGTCGGCACAGACGGCACGGCCATCATCCCGGACGAGCTGCTGCAGGACTGCCACACGCTGACGGCTTACGTCTACGTCACCGACGACACCGGCGCGTACACGATGGCGCAGCAGGACTTTGCGGTCCATAAGCGCGCGAAGCCCGCCGGGTATGTATACGCACCGACAGACCAGATGACGTTGCGGACGATCCAGCGCCAGATCGGCGACCTTGCCGACCTGACGACGGAGGCAAAGGACACGCTGGTGGCTGCTATCAATGAGGTGGCACGGACAGGCGGCGCGGGAAGCATGGACTTGCGCGTGGCGGATGGCTACATCCAGTACAGCACGGACGGCGGCAGCACGTGGCAAAATCTCATCGCCGTGGCAGACCTCAAGGGTGCCGATGGCAAACCGGGGGCTACCGGTGCGGACGGCGTTACGCCGCACATCGGCGGCAATGGCAACTGGTACATCGGCAGCACAGACACCGGCAAGCCGTCTC
>ERZ809201.364-NODE-364-length-23954-cov-6.997489_pt1 | contig 23954 bp, 20 predicted proteins | sample MGYA00520516_ERZ809201 | MGnify/ENA primary metagenome ERZ809201 (study PRJEB31570, sample SAMEA3213006) | Homo sapiens | biome: human-gut; feature: human gut; material: fecal | place: Sweden | collected 2011 ... | reverse complement strand
TTATTAATTTACTTGTAAAACAAAAAAACAGATTAACAAAAAGCTAATCTGTTTTTATGGTGCGAGTGACGGAGTGAAAAAAATAAGTACACTTTCTGCCTCGTTTGATATGGCTTGTTAAATTTATAAATTTCATCAACGCTCTCCCTAAAAACAGTCCAACGGACTGTTTTCTTAACGGTCGCCTTCAAGTCCCGTTATTAATTTACTTGTAAAACAAAAAAACAGATTAACAAAAAGCTAATCTGTTTTATGGTGCGAGTGACGGGACTTGAACCCGTACGTCGTGAAACACACGCCCCTCAAACGTGCCTGTCTGCCTATTCCAGCACACTCGCAAATATTGTCTGTCGACAACGATAAATATTATATCACTGCTTACTTACTTTGTCAACAGATTTTTAAAAAAACTTTTAATTTTTAACAATTTTATTTTTTACAAAACACACCTCATATTGACATTAATTTTAGAGTGTGATATTATCAGTTTGAAAATTTTTATAATAAATCAGGAGTAATTATTATGAAAAAAGCAATTTTATTTGATTTAGACGGAACATTGTGGCACACAAGCGATGTAATTCTTCCTATATGGAACGAAGTTCTTAAAAAGCATCCAGAAACTCAAAAGCAAATAACGCTTGAAGAAATGAACAGCTATATGGGCAAAACTATTGAGCAGATTGCAAACATTATGTTGCCGGAGCTTAGTGAAGAAAACGGCGTAAACATTATAAAAGAATGTTGTGCCGTAGAAGTTCCGTATCTTGAAAAGTCAGGCGGTCATTTGTACGATAACCTCGAAGATGTGCTTAGCAAACTTTCCGAAAAATATTTTCTCGGTATAATCAGTAACTGTCAGTGCGGTTATATTGAATCATTTTTGAAAGCTCACAAACTTGAAAAATATTTTTCTGATTTTGAAATGTCAGGCAGAACCCAACTCACAAAAGGCGAAAATATCAGCCTTGTTATTAGCAGAAATAACATTGATTGTGCTTTCTATGTTGGCGACACTATCGGTGATCAAACAGCGTCAAAAGACGCAAAGGTGCCGTTTGTATTTGCCGAATACGGTTTTGGCAATACAGAAAATCCCGACTACACCATTCACAGTTTTTCCGAACTTTTAGAAATCAGCGATAAAGTATTTGCAGATTCCGAAAAATAATATTAATTATCTTTTACAGAATTATTTTCTGTATTATCTTCGGTTTCGTTTTCTTTGACTTTGTAATAAATAATTGTCGGCTTGTGGGACTTACCGTTCTTTTTATTATGGTTTATATACATTATCACAAACACTACGGCAACAAGTGCAATTATGATTACAGCGGTTACAATTAATATAAATTCACGCATAAAAACATCCTCACATTTTTATTGATTAATTCAATTATAAATGTGAGGATGTAAATTTTTTAATGAATTATGTAGACGAAAAATTATTTTGTAAGAAAATAATTCATCATAGTAAAACCTTTTTCAATGTAGTTGCCTGTTTCTCTTGCTTCTTTTTCGCAGAATACTTTTACACCGCTGTTAATCTCATTTTTACTGTCATAAATAAGATACGGAACAGGAGTAGAAGTATGTGTACGGATAGAAAGCGGAGTCGGATGATCAGGACATACCAAAACAGCAAAATCATCGTAACCCTTTAAAAATTCAACTACAGGACCAAGAATATGCTCGTCTATCATTTCAATAGCTTTTACCTTATTTTCAATTTCACCACGGTGACCGCACTCGTCAGGAGCTTCAACATGTACATAAACAAGATCGGCGCCGTTTTTAAATTCTTCAATAGCAGCCTTGCATTTACCGTCAAAGTTTGTATCAAGGTAACCTGTAGCGCCGTCAACATCAACACTGTTCATTCCTGCACAGATTGCAATACCTTTTAAGAGGTCAACGGCAGAAATCATACTGCCCTTTATACCGAATTTTTCACTGAAATTATCAAGCAAAGGCTTAGTACCCTCGCCCCAAAGCCAAATTGAGTTTGCAGGGCGCTTGCCTCTTGCTATTCTCGCCTGATTTACAGGGTGATCCTTTAAAAGGTCATAGCTCTTCTTCATAAGGTCATAAAGCTCGTCAACAGCCTCACCCTTTGGAATGTAATCTGTAATTACCTTGCCTGTAATATCGTGCGGAGGTGTAAGCACACCGGGATGCGGATTACCGTTGCTCCAAACAAGGCAATGACGATAAGATACGCCCGGATAGAAACGGAATACATCATTTCCGAGTTTTTCCTGAATATACTCAATGAGAACCTTAGCTTCTTCCGAAGAAATATCATCGGCGCAATAATCAAGAATTGTTTTATTTTCGTAATCTTCATCATCTGAAAGAGTAACAAGATTACATCTTAAAGTTACATCTGTATCCTTTAAATCAATACCGATGCTTGCAGCCTCAAGCGGAGAACGACCGCTGTAATATACGGCAGGTTCATAACCGAGTACGGAAAGGTTTGCTACATCGCTGCCGGGTTTTAAACCCTCTGCTACAGTCTTAACAATACCGACCTCAGCCTTTGCGGCAAGGCTGTCCATACAAGGCTTGTTTGCCTTTTCCATCGGTGTAGAATTTCCAAGTGCCTCGTTTGGCTCGTCGGCCATACCGTCACAAAGCATTACCAAATATTTCACTTTTATCTACCTCTTTAATGATTATTTTTGCAATGTGCCAAGACTTGCACATTTGAGATATGCGTTAATAAATCCGTCAATGTCACCGTCCATAACAGCCTGAATATTACCGGTTTCGTATGAAGTGCGGTGATCCTTAACCATTGTGTATGGCATAAACACATAGCTGCGGATCTGACTGCCCCATGTGATTTCTTTTTGAACACCTTTAATGTCTTCAATTTTATCAAGGTGTTCTCTCTCTTTAATTTCCATAAGTTTTGAAATAAGCATTTTCATAGCCACATCACGGTTTTGATACTGGCTTCTTTCAACCTGACTTGCTACAACAATACCTGTCGGAATATGAGTAAGACGAACGGCAGATGAAGTCTTGTTGACTTTCTGTCCGCCTGCGCCGCTCGCACGGTAAACATCCATTTTGATGTCTTCGGGAGCAATATTTACTTCAATGTTATCGTCCATTTCAGGCATAACCTCAAGAGAGGCAAAACTTGTGTGTCTTCTGCCCTGCGAATCAAAAGGAGATACTCTTACAAGGCGATGAACGCCTGCCTCGCTCTTTAAGTAACCGTAAGCGTTTTCACCCTCAACAAGAAGAACGGCACTTTTAAGACCTGCCTCGTCACCGTCAAGGTAGTCAACTTCTTTTACTTTAAATCCGTGAGCATCTGCCCAACGGTTGTACATTCTGTAAAGCATTTCCGCCCAGTCCTGAGCCTCTGTACCGCCCGAACCTGCGTGGAAAGTAAGAATTGCATTGTTCTTATCATATTCGCCTGTAAGAAGAGTTTGAAGTCTTTGCTTTTCAAGACTTTCTTTAACTCCCTCTGCCTCGCTTTCAGCCTCTTCAAGAAGCGAAAGATCCTCTTCCTCATTTGCAAGTTCAATCAAAGCACAGGTATCTTCATACTTAGCCACTAAAGCCTCATAAGCCTCAACCTTACCTTTTAGTGTGCCTGTACGCTGTAAAACTTTTTGGGATTTTTCTACATCGTCCCAAAACCCCGGTTCGGTAGCTTTAAGCTCAAGCTGCTGAATTTCAGAAAGCATACCTTTCATACCGAGAGCGTCTGACAAATCATCAATTTCAGGTTTAAGTGCCTGAACCTTTAACAATAATTCCTCAAATTGTACCATAAAATATACCATTCCTGTCTTAATTTGATATATAGCTCTAAAAATCAGATTACTATTTTACATACAATTTTATTATAGCAAATTAGCCGATAAATGTAAACTGTTTTTTATAATAAGGAATGTGCGTAAATAATTTATTACCGCTTTCCCGCCGCATATTCTCCCGTATTAACATCAGCGTCTTTAAAATGCGCTATATAATTTTCAGGAATAAAACCTGCCGATAATTTATAATAAGAAAAGCATTCGGTTTTGCCAAGATGTTTTTCCATTATTTCACTCATTACCGACTACTGCGGCATTTCACATTTTTCTTCAAAAGCAAATGCACAAAAAACATCATACCGGGTTGCGGCGCTTTTTCATTGAGATTTTGTTGAAAAATCTTTTCTTCATTATCCGGCATTATATTTTTCCTATCTTGTAATTATGTTTTATCTGTAATTTTTCCGTCCTGCGATACAACAAGTTTGCCGTTTTTGATTGCGTTATCGACAGCAAAACCGACCGTTGTATCAATAAGTGCGCCTGTTCTTGTAAAACCGAACTTTTTGGCACTTTCTTTAATAAGGTCAGATTTTTGCATACCGCCTTGTTCGCTCAAAACTTGAATGACTGCATTTAATATTTCTTTTGACGAAATATCGTCAATATTGCGCCTATTCTCGTTTTGCTCCGACACACGATAAACATTGTATTCATCAGGTTTTTGTTCGGGCTGCCATACGAATATCACCCCGTTGTCAGAGGTTTCGGAGTGCATTATTCTGCCGAGAATACCGTCAAGTATTGCCTCTGCCCTGTTACCCGATCGAGAAATGCCGTAAGCTGAAAGCACACTTTTGTACAATGCTTTTTTACTTATCGGTGCTTGAACAGAGATAATTTTAAACATCAGCTTTTGAATTTCGACCCCTGCCGCTGCTGTATAAAAACTTTCAGAACTTCCGAGAATTTGAGAATCGACTGTTTCGTACTTTCGCTGTCTTGTCTGTTCAATCTGTGTTGATGTATCAATTTTTTCAAATTCTAAATTTTGAGTTTTGTTTTGCTCTGAAATTTTTTGCTTGGTATTTTTGCCCAAAATCGCATTTTCAATTTCTGATTTAATCTTTTCAATTACACGAGCCGAATCATCGAGCCAATCAAGAGTCCATACACGCATAATTTTCCAGCCAAGACCTGCAAGCACATCGGGCTGTAATACAAATCTATCTTTAGATGTTGCGGAATTTTTGCAGTTTTCACCGTCGGCAAGAATACCGAGCAGATAACTGTCGGGATTTTCAGGGTCAACGATACCAATATCAATCTTGTATTCCGAACAACCGATATTGCAGTTAACCTTATAGCCGAGTTTTTCTATCTCTTTGGCAATTTCTTCAATAACTCTATTATCGTTATGAACAAAAACTTTGCCGTCGGGTATAACAATATTTCGGTTCTGTCCCGCAAATTTCAAAAAGCCTTTAAGCCCTTCAACGCCGAGTGCTCTTGTGCGTGACAAATCAATCTGCTCGGGAGTAAGAGTGGAATACACAATCATTTCCTGTCTTGCTCTTGAAATTGCAACATTAAGTCTGCGCCAGCCGCCGTCACGGTTAAGCGGGCCAAAGTTCATAGAAACTTTGCCATCCTTATCGGGACCGTAGCCGACTGAAAACAGAATTACATCTCGCTCATCACCCTGTACATTCTCAAGATTTTTAACAAATACGGGTTCTGCGGATTCGCTGTCGTATTTTTCAAGTTCGGGTTTTTTAGAAAATTCATCGGCAAGCATATCTTCAATTAAATTCTGTTGAATAATATTAAAAGTTACAACACCGATACTCTTTGTACGCAGTTGTTCATCGGATAATCTGCGGATAATTTCATTTACCACAGCCTCTGCCTCGGCTTTATTCTGCTTTGTACCGCCCTTATCGTAGTAGCCGTCAATGTGTACAAGTTTAACCGCCGACACTCTGTCGTTCGGCGACGGGAAAGTATAAAGTTTATTGTCATAATACTTCATATTGCTGTATGCAATAAGGCTTTCGTGGCGAGAACGATAATGCCATTTGAGGTACATTTGCGGCATTGAAATCGAAAGGCAGTCATCAAGCAAACTTTCGAGATCTTCGTTTTCTATGTTTTCTTCATCAATTCTGTTTGATTTAAAGAAACTTGTCGGCGGCAACTGATTAGGGTCACCGACTACCACAACATTTTCACCTCTTGCTATAGTGCCGACAGCTTCGCTTGTCGGAAGCTGTGATGCTTCATCAAACACCACAAGGTCAAATTTAGGGAATGACGGGTCAATGTATTGCGCAACAGAAATCGGGCTCATAAGCATACACGGGCAAAGTCTGCGTAATAATGCAGGGATTTCGTTAAACAACTTTCTTATCGACATCATTCTGCCGTTGCTTTTTATCGCTCTTTTAAGAATACCGAGTTCGGAAGACGACGCACCTGCCGAACCCGAAACAGGCACTTGAGATGAAAGTTTAGCCACAAGTTCCTGAACAGTAAGTTTTGAATATTCATCAATTAATGCGTGGTATTCTTTTATAGTTTGCTCAAAGCTGTTGCTTCTGAATGTGCTCAAGCTCTCGTCAACAGAAATATATTTGAGTGCAAGCGCATAATACACATTGCATCTGAAAGCGTCAACTGCATTTTCCTTATTAACAATACCGCTTTCAACCGCATTACAAATACACTCAAGCTGTTCATTTGCAAGCTGTTCACGCTTAGCGTTATATTCCGTAACCGCATACAATTTGTCAATATTCTTACTTATATTATTAAGAGTATTTCCGGTGCGGTCAAGCCAATTGTTGCTCTGCTCATTATCAATATTAACTTTGAAAATGTCGGAAAAATCATTCCATTTTAATATATAATTTTCTGCACAATTAACATCGTTTCCAAGCTGTGCAAGATTAATATTCTTAAAAGCATTCAATATTGTTCTGATTTCATTATAGTTATACACACTTATCGCATTGTAGACGGAATTGGTTTTATCAATTGCCTGTTTAAAATCAGAACCTAATTCATTAAGTATATACCTAAGCTCATTACCGCAAGTCATATTATCATTGTGCAATTTATTATAATTAATAAGTCGCTGATACCAATTGATAATATTTTCTTTTGTAACGGCATTTGGCATAACACAAAATGTTGCAACTTCTTTCAAAAGTTTTTTCTGTTTTGAATGTCTGCTAAGTATCCAACTTGATTGAGCGACATTCCATTCATTAAGAGCCTGAATACAGTTATACTCATAAATACCGCTTGTAAACACTTTTTCAATCTCTTGTTTTTCTCTGTTTTCGTTACAAATGCTTTCATAATAATTATTCAGCTTTTGAGTTACCGCATTGTAATTATTTTCAAGAATACGGCTTGGAGAAAAAGCCGAAGGAATAAGCAACGCTCTGCAAAGATTTAAAATGTTTTTGATTGATTTTTCACTTAATTCGGCATTGATATTAAATGTACCGAAAATTCTTTCAATGCACGATTTTGCATTATTATATAGATTAAGCAAATTTACACAATCAGAATACAGCTTTTCTCTTAACGGTATAGAATATTCCGTAAGAGAAATATTTTTAAGCGGGTTATTAACTATATCACCTACACCGTCAACAGAATTTTTATAACTTAAAATTAAGGATGAAAGCTGTTCTATTCTGTCATCATTAACAGTGTTAATAACTTCTTGCGGAATTGTTATTTTATTCTTAAATTCAGCACAGGTTTCATATTGTTCTATAGCGTCATACACGGAAATTCCGCTCTCGTGCTTTTTATGAAGTCCGTCAATTACAGAATTCATACTCACACGCATAGCTTTCAACCTGTCTGCTGTTGCTTTGTATTTTTCAGGATGCTTTATTCTGCCGACTTCAAGTGATTTTTCGAGTTGAGAAAGCACACTGCTTTTGCTCGCCTTATTTGAGTGAAGTTCAAGGCAGAACGGCGCAAGACCGATATTTTCAAGTCTGTGTTGAACCACATTAAGAGCCGCCATTTTTTCTGCGACAAAAAGAACAGATTTACCGTGATAAAGCGCATTTGCGATTAAATTTGTAATTGTCTGCGACTTACCTGTTCCGGGAGGTCCGTGAAGTACAAAACTTTTTCCCTTTGCCGCCTCTGCAATGGCAAGCATCTGTGAAGAATCTGCGCTCAACGGTATTGCAAGGTCATCGGGTGCGATGCGTTCATCAAGTTCAGACACCGTCAGCGGATTTTCTTCCTGCTCAACAGTAATTTTCTTATCAATAAGACCTGCAACAACCTTATTTTGCATTAATTCGTCGGCACGGTTTCTAAGGTCACTCCACATTACAAACTGACCGAACGAAAACTGTCCCAAGCAAGCCGTATTCACAACATTCCAACGCTTTTTGTCAAGAATACAATTACGAACCGTATTGAAAACAAGCGGAATGTCCGTACCGTGCTCGTCCTCGGGCAGTGGGTCAAGGCTCGGTATTTTCAGTTCAAAAATCTGCCTTAAATACTCAATCAATGTAACATTAATCTGGGTTTCCTCTTGTCTGCTTCTCAATAAATAGCCTTTATTATGCGAACTTTTTACAAGCTCAACAGGAATCATAATAAGCGGTGCATAGCGTGGCTTTTCCGAAATATCGCTTTCGTACCACTTTAAAAATCCAAGTGCTAAGAAAAGTGTGTTTGAACCGTTTTCCTCTATGCTCGACTTTGTGGTTCTGTAAATATTTTTCAGAGTTCTTTCAAGTTCTTCGTCGTGCATAATCGCACAAAGTCTTTTGCTTTTAAACTCTTCGCTTGCAATATTTGTTGCAAGGTCATTTTCGTTTTCTATCTCATAAAGCCTTGCATCTCTAAGCGACGCCGTCCATTCGCTCGGCAATTCCCGTATTGAAAAAGATACTCCGTCTGCAAGACTGTCCTCAAGAGCGGCAAGATCATGAGTTAAAATCGGCAAAGCGTTTTTGGTAATTCTGAAATTTAAAAGTGAGTTTCTCAAACTGAAATCGAGCAGCTTTCTCTCCCATATCTGTATTCTTGAAAGCGAACTTTCCTCATATCCGATTACACCTGTACCGCTTCTGTTAAGTTTCTTAGGTGCAGCTGCCTGATAATCAGAAACCGAATCAACCGTCCCGTCATAACCGCAAATACTGTTGCTATCTATTTTTTGCGGAATCGGTCGCAGTCCTCCCGCTCTTGCTCTTCTGACATCAACAGCACATATAAAATTTTCCGAATCTGACAGATTATTTTTTCCGTGCTTTACTGCTCTGTCAAAATCAATCTTTTCTCCCGCCGTAAAATCCGTACATTCAACAAGCAAAATATCTTCATTTCCGCTTACCGTTCGTTTGTCTATAGCCGAAAAATCATCAATTACACAATCGGCAAAAGTTTCCTCTTCAAGGCGGCAGCCGCAGTATGCGTGACCTTTTTTTATCATTATTAAAGGGAAAAGTCCTGCCGCCTCAAGACAAGACGCATATGTAACCGCAAGGTCAATGCAAGTACCTTGTTTCTGCTCAATTACAGAATAAGGAAGTCGCACACGCTGACCTGCTTTTTCAAAACTTGCAGGCGGATTATTATACACAATATTTTTTGACTGTAAAGCGGCATAAACAGCAGCCATTTGCAGTTTTACAACATCTGCATTGCGGCTCTGATAACCTGTTATGCTCGGGTCTTTTCCCCATTTTCTTAAATAATCGGTTGCAATTTTAAGGATGCCCGAGATAGCTGGATGATTAGGTGTTACAAAAGCCGCAATCAGTTCAGGCATTATATAGCAGCCGCTCCACTCATCATAGGCAAGCAAATCAATATTGTCACCGGCATTTACAAGTTCTTCTTCGCCGCATAAAAGCTGTACGCTGATCTGTGCAACAATTCTCTCTGTCAGTGAGAACAAAAACTCCGTAGATACTATAATATTAACAGGACTTACCTCAATTTCGGTATGCGGAGGTAAAACCTCAATTCTATGTGTAAACGGCTTTGCAAATTCAGGTTCAAAGGAAATTTTTAACATAATATCTTTAATTTCCTCATCGCTGTTATTTTTTATCGTTACGCTGCGCACAAGCGGAACATAGTTTTGCTGCATTGCAAAATTCATTGCTCCAAAGGTTACCACTTGTACGCTCACTTTATCATTCACAAGTAGTCCTCCTTACTCAAAAATTTTAACATTTTCATTATATCAGATTTACCAATTTATTACAATATTTTCTAAATAAATATATTCTTTTTGCGGTTAAATAATAAAATTCAGAGATTATATACATTTAAAATATTATAATAAATTATGGTTGCAATTAATAAGATTATTTGTTATAATTAGTTTGTATAAAAATACCCGGAGGCAAATATGGATTTTTATAAATATAAATGCCCTGTTTGTAACAAACAGTTTAAAGAGGGCGATGATATAGTAGTTTGCCCTGAATGCGGCACGCCGCACCACAGAGAATGCTACGAGCAGGAGGAGCACTGCTTTTATCAGGATAAACATTCACAAAATTTTTCATTTGAAAATGATCAACCGGACAGTTCCGATGACTTTGAAGCTGACAAAGAGAGCGGCACAGACAATGAAGTAATCTGCAAAATTTGCGGTCATCCAAACGACAATACTTTGTTTTACTGCGAACATTGCGGAGCGCCTCTGTTAAAAGACAATCAACCCCAGAATGATTCCGTAAACGGAAATAATAATGTTCCGCCGGATATGAACGGTTTTCCTTTCGGTCAAAATCCGCAAAACGGCGGAATACCTTTTATTGCGTTTGATCCGATGGCAGGTTTTAAGGCAGACGAAAAAATGGCAGATAATGTAACCGCAGGTGAGGTTTCAAAATTTGTCGGTAAAAATACAAACTACTTTATGCGTGTTTTCGGTTCAATCTTAAGAACAAATAAATCACGATTCAGCTTTGTATCCGCTATTTTACCCGGTGCATATATGCTTTACAGGAAAATGTACGCAATCGGCATTGTTATATCGGTAATCGTGGTAGGATTGCTTGCAGGCACACTTATTATACAATCCACACCTGAATTTACAGAGGCATACAACATTTATATGGATAATTACTCTGCCATACTTCAAAGCGGATACAGCGGTGCCAATGTCGGCGATTTATTTGCCGGTATGTCCTCTACAAATCTTTTGTACTTTGCTGTTCCGTACATTCTCGGAGCAATCAGATTTGCCATTATGCTTATCTGCGGTTTCAGAACAAACAGAATGTATTTTAAACACTGCATAAAGAAAATTTCATCAATTAAAAACTACGCTTCGAGTTTTGATAAAGAATCAGACGAAGAAGCAGCAATCACTAAGTCAAAAATTAACGAGCAGATTGAAAACAAGGGTGGCGTAAACCTTGCCATAGCAGTTGTGGCAACATTTGTATTTTTAGCAATCGCTTATATGCCGCTGTTCGTTTAAAAACAAATATCGGAGGAAAATATGAAAATTACAAAAGCAGTTATACCTGCAGCAGGACTCGGCACAAGAGTACTTCCCGCGACAAAATCAATGCCAAAGGAAATGCTCCCGATCGTAGACAAACCGACCATTCAGTATATCGTTGAAGAGGCAGTTGCAGCCGGAATAACAGATATTCTTATCGTTACAAACAGAGGTAAAGGCATTATCGAAGACCATTTTGATGCATCCCCTGAACTTGAGGCAATCCTTGAAAAAAGCGGCAAACTTGATTTTCTTGAAACAGTAAGAGGTATTTCAAATCTCGCAAATATCACTTTCATTCGTCAGAAAGAAATGAAGGGTTTAGGCCACGCTATTTTAAAAGCAAAGTCTTTTGTAGGTAATGAACCTTTTGCCGTACTTTTCGGCGATGGCGCAATCGTAGGCGAAAAACCAGCCATAGGTCAGCTTATTGAACATTACGGCGAGTTTGGCAAAGGTGTTGTCGGCGTTAAAAAAGTTGATGCAAAAGACATTCATAAATATGGTTCACTTAAAGTTGAGCATATTTACGACAATGTATTTAAATGCACAGATATGAAAGAAAAACCGCAAACTCCGGAGGAAGTTCTCTCACTTTACTCTATCATAGACAGATGTGTTCTTCCGTCAGAAATTTTTGAAATTCTTGAAAGAACACAGCCGGGCATAGGCGGTGAAATTCAGCTTACAGACGCAATGCGTGAAATCGCTGTTACAGACGGTATGACAGCCGTTGAATTTGAGGGCAGAAGATACGATATGGGCAATAAATTCGGTATTCTTCAGGCTCAAATCGAAGTAGGTCTTGAACATCCCGAAACTAAAGACCAATTAAGAGAATACATAAAAGAACTTGCAAAGACATTATAATAAGCTGACTTGACATAATATAATTAAACTAAAACACAAAACAGACATTTCCAACTTTTGAGAAATGTCTGTTTTTTTATTTGTTTTATTCGGTTTATTAAACAATATTTATAGTTTTGTACATTAATAGATACAGTAACCAAAATTAGCGGTTGAATTATTTTAAACTTGCGTTATAATATGATAAACAACACAATATCTATTAAGATATACGATATAGTTTAATTAAAATTCTATCGGTATAGCAATCGGGCGGCGCTTTTCAAAGATAGTATACGACTTAAATCCGCACTTATGTGCAAGTCTTATTCCCTCTTCTATTCCGTTTCCGACAGCAGTGCTTGTGTGGGCATCACTTCCGATAGTGATAAGCTTTCCGCCGAGTTCACGATAGCGCTTTAGCTGAAATTCATCGGGCAAAGTTCTGCCGATGGGTTTGAATAAACCCGAAGTATTAATTTCAAGAGCTTTATTGTTTGAAATCAGTGTTCTGTATATATCGTCAATAACATCTTGATAAGGTGTAAGGTCGGGATATTCCCCTGTTGTTTCAAAAATATATCTTAAAGGATATGTAAGATGAGCAAGGCTGTCAAAGTCACTGAAGGTCGCTGTTTCTGCAAGTTCATTAAAATATAATTTCAAAATTTCGGAAATATTACAATTATTAAAGTCGATAAAAAAGAAATCTTCCATATTTTTTAAATTGTGCAAAGACGCTAAAACAAAGTCAAAATCGCCAAAAGAAAGCGCTTTTTCGGTACATTCCGGATCGTGCATAGGCTCGCCGAGCTCTATTCCGCATAAAACCTTGAGTTTTTGTCTATATTTTATCTGTGCGTTTTTGGTTTGCAAAAATGACAAAGGTATTCTTTCGTTAAAATCTCCGAATTCTTCGTTATAGCCAAACTTGATAAAAGGTGCTTCGCAATGGTCGGTAATTGCTATTGCGTAAAATCCCTTATTTAGGGCAGATTTACACATTTCTTCCACTGTATTTTCAGCGTCAAAAGAATTGTTTGAATGAGTATGAACATCACATAAAATCATAGTTATCAAGCCTCCGTAATAAATAATACCATATTCGCCAAATTTATGCAATATAAGGCTTTACTTTCTTAGATTTTAGTTATATAATAAGGTAATGATAAAAAACAATCATATAATTCTTTTATAATTCTTTTGCAGGAATAAAATTAAAATCTTGCAAACACGGAGGTAACTTATGAAAGCTATAATTACAGTAATCGGTAAGGACTCAGTCGGAATACTTGCAAAGGTATCAGCTGCTTGTGCTGCTGACAACGCAAACATCGTTGAGGTAACACAGAGCGTTCTTCAGGATATGTTTGCAATGGTTATGCTTATTGAATTCAATGAAGATAAAATTGATTTTGAAAAGTTAAGAACCGACCTTGACGCTGTCGGAGAAGCTACCGCAACTAAGATTCATGTAATGCACGAAGATATATTCAACAGTATGCACAGAATTTAATTTGCCCTTAAATATGGATTGAAAGGATAAACACCTATGCTCGAAACAAAAGATATACTTGAAACTATCAATATGATTGATAACGAAAATCTCGATGTAAGAACAATTACAATGGGCATTTCACTTTTAGACTGTATTGATGACGATATTGACAAAGCCTGCACAAAGGTATACGACAAAATCTGCCGTTCTGCCAAAGACCTCGTAAAAACAGGCGAGGATATCCAGAGGGAGTACGGTATTCCTATTATAAATAAGAGAATTTCAGTTACCCCTATCGCAATGGTAGCTGCACCATGCCAGAGTAAAAAGGTAGTAAAATTTGCTCACGCACTCGACAAAGCCGCAAAAGAACTCGGCGTAAACTTCATCGGCGGTTATTCCGCTCTTGTACAAAAAGGTTTCGCAAGCGGTGACTATGCACTTATCGAGAGTATCCCCGAAGCACTTGCCACAACCGATTTTGTATGCTCTTCGGTAAATATCGGTTCAACAAAAGCCGGTATCAATATGGATGCAGTTAAAATGATGGGTAAAACTGTAGTTCAGACTGCTCAAGCTACAGCAGACCGTGATTGCATCGGCGCTGCAAAGCTTGTAGTATTCTGTAACGCTCCTGAAGATAACCCGTTTATGGCAGGAGCTTTCCACGGTGTCGGCGAGGCTGATACCGTTATCAATGTCGGTGTTTCGGGACCTGGCGTAGTAAGAGCTGCTCTTGCTAAGGGCGGCGAAGGCAAAAATATTGCCGAAATCGCCGATATGGTTAAGAAAACCGCATTTAAAATCACAAGAATGGGTCAGCTTGTAGCAAAAGAAGCAAGCAAAAGACTTTGCGTTCCTTTTGGTATCGTTGACCTTTCACTTGCACCTACACCGGCAGTCGGCGATAGTGTTGCACATATTCTTGAAGAAATGGGACTTGAAGTATGCGGATGTCACGGCACAACTGCTGCTCTTGCTCTCCTCAACGATGCTGTTAAAAAAGGCGGCGTAATGGCTTCGTCACATGTTGGCGGACTTAGCGGCGCTTTCATTCCGGTATCTGAGGATGCAGGTATGATTTATGCAGCTGAAAACGAATATCTCGACATAACTAAACTTGAGGCTATGACAGCCGTATGTTCAGTTGGTCTTGATATGATTATTGTACCGGGTGACACAAGTGCCGAGGTTATCTCTGCAATTATTGCAGACGAAGCAGCTATCGGTATGGTAAACACTAAGACAACCGCTGTAAGACTTATTCCCGCTATTGGTAAAAAAGCAGGCGAAACACTTAACTTTGGCGGACTTCTCGGCTACGGTCCTGTAATGCCGCTAAGAAAAGGCTCACCGGCTGAATTTATCAACAGAGGAGGAAGAATTCCTGCACCGCTTCAGGCTCTCAAGAATTAATTTCAGGGGGTGATTTTTTGAAGGATATGATTAAACAGATTGTTGAAGCAGACGCTGAGGCAAAAGCCTTCGATGAAGAAAATCAAAAAAACAAAGAAGCTCTTGCCAAAGAGATTGACGCTCAAGCAAAGGTAATCTACGATTCCTATATGTCAAAAGCTGACGAAACCATTGAGCGCCAGAGTGCTTATATTGACAAGGACATCAGACATCAGTGGCAGGATACTCGTCAGAAGCATAAATCTGTTTTAATTAAACTTAAATCTGATTTCGAGGCAAATGCTGACAAATGGTCAGATGAAATTGCTAAACGAACTATCGGATAACTATCCATTTATTAAGCATATTATTTTAAAGGAGGTGCGAAAGCTGTGTCTTCCACTTCGTTTGCGGTGCTTGCAAAGGCAAGAGCAAAGTTTGGTAAAAGACTTACCGAAAAGGACTACAACAGTTTGCTTAACTCAAACAGTGTTGCAGAAGTAATGTCTTATCTTAAGTCATATACGCACTATGCGGAGGCATTGCGTGATATAAATGAGCGTGATGTTCACCGTGGCAGACTTGAGGTTCTTTTAAGGCAACATCTTTTCTACGAGTTTGACTCGCTTTGCAGATATGATTCCCAGATGAGCACCGGCTTTTCAGCTTATGTTATAAGCAGAACCGAGATTGAACAGATAATGCGCTTTCTCACTTTGCTGAATACTTCATCTACTGAAAAGTTTATTTATCAGTATCCGACATATTTTGCAAAACATACGGAGATTGATTTGCAGAAACTTGCGCTTGCAAGAAATTACGATGAATTTCTCACCATTTTGAGCAATACAAAGTATTCTCAAATATTTGAAAAATACAAGCCCGACGAAAACAATCTTTTGCCTATATCGGATATTGAAAATGATCTTTATACTTTTGTTTTCTCCAACCTCAAAAAGGTAATAAAGAGCAAAACAAAAGGCACTGAAAGAAAAGAGCTTATGGAGCTTTTTACCGTAATCAACGATTACAATAATTTCTCCCGTGTACTTCGTCTTAAAAAGTATTATAACCTTACACCGGAGCAAATAAAAAACAACCTGCTCTACCCTTTCTCAAGCATCAGTGAAAAAACTCTCGACAGAATGTGCCGTGCGGAATCCTCCGGAGAAGTATTCTCCGTAATGCAGGAAACTCACACAGGTAAGATGATTGAACAAATAGGTTATGTTTACGCAAGTGACATCAGCCCAAGAGTAAAATACAAACTTGCAAGAAAGAATATGTATTTCTCAAACAATCCTTCTGTTGTGATGATTTCATATATGTTCGTTGCCGAAACCGAGCTTATGAATATTATAACCTTGATTGAAGGTACACGATATAAACTTGATTCTAAAAAAATACAGTCCCTGCTTATCGTTTAGTAAGCAGTACCACTAACAAAGAGGTGATTTTATTTGGCTGTATCAACCATGCAAGCTGTTAATATAATCGGCTTTATGGATGAGATTGACGATGTTATTACCGTTTTGGGAGAATCGGGAGTTTTTCATCCCGATGATGTGTCTGTTTTTTACAACAATACCCAAGGCTTTTCACATCTTCAGACCAAAAATATTTATGCCGAACATCTCACTAACCTCAAGGCTTCATTAGGACTTACAAAAAGGCAGTTCCCGCTTGTCGATGTAAGCAATTTTAATCCGACATATCAGGATATTCAATTGTTTTGCAATAAGATTTGCGATGAACTAAACGAGCTTGTTGAAGACAGAGATTTTGCCGCCGAGCAATTGCTTGAGGCAAAACAAAATCTTGACGAAACAAAGCACTTTGTCGGACTTGACATTGAAATAGAAAAGCTGCTTGAGCTTAAATATGTAAATGCAAGATTCGGAAGACTTCCTAAGGACAGCTATGTAAAACTGGAAAATTATAAGGATGACCCTTATATTGATTTTTCGGTGTGTACAGAAGATAAAGCTTATTATTGGGGCGTTTATCTTGCTCCCGCTGATAAGACAGAAGAAATTGACAGAGTTTTTTCAAGTCTTTTCTTTGAGAGATGCGACATAATCGGTGTTAATTCAACGCCAACTCTGCATATGAAAAAACTTACGGCACTTATTCCCCACCTTGAGGATGTTTACAAAGATACCGAAAAGCGTATTGACGATTATCTTTCCATTAACAAAGAAAGAATTTTAAAATATTTGTCAAAACTTGAAGAACTTTCTTTGTACTCAACTATAAGAACTAAAGCTTTGCAATACAATAAAAGTTTTATTATTGTAGGCTGGGTGCCGACCGAGTTTGCAAAACAGCTTAAAAAACGACTTTGCAAACACAGAAGTGTTACAGTTGAATTTTCAGACGCAAAGAACGAGATTAAAAAATCTCCGCCTGTTAAACTCAAAAACTGTTTCCTTGCACGACCGTTTGAGTTTTATACTTCAATGTACGGCGTGCCAAAATACAATGAAATTGACCCGTCACTTTTTGTTGCAATAACTTACATTATTATATTCGGTATTATGTTTGCCGATGTCGGTCAGGGTATCTGCCTTACTGTTGTAGGTATATTGATGTATAAAATCAAAAAGATGGCAATTGGTAAAATACTTGCACCGTGCGGTATTTCATCTGCATTCTTCGGACTTGTATTCGGCAGTGTGTTCGGATTTGAGCATTTGCTCGACCCCATGTACAAAGCTCTCTTCGGACTTGAAGAAAAGCCTATTGAGGTAATGAGCTCCGAAATGGCAACAAAGATTATTCTTGTAGCCATAGGCATTGGCGTATTCCTTTTAATTACCGCAATGGTCCTCAATGTCTACACATCAATCCGTCAAAAGGATTATGGCAGAGCATTGTTCAGCACGAGCGGTGTGGCAGGTATAATTTTCTACAGCGCAATAGTATTCGGTATTGCAGGTCAGCTTTTGTTCGGACTTCCCGTATTCAACGCTCCGTACATTATATTCCTGATTGTAATTCCGTTTATCTTAATTTTCTTTGCCGAGCCGCTTGGCGGATTGGTAAACAAAGAACCTGACTGGAAACCGGAAAGCTGGAAGGACTACATTGTTGAAAATATTTTTGAATCAATTGAAGTTCTTTTAAGCTATGTAACAAACACAATGAGTTTCTTGCGTGTAGGCGCATTCGTTCTTGTTCACGCAGGTATGATGATGGTTGTATTTGTTCTTGCCGAAACCGCAGGTCCTATTGCCTACTGGCCAATTGTTGTAGTAGGTAATGTTATAGTAATGGTACTTGAGGCTCTCCTCGTAGCAATTCAGGTATTAAGACTTGAATACTATGAGCTTTTCAGCCGTTTCTATTCAGGCGAAGGCAGACCATACGAACCTGTCAAGCTAAAACTTACACAAAACAGTTAAGTTGAAAAACTTAATTATATATTTTATTGTTTATTTATTTTTGGAGGTAAATCATTATGAGCATCTTAAATTTAGTTATGTTGGCACTCCCTGTTGTATTTCTTGTAGCATCAGTAGTTGTAGCTGTAAAGGCTTACGAAAAAGGTCATAACAGAAAGAAAACAGTTTTAATGCAGATTGCTTCATTCGCAGCAGTATTTGCAATTTGCCTTCTTTGCCCAATCGTAGCAGGTGCAGCAGATGCAAACACAGTTTCAGAGGCAGTACAGGTTGCTCAGCAGTCATCTAAGAGCTTTGCATATATCGGCGCAGCTATCGCAGTTGGCCTTTCATGTATCGGCGGTGGTATTGCCGTAGGTAACGCAGCTCCTGCAGCTATCGGCGCAACAAGTGAAGATCCAAAGGCATTTGGTAAAGCAATCATCTTCGTTGCTCTCGGTGAAGGTGTTGCCCTTTACGGTATGCTTATCTCAATCTTGATTCTCTTCAGCTAATTGAAGAAATAAAGGATATGACGAAAAATGAAATTTTTTCTTATAAGCGATAATGTTGATACTAAAATGGGTATGCGTTTTGCAGGTATTGACGGTGTAGTTGTTCATACGGAACAAGAGGTTACACGAGAGCTTACTAAGGCTATGGAGAGAGAAGATGTGGCTGTTATTCTTATGACGGAAACTCTTGTTTCTCTCTGCCCTGACCTTATCTATGACTTAAAGCTCAACCGCAAAAAGCCTTTGATTGTAGAAATCCCCGACCGTCATGGCAACGGACGCACCAAAGACAGTATCACAAAATATGTTCAGGACGCTATTGGCGTAAAACTCTGAATGAGCTGAGAGGTTATTAATATGGAAAATACCACAAAAACCGATAACTTTTTGCAAGCCATACAAAGATACACCGAAGAACAAAAGTCTATTGCCAATACTGAAGTTGAGCTTTTAAAGGAAGAAAAACTCAAAAAAGCCGAAGAAAACGGCAAGCGTGACAGCGAACGCTACATACAGCAGCAGCTTGAAGCTAAAAAGTATGTAGAAACAAGCAAACTTGCCAGACTTGTTCAGGAAAGTCAGAAAAAACTCTTTAGAGAAAGAGCAAAAATGACTGACGAAGTATTTGAAATGGCTGCACAAAAGCTTATTAAATACACAGAAACCAAAGAATATAAATTAAAACTTGTTGACAGTGCAAGACAGATTGCAGAACTTTTTGACGATAACCGTTGTGTTGTTTATATAAATGAAAAGGATATGAAGTATTCAACAGAAATCCTTGCCGCATTCCACGGAATGGCGGAACTTGTTAAAGACAACTCAATCAAAATCGGCGGTCTTAAAGGCTACTGCAAATCAATGAGAATTGTTGCCGATGAAACACTCGACACAAAGCTCTCTGCACAGAGAGAATGGTTTATTGAGAACTCAGGTCTGAGCGTTCTTAACTAATTGACCTTCTTGATTTTATCCGAAAGAAGATGGTAATACAAATGGAAAATAATGTTATTTATGGAATTAACGGACCTGTTGTTACCGTAAAAGATGCTGATTGCTTTGAAATGATGGAAATGGTTCATGTAGGTGAACAGAACCTTGTCGGTGAAGTAATCGGTATAACTTCTGATTTTACCACAATTCAGGTATATGAAGAAACAACCGGTCTTAAACCGGGAGATGTTGTTACAGGTACAGGCGCACCTATGAATGTACTTCTCGGACCGGGAATTATTGATAATATTTTTGACGGAATTGAGCGTCCTCTTAAGGCTATTGAGGAACAGGCAGGCGCTTTCATTGACAGAGGTGCATCTGTTTCTTCTCTTGATGACAAAAAGCTCTGGAATGTTACAATGAAAGTAAAGGTTGGCGACAAGCTCGAGGGTGGTCAGATTTATGCTACACTCCCCGAAACACCAATCATTGAACACAGACTTATGGTTCACCCTGAACTTTCAGGCGTTGTTACCAAGGTTATGCCTGACGGTCAATACAAGCTTTTTGACACAATTGTTGTTATTAAAGATGATAACGGTGTTGAGCACAACCTCACACTTTGTCAAAAATGGCCTATCAGAACCGCTCGTCCTGTAAAGGACAGACTTGCATCTTCAATTCCGCTTATTACAGGTCAGAGAGTTATTGACTCTCTCTTCCCTATTGCTAAGGGCGGTACAGCCGCTATACCGGGCGGTTTCGGTACAGGTAAAACTATGACACAGCACCAGCTTGCAAAATGGTGCGACGCTGATATTATTATTTATGTAGGCTGCGGTGAGCGTGGTAACGAGATGAGCCAGGTACTCGAAGAATTCTCTGAACTTATCGACCCTAAGTCACAGCGTCCTATGACAGACAGAACCGTTCTTATTGCCAACACATCAAATATGCCTGTTGCAGCCCGTGAGGCATCAATTTACACAGGTATCACACTTGGCGAATATTACAGAGATATGGGTTACCATGTTGCTATGATGGCTGACTCAACTTCTCGTTGGGCCGAGGCTCTTCGTGAGATTTCGGGCCGACTTGAGGAAATGCCTGCCGAGGAAGGTTTCCCGGCTTACTTGCCTTCACGACTTGCCGAGTTCTATGAGCGTGGCGGCCGTGCGGAAGTTCTTTCAGGCGGTGAGGGTTCTGTAACACTTATCGGTGCGGTTTCTCCGCAGGGTTCAGACTTCTCCGAGCCTGTTACACAGAACACAAAAAGATTTACCCGTTGTTTCTGGGCACTTGATAAGTCGCTTGCTTATTCAAGACATTATCCTGCTATTAACTGGATGAACAGCTACAGCGAATACTTTAACGACCTTGACCCTTGGTTTGAAGAAAACCTCGGTAAAGACTTTATTGAGTATCGTAACAGAATCAGCGCACTTCTTCAGGAAGAAAGCTCGCTTATGGAAATCGTAAAACTTATCGGTTCCGATGTACTTCCTGATGACCAGAAACTTGTCATTGAAGCTGCAAGAGTAGTTCGTGTAGGTTTCTTACAGCAAAATGCTTTCCACGCTGATGATACTTATGTTCCGCTTGAAAAGCAAAAACTTATGATGAAAACAATTCTTCACCTTTACGATAAGGCTAAGAAGGTTGTTACCAAGGAAATTCCTATTTCAAAGGTTATTGAGCTTGGTTTGTTCGATAAACTTACAAAGATGAAATATGATATTCCTAACAGCAAGCCTGAACTCTTTGATGAATATATCAAGGAAATTGATGAAAAGCTTGACTCAATTATGTAAGGAGGAAACGCACAATGATTATAGATTATGTCGGCGTTAAAGAAATTAACGGCTCACTCATAGTTCTTGACGGAGTAAAAGGCGTTTCCAACGAGGAAATTGTTGACATCCGCCTTGATAACGGCACAGTAAGACAGGGCCGTGTCGTACAGATTGAGGGCGAAAAGATTGTTGTTCAGGTATTTGAGGGCACAAGAAGAATCAGCCTTACAAATACAAGAACAAGACTTACAGGTCACCCAATGGAAATGCCTCTTTCTCCTGAAATTATCGGTCGTGTACTTGACGGTGCAGGCAGACCTATTGACGGACTCGGAGATATTTTCCCTGTAAAGCGTGCTAACATTAACGGCACACCTATCAACCCTGTTTCAAGAATTTATCCTAAGAACTACATCAACACAGGTATTTCTACCATTGATACACTTATGACACTTATCAGAGGTCAGAAATTGCCTATCTTCTCAGGTACAGGTATGAAGCACAATGACCTTGCGGTACAGATTGTTCGTCAGGCAAAAATCAGCGGTGCAAATGCTAATAACTTCTGCGTAGTATTCGCAGCAATGGGTGTTCAGAAAGATGTTGCCGAATACTTCAGAAAGAGTTTTGAAGAAAGCGGCGTACTTTCAAGAGTTGTAATGCTCTTAAACCTTTCTAATGACCCGATTATCGAAAGAACACTTACTCCAAGATGTGCTCTTACTATTGCCGAGTACCTTGCATTTGAGCTTGAGATGCATGTTCTTGTTATTATGACAGATATGACCTCATATGCCGAGGCTCTTCGTGAGTTCTCATCATCAAAGGGTGAAATTCCTGCAAGAAAAGGTTACCCGGGCTATCTTTATTCAGACCTTGCATCACTTTATGAGCGTGCAGGTATGATTAAAGGCAAGAACGGTTCTGTTACACAGATTCCTATTCTTACAATGCCTAACGATGATATTACTCACCCGATTCCTGACCTTACAGGTTACATCACAGAGGGTCAGATCGTACTTGACCGTTCATTACAGGGACAAGGTCTTTATCCGCCTGTAAGCGTTCTTCCTTCACTTTCCCGTCTTATGAAGGACGGTATCGGTGAGGGTTACACAAGAGCAGATCATCAGGCACTTGCAAACCAGCTCTTTGCATCATATGCAAAGGTAATTGACGCTCGTTCACTTGCATCTGTTATCGGTGAGGAAGAACTCTCCCCTATCGACAAGAAATATATTGAATTCGGCAGACTGTTTGAATCAAAGTTTGTTAATCAGGGATTCAACGAAAACAGAAGTATTGAACAGAGCCTTGATCTCGGTTGGGAATTACTTTCTACACTTCCGAAATCAGAACTTGACCGTGTTGACGATCAGATTCTTGACAAGTATTATGTTGAGAAATAACCGTCAGAAAGGAGTGCTGAGCATCTATGGCTGTACAGGCTGTACCTACAAAAGGTAATCTGATGAACACCAAAAAGTCGCTTGCTCTTGCCAAAAACGGCTATGAACTGCTTGACCGTAAGCGTAATATTCTTATAAGAGAAATGATGACGCTTATCGACCACGCCAATGCAATTCAGGAGAAGATCGACAATGCATATGAAGAAGCTTACATAGCACTTCAGACTGCCAATGTTACAAACGGCTTTTGCGATGACCTTTCAAACACGATTCCTGAAGAAGACTCATTAAAACTTGATTCAAGAAGTGTAATGGGTGTTGAAATTCCGATTCTCACCATTGGCGAGAAAAAACCTCAAACCTACCTGCACTACGGACTGCGACTTACAAACTCAGGTATTGATAAAACTTACGAGAAATTTACCGAAGTTAAGTATCTTACCGCAGAGCTTGCCGAGATAGAAAACAGTGTTTACCGTCTTGCGGTTTCAATCAAGAAAACACAGAAGAGGGCCAACGCTCTTAAGAACATTATGATTCCTAAATTTGAAGAAACCGTAAAGTTTATTTCCGATGCTCTTGATGAAAAGGAAAGAGAAGAATTCAGCCGTCTTAAAGTTATTAAGAGAACAAAACTAAAAAAAGCACAGGCTGAAAAGGAAAAACAAACACAAGCAGAAAATGCTTAAAAAAATCCCACTCTGAAAAAACAGAGTGGGATTTTGCTATTTTAAGGGAAAATTTTTTATCAATAGTTGAATAAATTATGGTTTAGCGGAGTGTCGGTCGGGCATTGAAATTTAGCTAACGCTAAATTATCCGTCCAAAAGCAAAAAAGTTTACTCAATTTTTTCAAAAATTGCGGGTTTGGGCAGCGC
>ERZ809201.361-NODE-361-length-24009-cov-3.269892_pt1 | contig 24009 bp, 26 predicted proteins | sample MGYA00520516_ERZ809201 | MGnify/ENA primary metagenome ERZ809201 (study PRJEB31570, sample SAMEA3213006) | Homo sapiens | biome: human-gut; feature: human gut; material: fecal | place: Sweden | collected 2011 ... | reverse complement strand
CACCATTGCCATGGCAGAGCCTAAAAGCGGATAGCAGGCAGTCACTGTTGCAGTCAATGCAGCACCGCCCTTAGCAATAGCCAACATATAGAAAGTCATGGCAAGCGGCCCCCCAAACAAAGCGCCCAAAGCACAGTACAATCCGTCTTTCGATTTAAATGCCGGCCACAGTTCCTTCAGTCTTCCCTTATAGCCCATGATGATCAGCATCCATAATGCAGCAAATGCATCATGAAGCATACTGCAGATAAAAGTTCCGCCAACGAGGAGTACAGGATTCTCTACAAAAGGAGCCATTGCCATAGCCACACCTATCAGTACGGTGTCCAAGCCCCATGTCATACCAGAGAGAACTCCCGTAGTATAACCTTTGCGCATCAGCGCAGATGTGTTTGCTTTCATTATAAATCTATTTTCTTTAAGTTTTCTATTGCACGATTGTATCTGTCTCTTCCGTATGTCCCAAAGTCGTCACCTTGAGCTTCCTTGATTACCGTCCACACTGCCCAAAGATAGTCCATCAGTATCTGGTAAACCAAAATCTTTCTTCTGGCATTTTTAGGTTCTTTACCTTCAAAGTAATGGTTGAGGAAATAATCTTGATTCTCATCCGTAAAGTTATTCTCTAAGAACAAGGCTGCAATATCCCACATCGGATCATTCATGCCCGAGTACTCCCAGTCTATAAGATAGATGGTGCCATCTTCAGCCTTCAGGAAGTTCTCTGCCACTAAGTCGTTATGACAAGGCTTAACCGACACGCCGAGCTGGTTAAGGTAATCTTCCAGCTGGAACACCTTTTCTCTTACAGGTTCATAACCATCATACATTTTTCCGTCTGTATTCTTCAGTAGCTCTTCATAGTTGAGAATCTCCTTGAACACATTAAACTCGTTGCCAAAGCGAACATGCGAATGATGCAAGGTCTGGAATATCTTGGTTATCTTTTTCATGTTGGAAGGTCGCTGGATGGTAGCGCCGTTCAGCGTTTCTGCGTTCTTCACATAATCAGCCAACTTGATACCATTCTCAGTATTAAAGTATCTCACTGGAGGATTGATGCCCATCTTACATGCCTGTATGGAGTTTTGTTCCTCGTTGCTTCTTACCACCATACCTTCCGAACCATTTCCTGGCACACGCAACACATACTCCTTCTGTCCTTTGCATACCTTGAAGTTCTTGTTCGACATACCTCCTATCTGTGTAATCTTCACCTCATTCTCTATTTGCTCATGAGGGAAGATGGTGGTCAGATAAGAAATCAGGTTATCGTAGTCAAAAGGATTTTCCTTTCTTCTTAACTTTGGATAGATGTAATTGCAAAGCTTATTGAAATCATCCTCACAATCCACATCTCCCCATATCAGATTGGTAAAACGGATATAAGGACGGTCGAGCACATCAGCCGAATCCATCAACAAATATTCATAATTGAGATAAGGATTGTTGCTGCTCTTCCATTTCAGCATCATTCTGTCAAATGTTTGCTTCGATATCTTGACGATACCCAACAACTCACCCTCAAAGTTGCATATCTGATGGCGGTCTTTGCTCACCTTAGTGATATATCCGTTCTTGGTTTCCACAAAAGCCTCATCACCACTACCCGACTCCTCTGTGATGGCAAAACAGTTTTCGTTCTTGGTTTCCGACAAAGCCTTCAGCACCTTATATTCATAGAAGGTATCACCCTCTACCAGCAGGAAGTCATCCTGGATATATGGAGCAGCACATGCTAAGGAGCCCATGGAAGAAGTAAACTTATAATCAGGATTCAAAACGAGATGAACATGATCCGAAGCATACTTATGGTACATCTGAGCTTGCCCCCCCACGATGAGATAAATGTCAGTATAATCAAGGGCAGTCAGCGCCTCGATGGTTCTGTCCATTAGGCACATATCTTTATGATATGGTTTCAGTGGATAAGGTATTTGAGTATCCTTATCCTGTCTTGCAGATAAGATAACGGCTGTTTTCATTATATTCCGAAATAAAGTGAAAGGGTGAAGAAAGACTTGTTCTTATAAGGATTCAGAATATAGCTGGCACTTACCGGAAGTCGGAAACTTCCAAACTTGAATGCCGTGCTGTATTTGGCATTAATGTTTACCACATTAAATCCACTCTGACAGTCAGTATAGAATCCCTTGTTCAGATTGGCTCCCACACATAGAGCCAGACTGTTGTTGTCGTTAAAAGAATAGGTATATCCCACCTCAGCGTAAGAGGAATACATTTGCTTTCCGTCCTCATTCTTGTCGGCACCAAAGACATAAGTAGAAAGTGTTACCCATAATGGAATCTTCTCACCAGTCCATGTGGCATAAGCTTCCACCCAATGTCCTGTGCTGCGATTACTCAACTTAAAATATCCATCCTTCTCACCTACCGCAGAAGGATAATAGTAATCAGAAACACCCACAGTAAACTCGCTCACGGTATAAGACACACCTAAATCCACCTCCTGATGGCTTCCATTCACCGCATAGGCTCCCATGGCAAAGGCATTAAAGCCCTTATAGCCATAGCTCAGCATAGGGAATGCCACAGGTGCTGTACCATATTCAATACCTCGCCACATATACTTTGTAGATAGTTCCAAAGATACCGATAAAGGCGATGCCACCTTCGTACTATCATTGGCAAACAAACTTGGCATCCACGCTACCAAGCAAACTATTAATACAATATATCTTTTCATTCTTTTAAAATTGACTTATAAACTTCTATGTATTTTCGTGCAGTGACAGACACATCATAATGCGATTTCACATATTGATAAGCATCTTCCACCTGTTTGTCATTTCTTCCATTTAGAATGAACTGCTTTATCTTTTCTGCGCAATCTTTCACCATTTTATTTTCAAACGACATTCCTAATCTCCCTCCATCAATAATCTCAAGAGGTCCCTCTATATTGCTAACTAAAACAGGAACCTTAGCAGCAATTGCTTCCGCCACAGTTAACCCAAATCCTTCATATCTGGAGGGTTGAATGAAGAGATCATAATTACACAAGTTTTGATATACCCACGATTGATCTTTTAAACCCTCAAAAACAACTTCATTTTCAAGATGTAAATATTGTACCATACTTTTCAGCATATCCTCACTTTCACCATTCCCAACAAAATGCATCTTGAAATTCGTAAAACCGTCATTGTTTTTCAAGACACCTAATGCGTTAAGAAGGATATCCTGCCCTTTTTGTTCTATATACAAACGGCTCACTTGAACAAAATGAAGCTTGCCATCAGTAAAAGGAGCAGATTTGGAATGAGCTATTCGGCTCACAGGAATACCATTATCAGCAACAACAGAATCAAAACCTTGCTTCTGTGTAAACTCATAAACAGCCTTAGATATAGAAATCAGTTGATCATACTTCGGATATTCATCGCTTACATTATAAGTATTATGTATAGTCCTTACTCGCTTACCAAAAGGATAGAACACAAGATTAATCTCCCGATAAGCATGAGTATGGATGACATCAGGTCTAAACTTCATCAAGAACAGATTCAGTTTGATAATAGGCCAAGGATTCTTACTCCCTTCATGCCTATTTAACGATACGACTTTCACTCTTTCTTGATTCACCTTAGCAAGAATCGAAGGTTCCACCCAGTCATTGATAATAATTAATGCCACTTCGTTTGTCTTTGCCTGTTCATTGGCAATATCGGGAAGCATCGTTTCTATACCTCCAGTCCCAAGCGACCAGTGGATATGCGCTATTCTCATCTTATATATCTTATTCGATTACACATTTATAATATTCTTACCTACTTTCCTTCCGCATCTTTCTGAGCCAAAAGACTTTGAAGCACACTCTTTATCACAAAACAAAACTCCGTATGCATTCCATCTTTATCAAGATCCATGATGGAGTCAAGACGCTGGCGCAGTTCTTCATCAGGAAGCAAATTACCATCTTCATCATAAATCTCTCCATCAATAGCAGCCTCTCTACGCTTGCTTAACCATTTACAATTAAGATTCAGAGTATCAACATCTTTTTGTGCTTTGTCATCAGCACCCACTACTCCTCCAACTTACGCATACTTACGAGTTGCTGAATATCCTTCAACTTCTGTTCTACCGAACTGTCACGAGTACCAACCATCATCTCTTCTTCCAAGATTAAATTGGAATCGAGTCCATAAGTCCTCAGTTCCATATGCTCATACTGATGCGTCTCATGATTGTACCACAAACGATACACCACATTCTCATCCGTATTCTCTACCGAAGAAATAACAAGCGGAGCATGGGTACTTACAATAAACTGAACATTAGGAAACGTTGTGTGTAAAGCTTTCAGCACTTTACTCTGCAGAGCAGGATGAAGATGCTCATCTATCTCATCAATAATCACAGTGCCATGGGTATGCATAAATGCTTCATCGCCCAGCATCGTCTTATTCAACAAAGCGCACCTTATAGCTATATCAACCACAATATTGACCAATCGCTTATATCCATCAGAAAGCATGGAAGACTCAACAAATCTACCATCCGTATACTTAAAATACACCTTTCCCCTTACAGGTCTAAGCACCATCTCTTCAATAATGTTACAGCCATCTGCTCCTAAGCATTTTTGTATTGCTTTTTTCACACAATTAATTTCCTGCTCTCCGCTTTCAGCCTCTTGCAAAACCAGCAATCGTTCAAGCCAGTAATCAAATAGTCCACGGCAGTCATAGCATTCAAAATAACCAAAGGATGGTTTTTGTGCATATTCTTTAAACTTATTTCTGTCAATCTTACGAGATGCGTGAATATCTTCTGTTGTAAAACAAGCATAAACCGGCAAGACATTGTTTTGTACAAACGAATCACCCTGCTTAACATGAGAATTAGAATACAACTGAGCAGCATAATTTTTCAAAGGAACTAACCCTTGAATCAGATTACGGCTGTTTTTCTTTGACTTTTTCTCAAGATGTAATTCTGTAGAATAATCAAAATCTATCGTCTCACCTTCAGCATCTATGATAGGATAAATATCCGAAAGACCAAGATGAAAAGAAATCGCTATTGGAACTTCTGGGAGTATGGTATTATTAGCATCAACATTCATCTTAAAATCCGCATCATCCACACTCTTCCATACAGTATTTTCATCACTATACCCACAAAACAAGGAGTTAGCGACAAAATTACACGCCCGAATAAGAGAGGTTTTTCCACTTGAGTTGTCACCTATCAAAAGGTTGATTCCCTTGCGAAAAACCATCGTTTTATCATCATAGCAACGGAAATTGCTTATTCTAATATCCTTCATCTTATATATCTTATTTGATTACTATGTGCAAAGATATGATTTTTCTGACAAATCGCCAAATTATTATCATGAATATATCAATTGTGTACTATAGAAGTTCAAATAAACTTTCCATATTATAGCAAAGACTAAAACAAAGTCATTGCAGGCTGCATGGCACCTACAGAAGCATAAAGATTATCCAAATTCGCCTTCATACTTGTCCGACTCATCTTTAAAGGATAAGCCCCATTCTGCAAAAGTCGTTTATTTCCTAAAGCAGAAACGGGGAACTCTGCATACTGCGGAACAAACAGTTTCTTGCCTTTCTCTATAGACTTTAAGCCTGCATCCAAACTTCCACCTTTCTCGCCAGCTTCTATGACCAACATTGCTTGACTCAATGCAATGATAGTGCGATTTCTCTGCATAGCCCTTGATACTTGCCATTTAGCAAATGGCTCAAACTCACTAACAACTAATATCTGATTCCAATCCCATACCGACTTTAACTCTTTTTTAATATAAAAAGAACTAATACCTTCTGGTAAGACCATAATCGTAGAAGCACCTCGTTCCAATGCCGTTTTGTGCACAACCATATCCACACCATTGGCATAGCCAGAAACCAAACAGAAATCATTGTCAGCCAACTGACTTGCCACATCTTCTGCTATAGCCATTCCTTTTTCAGAGACCTTTCGGGATCCACTAAATCCTATTTTGTGCTTGTTCAACAAGTCTAAGTTTCCCGCTAAAGACAAGACGGTAGGAGAAGCTATCCCCATATCTTGCAATATTGCTTTAGGATATTTATCATCGAATATTGACAAGAATGTCGAATCTTCTATATCAATATCTAATTTAAGGTCTTTCAAGAATGTTTCTTTCTGAGCATCATTCAAACAAGCACAAATATTCTCTTGCAACTCCTCTGTAGAAGCCACCTTATTTCTTAAATTAGACAGCAAATTATTAGCTTTTACAGGTCCCATTCCTTTTACAGCCAACAAACGGTATAGCACCTTTACTGTTTCTATGTTAGACCAATCCATAAGTCCAAGTTTTACAACAAGAAAATGATTTCACACTCGATATACAACACTAATCAAGGTAGCTTGTCTATGTTTTACATATGCGCTATTCTTTGATCTTAATATATTTTCTATTTGGCATCATCAAGACATTTTTGAATTCATTCCATAGAACTCTCCTTATATCTTTCAAGTTTTTCCCTAATTCCCTGATAATTGATTTCTTTGAATTCTACATGAGCCTTAGCATCTGCCAGTCTGTTTTCTAACCCAGCAACACCCAGAATGGTTTTAGCCCGGTCATTATTGTTCTTTCTCAATATGGTATAGAAGTTCTTCTGCATAATAAGAGAGAAAGATGTTGCATGGAAAGAATTGGTGACGATACAATCTGCATACTGAATATAACCAAGGAACTCAGCAGGAGACAACTCTGCACGTACTTCACTATGATAACGATGGAACGGATTCTGCACGGCGCCTATGCGAACTTCTGATAATCCTCAATATGAGCAAGGATGTCAAGAATTTGCTCTTTAGCATGTTCTTTGTCCAAATGAGCAACAGGATCACAACCAATGATATCTCTCAACTCTTTTCTACTTTCTAATTGCGTTTTTCAATGTATCAAATTATACAAAATTGTCCAAGACATATCTTATTGTTATATTCATTGTTGCGGGTGATTGCTTATAATGCACAAGGTATCATAACAAACACCTATACCACTCCTTCCACTAAATACTTAGGAGGATAGATTATTTGGTATTCTCTGTTTATCAAATATGATTTATCAAGCACACAAAACTGTATCGGAGGAATTGTTTCCAAGTATGCCACATTATTTTTTTTGAACTTCAAACAGGGTACATCCTTCCAGCATCTTTCAGCTTTAGCTCTAATCGCTTTATAATCTTTGAGAAATTCAGAATGACATTTCAGCATTTCCAAGACAAAATGCACAGAAATAAACTTATTGGGATACTCCTCGGAAAGAGCTTCGCTCAATGCTCTGAAACTAACAATATGTTCAGGATTATCATATAAATCATACGTATCAGGAAGAGAAGCTACACAATAAGAGCGACAAATCACATAGTTATTTCCAAGAGATTCTCGCCCCCACCAATGAGCTAATTCCACAAAAGAGTCCCAAAAATAATAACCTTCTCCAAGCCAAGCGTCTTCTCTTTTACACTTAAATGGCCCATTTTGCTCTATCTCATCAGGATTATCCAAATCCTTTACAGCTTGAAAAAGTGTCCTTCTATCCATTTTCTACAACATGAGTATTTCTTTTCAAATCTTCTTGCAAAACAGAAAGATTATAAGTTGGCAAAACTATAGGCGGAATGCCAGCTTGAATAGAAACAGAACTAATAAATGCTCTCACATAAGGGAACACAATAGCTATGCTATTCGGATAGAAATAAGAAGGAATTTCATCTAAAGTCAATTCATTAACAAAAACGAATTGACTCAAACATTCTATTTCTATAAGTTTTTCATCCCTTTGAGTACTTGTTGCTGTAAAAACGAACTTCAATTCATACTTTCTTTGCTTCGGAATATATGTTCCAAAGGTAGAAATATCCACGGACATTTCTTCTTCTGGATTTACATTGTTGAAATCAAAAGCTATTTTTGGAAATTTATAGCCTAAAAAACGAAAAGCTGCCTCTCCCATACTATGCTGCTAAATCTAATTCATTGTTACTATCATACGAAGAACAATAACCATCATCAATAAAATTGAAACTGTTTTTGCTACTTCTTGTAATTATATCAAACATAGCATCTTCTACAAACGTAAAAGCACCAATATTAGGCAAACCGAGATTAGAAATTCTATCCCACTCTGCATCCTTGATTTCCTTTGAAGTATTTCTTAAGAAATCTAATACTTGCGTTGTATATTTATCAACCACGTTGTTATTTTTGTTATTGTTATTATTACAATGCAAAGATACATCTTTTATTTTGCAAGTGATATTTTTTTTCTATAATTTCTCATGTTTTTTATGGTAATTAACTAAAAATTGCATTTTTAGCCCCCATTTCTCTTGCAAATATCCTAAATTTAAATTTGGTAATATTCCGCCAATTCACTCATCAACCATTTCATTCTCACATCCCAGCTTCCAAGCCTTTCTGCCGTTTCACGATTCTTATCGACAAGGACTTGGTAGTCTTCAATATGTTCTATCACATCAGCAATCTGCTCTTCCGCTGAGATTTTATCACTCAACTCTATCACAGGATTATACCCGATAAAGTCAATGAGTTCTTGTGGAGCATGCCCCACCATCACCATTCTTGAGAACATACATTCCCAATAGCGCTGCGTAAGAGTTTCAATATCGCCAGCAATCTCTGGCTGTGTGATGCTTCGAGGCAAAGCTATAGTCACCTTTGCATTCCCCATCGCTTCATATAGCTGCTCATTGGTATAGATGAACTTACCATTCTGCTTGGTACAGACATGATTTAAGTTGCGATTTTTGTTATCAAAAACAGACTCCAATTGATCAGCCTTAAATACCTTATCATTGGAACGCCCAAACTCCAACAAATCAATATTTCTGTCTTTTAAAAGCCAGCCACACAATCGGGAGGAATATTCTTTGTCACTACGCTACCAGCACCGATGATGCTTCTTGCACCGATCGTGACACCTTTGAGGATGATGCTGTAAGCACCCACCCAGACATCGTCCTCAATCACTATCGGTGCAGACTTCGTGCCTTCGTTGGAAGTGCGGCGAGCCATATAATCCATTGGATGTGCATCGGTGTCGGTTATCAGGACACACGCTCCTATCTTTACATTGTCGCCAATCGCAACGCTGTCGTGCCCCCAGAAGCGTGTGCTACCATACCCACATTATTGCCAATCGCAAGCTCTGCACCTGGCTCTACGTACACAGCACCCTGCAGATTGCTCGTCATCGGGTTCACCGCATCACCAGAGGAGAAGTAAAAGTTATCCCCTATTGAAATCCTTGCCCCCCCAATTAGCCACGACACTTTGCCTGGAATCTGAAGATTTCTACCAAACACAACGCCATGCGCCTTTAATATCATGCGGTTGATACGAGCGTACAGCTTGATGCGAAGAGTTGTGGGGAGATTGAGGAGTTTTATGAGAAATTGTTTCATTATATCAATTTTCTTTCCACAACTTCATCACCTGCTCTATCACAGGTGCCATATCATAATACTTATATTGCGCCAGTCTGCCGCCAAACACTACATTATCCTCGTTTGCAGCCAATTTGCGATATTGGTCTGCAAGCTGGTTGTTGCGTTCGTCGTTCACTGGGTAGTATGGCTCCATGCCATCTTTATACTCTGTAGAATATTCCTCCGACACAACCGACTTCGGACAGTCGTAAACCTCTTGACCGAACATCTCAAAGTGCTTGTGCTCTATCACACGTGTGTATGGCTTCTCATGACTGGTATAATTAACAACAGCATTTCCCTGATAATTTGTAGTATTCTCTATACGAGTCTTAAAACTAACAGTTCGCCATTCTAACTTTCCTAAAGAATAGCCGAAATACTCATCAATAGCCCCAGTATAAACCAGCTTATCTGCATATTTCTTCCAGTCCTTATACTCTGAAAGGAAGAAATCTATGCCAGTCTTACATTCTACACCTTCCAGCAAACCATCAATTAATTGATTATATCCTCCAACAGGGATACCCTGATATTTATCATTGAAATAGTTATTATCAAATATCAATCTCACAGGCAGACGCTTAATGATGAACGCCGGTAATTCTGTACACTTCCTACCTCATTGTTTCTCGGTATATTCCTTAATCAATTTCTCAAAGATGTCTTTACCCACCAAGCACAGGGCTTGTTCCTCCAGATTCTGAGGCTCACGCCCATTCAATGCAGCTAAAGCTTCTTTCTTCTGTTCTTCTATCTTAGCTTTTGCCTCTTTTGGAGTCTATACTCCCCACATCTGGTAGAAAGTATTCATATTAAAAGGAAGGTTATAGAGCTTACCTTTATAATTAGCTACAGGGCAATTGGTATAGCGATTAAATTCTACTATAGAATTAACGAAATCCCAAACTTTTTTGTTAGAAGTATGAAATATATGAGCACCATACTGGTGAACATTGATACCCTCCATTTCTTCACAATAAACATTACCTCCCAAATGAGATCTCTTATCAATTACCAAACAAGTTTTGCCTAACTGCTTTGCACGATAAGCAAAGGTGGCTCCGAACAAACCGGAACCCACAATTAAATAATTGTATTTTTCTGTCATAACTTTATACCATCAGATGAGTTTACAAAAAGTATCAACAATAGCGTTATTATCATATTTAAAATTATCTATCGTTTTTTTAACGTTTGAATATATACAATTTTTATCCTCAATAATGTCTTTTAAAATGAAAGCCATATCTTTAACATTGCATATCCATCCTTCATTGGGTGAAACTACTTCATTAGCGACAGGAAAATCATTAGTCAGAACTGGTACATGTAATGTTTTAGACTCAGCTATTGTATATGAGAAACTTTCAGATAATGATGTACATACATATAAATCTGATTGTTTGAAATAAGGATACGGATTATCTTTTGCGCCAAGTATTTTTATATTCTTATCAAGACCCATTGAAGAAATTACGCTTTCCACCATATTTCTTTCATTTCCATCTCCCACAATATACCAACAAAAGGATTTTTTTGTTAATAATTTGAGTTTTTGAACAATTTGCGGGATTAAGCCAAATTGCTTAACTGCCACAAAACGGCCTACTGAAATAAGATTAAAACAATTGCCCTGTTTTTCAAAATTTACATCTTGAGAACTCTGTCTTAGAATATAACTACAATCTATTAAATTATAAATACATTTAGTTCGATCTTTTAGCTCAGGGTATATTGAATTAAAAGAATGTACCGCTGAATAAGATACAGATACTATATGATTATATAAACAATATAATGACAATTCTGACTTTTTTTCTATAGCAGCAAACCTATTTGCATAATCACAATGAACCCATGCAATTCTATTTACTGGATAATTAATTAAAGACACGAATTGTGTTGCACTACCTTCCTGAAATGCAATAACTGTATCAAATTTATATTTATGCTGTAACCGATTAGCTTCATAGCGATACAACCAATTAAATGATAGATTCTTAAACAATTTCATAGCTACACCCATCACTTTTCTAGTTATAACATTATCATGTGCTAAGACATATAAAAGGCTCTTTGCTATGATATAGGGTTTAAATATATTTTTGTAATAAACGCCACCATCTTCATATAAACAGAATATTGATATTTCATAACGTTTTTCATCAATAGCAGACAACAAACTTTCTAAAGATTTATTCGTCCCACCATGAGAATACTCAGGAATTACAAATAGTATTTTCTTTTTCATACATCTATTTTTTCGCCTTCAACCAATCATCATAGTTCTTTCGAAGCGTTTCCAAAGGAATACGTTCATCCTCTGAGTAAAGTTTAGCCTCATGTTCTACGATTTCTTCTGGTGTAAATACAAATTTTACAATTCTCCAAGGATTACCTACAACAACAGAATATGGGGGGGGTATTGCCCGATAACACACAACCTGCGCCCACAATACAACCACGCCCAATATGAGCCCCATTCAGTAAAGTAACATTGATTCCCATCCACACATCCTCCTCTACGATTATGTCCTTATCATATCGATGATCTGGATATAACTCATCCTTCATGGCATCTGTAACATCATGCTTCCAGACTCCTTTTACTACAGCATGATTTCCAGGACATACACATAGATTATAAGAAGAAAAGCTACCTTTCTTCATGATAAACTTAGAACGAGGATTTAAGATCATTGCCCCACCAGGGATACTTGTATTCTCTTCCATAAATAGATTTTTTTTACTAAAAAGAACGGTATCAGGTGACAAATAAGCAGTAGATGCCATCATGCCATACTCACCTTTTCTATCTATATGTAACCATTTATCAATTTTTAAGCGTAGAGCTTGTTTAATTCCTATTGGATTCATTTATTTATCGATTGCTATTGGTTCTATCATTTTAAGCATATTTTCCATATAAGTAAGATTGCCAACACCTACGGATTTAGCCTTTTTGTAGAGTATAGGCATTAACTTAACGAACTCTGTTTTTGGAAATGCATAACCATTATAGAAGTACGTTGCTGCATTGAAGAAATATATTTTTTCAAAATGGAACAGTTGAAGATAATATTCTACACAAATATTCACCTTTTCGGAAAGAACCTTGAATCTAATACCTGATTGACGAGCAATCTCCAAGATTTTATCACGAGAAGTTTGAATCTCACGTGGATGGAACTTCAGATACAAAATTACATCAGAATCTAAACAGGAAATCGTCTCTTGGATAGTTTCAAAATAAAGATACAAGTCATCCTTTTTCATCAGTTCTCTCAATGGGTCTGTCATCAGCATAACACGACGCTCCTCAACATCAGAAGGAATATTGGATTCCACATATTTTTTCAACTTTTCTGAGAACATTGGTTCAACATTCAATCGTACATCAAAAGTCTTATTATGAAAAGGAATCATGCTATACCTTTTATCCATAGGCAACTCATCGTATGGACGGTTGGGTGTACAATGCCATTTGGCAAAATCACAGCCAAATACTGGCTTGAAAAGCAACCAATTAAGTAAAGATTCCTTAATTCTTCCCTGCCAAGTCTGCTCCATATTATATGGTCGATTGACATAATGGCTCGTACCTTCCTCAAAGAAAGCAATTTTGTATTTCAAATGTGAAAAGGCAACAGCTACAAAACGGCACATCTGATTAAGGACTTCCCCTAAATATATCGTTTCAATATGTTCCTCCTCGCATGTCTTTTTAAGCCATCTAAAATCGTCTTTACTTTTCTTTACACTTGCAAAATTGTTCAATTTAAAACTTCCCCACTTATTAATATCCTCCCTGAAGACTTTCTTATGCCATAACTCATCCAAATACATCATTTCAAAAGCATCATGGAACTGGCTATCCCAACCAAATATCACCACATTATTCTTTAAATTCTCCTGTCGAATAATCTGTTGCGATACAAATAGTTGAAGTGGGGTAAAAACTACAAATAGATTTCCCATAATCAAATATTCTCTTTTATATAATCTATTATCTGTTTATCTTTAGCTGTGAAAAACTTACGAGCAAACAAATTATCACTACTCATTATCTGCTCTTTGTCATCGTTTGTCCAAACATAAGGCGCACCTCTTTTCCAATCTATCAACCTCAATGAAGAACTTTCATTTTTTACAGGATTGTATCTCTTGTCCTTAAATGGAGAATTCATCAATACGGTTTGGGCGAAAATTTCATCAGGGCAACAAGTAAATCTGAATCTTTTTCTTACAAAGCCCTCTTTTGAGAGTAAATACCTAACAGCAGAATCCGTCAGCGACATCCAATTTCCACCTTTGTAAAGCCTTTGTTCATCTCTTTTGCATCGAGAGACACCTATACTTTTTTGAATATGTTCGAAAAATTCCTTAATTTTAAATCTCCGTATCACATTTCCTATCTTCGAGCGATTATATCTTTGGAAGAAATGGTACAAATTGGTTTTCCTATAAATATCCTCTACATTGTATTGGTCACAAGCTACCTCAAAGAATTCCTGTCCTTTTTGCAGTTCAAAGAATTCGCTGATATAGGTCGCTGATTTAATAGGCAAATCGACGCCAGAAAGCATATGGTAGTAATCAAAGCCCCCCTAACCGCCTCCTGGAATAGAGCTAACTCACAAGCGATTTGAGAATAATCCCCCCAGACCACATTGACTCTTTTTGCCAAAAGAATGCCATGATGCAAAGACACTACACGAGAAAGAGAATCAAACATTTGACCTTTTACTTTTTTGTCTATGTGAACAAACACTTGTCCATCAATATGAGATAGTTTGTCCATTAGGATGTCCAATATCTCAGGCTCATTATGAGCCATTATCAAAAATGCATGTCTCATATTTTTTTATTTTATTTTTCGTTTTCCTATCATGCAAGGCAGAAATCTTTCTGCCAATATGATAAGGATATACGACACTACCATAACCACTATCATATTTACTATAGACATGATGATTATATTACCTAACACCTGAGGTGTTCGCCACAAAATCGGAAGATGCAAGCATAGGATTAGCAAAGTACCCATACTTATCTTTTCTATAAATTGGCAATGAATCTTTTTAAAGCAGTAAGCTATAAATACCAACAAAGATATACAGAGTACTATAGCAGAAGCATAATACACAAGCAGACTGTTACCATATCTACAATGAAAAACGTTGGGCATTTTCTCTATTGTATTCCAATTCCCCACCTTCAAACCAATCACAAATAGAACGACCGATTCTATCAACATAAAAGGTTTATCTTCACACCATTCAACCAAAGGCTTCAAATAATTACCCAAAACGAAGAATGGTAGACAAAAGCATGCAGTCTTCAACTGGAAATAGTCATTAGTTTGGTCAATATTGAAATATCCGAAAAGAATGACAGAAAAGGCAAAGCCCAAGATTCCCATATATGCCAATTTTATTCTTGGCGATGAGCATACTAACCTTATCACAAATAAAGCAACCAGAAACCACAATGGTACCATCACATAACAGAGTTGTTCTTGATTTCCCAATATTACATTGATAACAGTCTTAATATCCCTTGCCCCCCCCAAAGGGGAGTGGACTCATGTATAAAAAATTATATATTAAATAGGGCAGCACCAATGAAAATACAGATCCTTTCAACTCATTCATTAAACCTTTCTGTCGATATAGCAAACCAGAAATCATGAAGAAAAAAGGCATATGGAATAGGAATATCTCATGTCGTGCTATTGGAGAAAAATGTCCCCAAACAACAAGAGAAATTCCTATTGCCTTAGCCCAATCTATCCAAAAGATTCTTTTTCGTGAACTTAGTGTTTGATGTTTCACAGGTCCATTACTTATTTAAAGATATTATTCTTTTCACAAACTCTCGGATGACACCCTCACCGCTTCGAGCCTGGCAAATGTAATCTACAAAAGGTTTGATATCATCCTCAGCATCTGCAGGACAACCTACATAACCACAGATCTTCATACAATCCATATCATTGTAGTCGTCTCCGATGTAAGCAACCTCATCTTTCGTTACATGATGCTTTTCCATTACCTCATGTAACATAGCTAACTTATCATGTACGCCTTGATGAACCTCTGAGATTTTAAGTTCTTCTGCTCGGCGAGCTACAATCTGTGACTCTCTTCCTGTTATTATAACGGGCGTTATACCATACTTATCCAATGTATAGATAGAATATCCGTCTTTAATATTAAAAGCTTTAAAAGCCTCACCTGAAGCAGACATGTAGATGTTACCATCTGTCATGGTACCATCTACATCCATTACCAACATTTTAATTTTCATCTTTTGAATATATGTGTATAAATACTTGGAGTTACAAACTGTATATCTTCTGGATGTTTCAAAGAATCCGCAAACATAGACAGTTGATGAGCCACTCCCTTATTGATTGATTCATATTGAGAACGGAAGCGTTCTTCCGAGAAATCCGTCTTGTTATAATAACTTCCATTAACGGTAAAGCCATCAAATCCTGCTACATAATAGCTGACAACACCTACTCTCTGCAAAATACGCATCAACATCAAGGAAGCATTGTCACTATATTCTTGGGTACGGTCAACAAACGAGTCATAGTTTACAATGATGTCATCCTCCATGTCACTCTCGATGTTGGAAGTAATCAGAGACGTTACTTCCTTTCGTAAGTCAGTATAATGCTCATAGCGTTTCTGGCTACCCCAAAATGCGAGTTCAGAATATTTATCGAAAGTTTCATCACGGAAGTTGACTGTAATAACAAACAAGTTTTCCACTTCGATTTTTTTCAGAATTTCATCCTTATACTGACTGATAGACTGTCCTGGCATCAGCAAGAGGATTTTCTTGCCTTTCAAAATTCTTTGCAACAAAGCTAAATTCTCCTTGTCATCCACCTTTACATGATTATACTCCTGGTAAAGACGCTGTATGTTGTCATAGTCATAACGCATACGCTTGTCTGGGTCTATCATGCTGATGATATACTTGATGTCCTTAGTGGCCAAGCGGAACTTCTCTGTCAGGTAGATGATGTTGTTTGGATGAGAACGATAGATACCACCCATCAAGGCAGGAATGGAGTAGCCCCATTGATGCTGAAGGTGATAATTGTATATATGGTCGTCAATGATGTCAAGGATAGCATCAAAATCGTAGTCATAATTACGCTTACGAACCAAGTAATCCACCAATAATTCTGTATTCAGATTGCCAGCACACTTGCCCATACCATTTAATGTACCATCAATAATTACTTCTCGCTTACCGTTGCTCAATCTAATGATTTCCTGAGCAAAGGCAAATGAAAGTTGGTAATTGTTATGGGAGTGGAAATCAATGGCAATGTTTTCATCCAGATTGTGATCAACAATGGTATAAAGCCTATCTACATCATCCATATACATGGCACCATATGTATCTACAATGCCAAAGCCCTCTGGTTGTATCTGATTGACTATATCCACAATGCCCAAAAGTTCACGGTCGGTATAACCCAAGGAGTTCACACCCTGTACGAACAATTTATAACCTTTCTGTTTCACCTCTGCAAGGCACTCCAAGATCTCCTCATGGTCATTCTCGAAATTCTTACGAGTAAAACCTATACGCAGACCATCTATGGAAGTACCATCGTATGGCTTCAATGTACTAAAGTCAAACATGCCATAGTCAATGAAAGCCACATACATCGTATCTTTCTTACGATTGACAAAAGGACGTATCTGGTCAACATCTGTAAAGAACGTGCTGTTGCCCTGATAATTTACACTTTTCGCATCACGCAGGAAACCGACCTCAATGATGTCGATATTAGCATCGGCAAGACGGTAAGCAATATCCTTGATTTGTGAATTTGGAAATGCACAGTTGATGATTCTACCTCCATCACGCAACGTACAATCCAATATTTTAACATTCTTCATAATTATTTCTTGTTCAAACGTTCTTCAATAATTAGTCTTACTTTCTCCAAATCATTTTTGGTATCTACAGATAGAGATTCAGAATCTATCTGCTTATAATAAATAGGAATGCCATTCTCTAAGAAACGCAAATGATCTATATCCTCTATTTTTTCCATTACACCCATTGGAGTATGAGCAAAGATATCAAGAGCTTTCTTGTTGAAACACTCTATACCAATCGCCTTTTTGTAGGTGAAAAGCAAAGAACCTTTAGGGCATGGAATTGGATAACGTGACTGGTACATGCAAACACCTTCCTTGTTAAGTACAATCTTAACATTAGCAATATCCATCACCTCTGCTGGATCATGCATCTCACGGTAAACGCTCTGGAAAAAAGGACGATCGCTGATAACTTCAGATGGGAATGCCTGGCGAATATTATCTGGCGAAATAAGAGGCTCATCACCATTTATACTTATATAGTAATCTGCCTCTATCATTTCAGTAACCTCCCAGATACGATGAATATGATTTGGAGTATCCTTTCTTGTCATCACATACTTCATACCATATTCCTCACAACAAGCAACGATACGCTCGTCATCAGTAGCTACATATATCTCAGAAAATTCTTTTACTTGAGACACTTGATTATATACCCACCAAATCATAGGTTTGCCACAAATGTCAGCCAAAGGCTTACCAGGAAAACGGCTCGACTGATAACGAGCCGGAATAACTCCAATTACTTTCATATTTATTTTGTTTTAAAAAATTATTTAATTATCAAACTATATTCCGTACTAAAGACTTTTCATTTTTTTGCTATAGAGATTATAGAATCTATTCTTTAGAAATTTAGGGGCTCTCAAATATAACCCCATCCAGAATCCATCCATTCCAGATGCCTCATGCACAGTCCTCCAACAAAGGGTGTTAAAACTATATCGTAAGTTGTGTGATACATGGGCTGTTTGAAGCACAAAAATTAATCTTAGGAAGATACTTCTTGTCAATAGCTTTCGGAAAGGCATCTTCATTTTTTTATCCAAACAGGCATTATATACAAGAATACGAGATTGGGTAGAGCGATCATCGTTTGTTGTCGAAAGAATGCTTCCTTCTCGCTGAATCCGATAACAATATGTTATCACTGGACATAAAGCAAAAGAAGTAACATGCGCAGCTAGTTTATAAAGAAAGTCAACATCTTCATGTATTACGCCTTCATAAAAATCAATGCTATTTTCTTTCAAGAAATCACGCCTAATCAACTTATTCCAAGAACTTACAGGTAATTCTCCAAATACAAGTTTAGAATAAATAGCCTTTCTATCTACCATCAATTGTGGAGTTTTGAAACTCATGGCATCATATATGATAGCACCCTTAGTATTAACAATACCTCCTTGTACAATTTCTACATTCGGAAACAGTTTGGCTACTTTTACTAAACTCTCTATACAATCCGGAGTTACATAGTCATCAGAATCTAAGAAATAAACAAACTCACCTTTTGCTTCAAAGAGTCCTGAATTACGAGCTGCCGAAAGCCCACCATTCTTCTCACGATGACAGATGCGAAATTTAATATTTCCCTTATAAGAATCTATAAACTCCTGCGCCAACGGAATGCTCTCGTCCGTACCACAATCGTCAACGACAATACATTCTATCACTCCTTGGTAGGTTTGTGAAGCAACACTTTCCAAACATTCAATAATGTAAGGAGCCACATTATATGTTGGTATTATGATTGAAACGTCCATAATTACAAATTTATCTTATACGATGATACAAAGCACGCATCTTATAATAAAGGTTATATTGCGCTTTTGCCAATATACAATGAATATTTGAACCATTATTTATGCACATCATTGCATCATATCTATATTTCAAAAAAAGTCCCAAGCCTAAGAGACTCTTTCCTGTAGTTTCTTTTACAAATCTTCGCAGCATGTTCAGCGTTTTCTTGGACAAAGATTGATAAGCCAATTTGCCGCCTTCACATTCAATTATGCCTAATCCATGTAAACGACTTAATTCCATCGCAAGAAACGACATCAATATCGTCGGATAACATTTTAAAAAATCTTTATCACAATATTGATTTATATGCTCCAACACCCCAAATGCCATCTTTTCAAAGACAGGAAAATTATTTGTTTCCTTAGATTTGCTCAATAATGTTCCCTCTCGTTTGATATAATGATAATATTCATCAGGTAAAACTTGATATGAAGAAATATGTAACATATAGCACAAACAAAATGCCATGTCCTCTCCAATCCTGCTATCCATACAATATCGAATATGAAATTTGTTAATAATGTCTTTCCTATAAAAACGATTCCATCCTTCCCATCCTACTTCATAACATAGAAATGAACGACACAGGAATTGAAGCAGTTCTTCTCTATTTGAAAAGATCATTTTTTGCTTTTTGAATGAAGAATGTCTCAAAATATTTCCTTCTTCATCTTCTCTGATGAAATTAAAAGAAACCATATCATAACCTTTCTCCATTTCTTCCACAACTTTGGCAAAAGCATCTTTTTCCAAATAGTCATCACTATCCATGCAATAAATATATTTACCTTTAGCATGTTTCAAGCCGACATTTCGAGCATTAGATGGTCCAGAATTCTTAATATGAAAGACCTGTATTCTTTCATTTTCACTCGCCAAACTATCACAAAGTTTTTCTGATCCATCAGTACTCCCATCATCAATTAGAAGTAACTCAAAATCTTGAAATGTTTGTGAAAGAATACTATGAATACATTTTGGACAGAACCTCACTACATTAAATACAGGAATTATAACAGATATTAATGGATTCATAACTATCGTTTTAATTTAACATAGAATTTACGTCCCCAAATAAATGAGCGAAGTTTACATGAAACATATCGTTTAAATGTGAATATTTTATATTTTTTCAAATGATTATATAAAGGAAATTTTAAATTCACTTTATATATATTTGCCATAGTCAAATATCTTTCTATTTGATCAACTGCTATTTCTGAGCATAAATCAGAGTCTGGTCTATATTTCTTTGCAAAAAATATGGTACAATCATAAAGACTTTCCCAAAATTCATAATCCTTTTCAAAAGAAGTAAAATGACTTGCAGAGTTTTCCAATATCCTATAAACACCTGTTACATCTGGTAAATACATTGTTTTTGAATGAGCCATGACAAATAGCCATTTAGGAGTATCACCCATTTTCCATTTTCGAATAACGGCAATTGGTAATATTTCTTTTTCATACTGTCTAAGAATAGCAGAACGCAATAAAACTGTATTTGTTTGAATTTGATTAGACAATATCAAATCATCGAAATATTGTTGTTTCCCGTTTCCGGGTATTTCCTTATTCTCCTTTTGATAATATCGTTTAAATCCAGTATAAACCATTCCTACATCAGGATTACTCTCTAATAAATCAACTTGTTTCTGCAACTTCAGTGGGTCTATCCAATAATCATCCCCCTCGCAATATGCTACATATTTACCATGAGTGTGCTCATCCATAATTCTCCCAAGGGAACCATCATGTTTAGAATACTGGTTCTCTGTTTCTAATATCGGCTTGATGATGTCTGGATACTTCTCTGCATACTCCTTGATTATCGTTGCGGTTCCATCCGTAGAGGCATCGTCATGCACAATCGCCTCAAATCTAAAGTTTGTCTTTTGCATCACAAAGCCTTCCAAACAGTCACGAATGTATGCTTCTTGGTTGTATGCTATGCAGCGAATTGTAACCATTAATGGTTGCTGGTTTTTAATATCCTGTTCCATAATATTTCGAAAATAATTATATACTCAATTTATCAAACCTGTGATTCATAGTCAAGATATAAACAAATAGTTTAAGTCCAACATTGTTCAATTGAAAACATATATCATATAATTTCCTCCACCTATGTAATTGTCTGCTAACCCTAAAATTATAAAATTGCAGGTCGTTTTTCTACGATTTTCTTTGGAGTAAGTATTTGACATCCTTTAATTCGTCAAACCTAAATAGCAAAGCACCTCCAATGTATATTATGAATCCCACACAACCACCTACAAATATTTGAAGCAACATGTTGGGGATGAAATAAATTGCGCAATGAACGCTTAACCACATAAAGAGACTTAATCCAAATATTGGAAGCAAATCTCTCATCTGCTTAAAATAGCCAACATTGATAAGTTTGCCTGTATAATAGGTATTGATAACGAGAGAAAACATCGAAGAAACAATATTTCCCAAACAGAAATAAACCAACCCGAGTGGCAGAGTTATAACAAGAATTGACAAACCCAGCACTTTCTTGATAATCTCTAACCTAAGAAATAGATCAGAACGCCCTTTCACCTGAAGAAGATTTAAGTTGATGGCATGAATTGGATACCACATCATTGAAAAACAAATAATTTGCAACAAGATGATACAAGCCTCCCATTTTGCAGTTATCATAGTGATTATCAATGGACGAGCTAAAGCTGACAACATTAGCATAACTGGAAATATAACGAAAGCTGATACCTTCAGCATTCGTCGATAATTATAAGCCAAACGTTCATCATCATCTTGAATTTGACTCAATACCGGGAGGGAAACATTGGCAATTACACCTGTCACATTCTGTGAAGGCATTGCTGCATAACCTTGAGCCCGATTATAGACACCCAACTGGGCAGGAGAATAATACTTACCTATAAATATTGGAGCTATGTTATTATATAAAGTATCAAGCATACTTGACAACATCATTTTATTTCCAAATCCCCATAAGTATTTGAAAGAATCCTTAGACCAACCTGTTTTTGGAATCCACCTTACCGCCAACCAATTTAGTATAGTACTAAACAAACCTGAAAGAACTCCAGATATTACCAAAGCCCACAAACCATAACCACAAAAAGCAAGACCAATTCCCACAATCGAAGAAAACACTTTTGTGGCAACAGATATTTTTGCTGGAGTTTTAAAATTAAGTTTTTTCTTCATCAGCACACCTTGAGGGGTATTTAATGGACCCCATAAGAATGACAATGCTGTTACTCGAATAAGAGGAATTAAAACTGGTGTATTATAGAAATCTGCAATCCAAGGAGCAGCAAAGAATAGGGCTACGTACATGAATATTCCTACACAAATACTATAATAGAAAGAGGTTGATAAATCCCTCTCATCCAAATCTGGTTTTCTTATCAATGCACTTCCCAAGCCACCATCTTGTATTGTTCCTGCAACTAGCATAAAGACAGCAGGCAATGCTGTTATTCCATAATCTGATGGCGACAATAAACGCGCCATCACAATACCTACACAAAATTGCATTCCGTAATTAGCAAACTGATCAAAAAAACGCCAATACAATCCCTTTTTCGTTTTACCTTTTAAATTATCTTCCATTAAAATATTATTTTAATTTGTACTTTGCAAGATATTTATCTATTACTATAAACATCCACTTTTCTAAAGTATGAATTCGTATATAATCAATCGCAATACAAATCGCGAAAATAGTAATTACAGATATCATTGCATGAACACATGCATAAGACATATAAAATTGCTCTGCATTTTGTAGCGAGGGTCAGGGGACAGGTCCCTGATTCGTTTCTGTCTAAAAGATACTGAAAGAGATCTCCTTTTCGTCCATACATGTGATTATAGTAATATACATAGGTTGAGGATATGCGCTTCATGATTTGAGCGAGGGTCTCACTGGATTCCTTGATGAGATGGTGGACATGGTTCCCCATCTGGCAGTAGGCATATACCACACAGTTTGGTTTTGAACGATGTCCAGATTCGTCTTGCTCCTAAACTGTTAGAGTACGCAAGATATTTAGAAAGCGCTGATAGTCTTCAGTACACTCAAAAATCTGTTGTTTGTTTACCCCTCTCAATATAACGTGATAGACTCCGCTATCTGAATGGTTTCTTGCTGTACGTGCCATTACTTAATTCAATATGGATGGTTCGTGTACCTGTCCCCTGACCTTTTTTAAACAATCTGAAAGTTTACGATTCCTGAATGAGCGATGTATGCCTCTATCCGCTCTTTGTCCTCGGATGAGTGAGAGTGGAATTGCCATTGGGCATTAGGTCCAATGCTCTTGTTGACTTCATCGAAATATGGCCAATCGACTTCATTGACGGAATGTCCGATTACCACAACATGCGTAATTCCAGACAAGGAACGGAAGAAGGTGGCATTGTGACGGATAATCGATGAGGTGTCTTTATGCAGCTCATTCATCCAGCCGATAATCTTATTCTTCGTGTCCTGTTCAAAATAAAGCTCGCCATTGAGAGTGTCGTAAAGGTCATCGGGCTTAATGTTGTTATGCCCCATGATATAAGCGCCACCCTTAACTACCCTTGAGCCATGGATATGGAGGATGTTATCGGCAGGAGTGCCATATACCTTTTCGAGCGTTTCTGTATAGTTGAATGTCAGGTATCTGCTCTGCGGTTCGAGTTGTAGCTGCTGACGAGCTTGTGATATGTCGATGCTATTGACCCAATCAGTGAAGCTGTTGAGGAAATCATCGAGGATAGGCTTGAAAAGCCAGTCGGGA
>ERZ809201.354-NODE-354-length-24170-cov-3.802986_pt1 | contig 24170 bp, 24 predicted proteins | sample MGYA00520516_ERZ809201 | MGnify/ENA primary metagenome ERZ809201 (study PRJEB31570, sample SAMEA3213006) | Homo sapiens | biome: human-gut; feature: human gut; material: fecal | place: Sweden | collected 2011 ... | reverse complement strand
TGTCTTTTCATCCACAGCCTCTACGTCGTCCAGGGTCTTGTACAGCCAGGACCAGTTGTCGCACTGATCGCGGACGTACTCATAGGACCACTCCACGTCCTCGGCCGTGATATCGGTGCCGTCGCTGAACTTGGCGTCGGGATTTATATGGAAGGTGTAGGTCAGGCCGTCCTCGGAGATCTCCCAGGACTCGGCAAGCTGGCCGCAGAATTTTCCGTTGACCTTGCGCACTAAGGCGTCGTAGACCTGATCGAGGGCCTGAAGGTCATTTTGGGCGGTAACGTATTTCACGTTGAAGTTGGTGATCAGGCTGGCGGAGCCGTAAACGACCTCGCGGTCGTGATCGATGGCGGCGTCGCTGCCGTCAGCTTTGCCGTCGCCGCTGCTGCTGCAGGCGACCAGACTCAAGCTCATCACCATGGCGAGGGCCAGGCAGAGCAGCTTTTTTGCGTGTTTCATTTGTTTTCCTCCAAATTGTGTTTTTTATGCATTACTGCAATTTATATCACCGGCCGGGCCGGTAATATCCTTTTTAGCCGTTGCAGCGGGTGCAGGCGACCTTGTGCCCCCCGCCGATATCCACGAGCTTGATCTCGCCGGCGTTACACTTCTCCGTGCAATACTCGCAGCGCTTGGCAAAGCGGCAGCCTGGAGCGGGGTCGATGGGGCTCGTCACCTCGCCGCGTATGAGCTTGCGGTCCGAATTGGCGCCTATGACGGGCTTGAGTATCGCGTCCAGCAGAGCCTTCGTATAAGGATGCTGCGGATTGGCAAAGAGCTCGTCCGCCTCGGCGATCTCCACGCACTGACCTAAGTACATGACCATGATAACGTCGGAGATATGCTTTACCACCGCCAGGTTGTGGGTGATAAACATATAGGTCAGGCCCAGATCCTGCTGCATATCCATGAGAAGGTTCAATATCTGCGCCTGGATGGACACGTCCAGCGCCGAGACCGGCTCGTCGCAGACTATAAACTTCGGGTTCAGCGCCAACGCCCGGGCGATACCGATCCTCTGGCGGCGCCCGCCGTCCAGCTCGTGGGGATAGGAGTTGATATACCTCTGGGCCAGGCCCACCGTGTCCATCAGCTTCTGCACCCTGTCCAGTATCTCCGCCTTGTTGGCGCAGACATGGTTCTGGATCAGCGGCTCGGCGATAAGCTCATAGATAGACATGCGGGGATCCAGGGAGGAGTAAGGGTCCTGGAAGATCATCTGCACCTTCTTGCGGACCTCCTTGAACTCGCGCTTGGAGCACTTTACGATATCCTGGCCGTCAAAATGTATCTCGCCGGAGGTGGCCGGGAGCAGGCCCATGACCACGCGGCCCAGCGTAGACTTGCCGCAGCCGGATTCTCCCACAACGCCCAGGGTCTTGCCCTCCGGGATCTCTAAATTCACGCCGTCCACCGCGTGGAGGAAGCGTCCGTTGCCAACCTTAAAATATTTTTTCAGGTCAACCGTTTCGACCAAATTTCCCATCGTTAACCTTCTTTCCGGAATCGGTTGCAGAATATCCTGTGACCGTCCTCTTCATAAGTATAGGGGGTACCGTTTACACACTCCTCCGTGCAGTAGGGGCAGCGTGGGCTGAATTTGCATCCCGCCGGCAGGTTGGTGGGATCCGGCATGAGCCCGTCGATGGGATGGAGCCGGTCCGTCTTTTCATCCAGATTGGGGATGGCGTTAAACAGGCCCACCGTGTAAGGGTGGTGATCGCCGGGATCAAATATGTCCCTCGCCGTGCCGTACTCCACGATCTCGCCGGCGTACATGACCGCCACCTTGTCGCAGGTCTCGGCCACCACGCCCAGATCATGGGTGATCATTATCATGGAGGTGCCGAGCTCGTTCTTCAGGTTTTCCATCAGCTTCAGTATCTGCGCCTGTATCGTTACGTCCAGCGCCGTGGTGGGCTCGTCGGCGATCAGTAGCTTCGGCTCACAGGCCAGCGCGATGGCAATGACTATGCGCTGCTTCATGCCGCCGGAAAACTGGTGGGGGTATTCCTTCTTACGCTCGGGCGGAATGCCGACAAGCTTGAACAGCTCATCTACGCGGGCGTCCAGCTCTTCCTTTGATATTTTGTCGAGATTGTGTATCTCCAGGGATTCCAGCACCTGATCGCCCACGGTCAGCGCGGGGTTCAGCGCCGTCATGGGATCCTGGAAAATAATGGAGATCTCAGCGCCGCGAACATGGCGCATCTCGGGGATCGTTTTCTCGAGCAGGTTTTCTCCGCGGAACCTGATTTCGCCGCCTAAGACACGTCCCGTGCGCTCCGGCAGCAGGCGCAGGAGCGTCAGGGCTGTGGTGGTCTTACCTGCGCCCGTCTCGCCCACCAGGCCGATGGTCTCCCGCTCTCCCAGCGTGAAGCTGATGCCGTTGACCGCATGGACCGTGGCCTCATCCGTCTTATATACGACCCGTAGGTCCTTTACTTCCAACAGAGTATTTTCTTCCATTTTATCACCCTCCTTAGTCCTTCAGCTTCGGATCCAGAGCATCGCGCAGGCCGTCGCCCATAAGGTTCATGCTCAGGGCGGTAAGGCCTATGGCGAGGCCGGGGAACACCACCATGTAGGGATACATGGTCATAAAGGTTTTAGCCTCGTTCAGCATAGCGCCCCACTCCGGAGCCGGCGGCTGAATACCCATGCCCACGAAGCTGATGCCGGCGGCGGAAATAATGGCGCCGCCTATGCCCATGGTGGCCTGCACTATAATGGGGCCCATGGCGTTAGGCAGTACGTGGGTCATGATGATCTGGAAATCGGAAGTGCCGCAGGAATGTGCCGCCTCGATATAGGTCTGCCCCGTTACGCCGAGGACCGAGGAGCGTATTATGCGGCAATACCAGGGGACGTTGGAAATTGTCATGGCCAGCAGCACGTTTACAAGGCTGGAGCCGAGCGCCGCCACTATGGCCAGGGCCATCATCATAGAAGGTATGCACATGATGGAGTCCAGCACGCGCATCATGATAGCGTCAAAGCGTCCGCCGACGTAGCCGCATACGGCGCCGAGCAAGCCGCCCAGCACCACGCCGATGGCTACGGAGCCGAAGCCCACCAGCAGTGAATTGCGGGAGCCGTGGACGATACGGGCGAAAAGGTCGCGGCCGTAGTTATCCGTGCCGAACCAATGCTCTGCGTTGGGGGACAGCAGGCGGTCGGCCGCCACCTGTGTGGTGGCCACGCTGTAATTTACGATCGCATCTGCAAAAATAGCTACTAACAGGATCAGCGCGAAAAGGATCATGCCGAAAACGGCTAACTTGTTTTTGCGGAAGCGGCGCCATATTTCGCCGGCGCGGCTCTTCTTTTTTATCGTGGGCTGCTGCACGGCAGCCCCGTTCACAGTATTAGTCATATCGCTTTTCCCTCCTTCATCAGCGCTTCAGATAGCGGGCCTTGATCTGCGGGTCGATGAAGCCGTACAGGATATCTACCACCAGCATGACCAGCGTATAGCAGACCGCCAGGATAACTATTGCGCCTATAACGACGGGTATATCCTTGCTGCGGATAGAGGTCAGGATCAGCGTGCCGACGCCGTTGAGGGTGAAAACGGCCTCCATGGTCACGGTACCGCCGAGCAGGACGCCGAAGTTCATGCCGACCATGGTGACGACCGGCATCAGCGCGTTGCGCAGCGCATGGCGGCAGATGACCACGCCCTCCTTTTGGCCTTTAGCCCTAGCGGTGCGGACATAGTCCATGCGTATGCATTCCAAAAGTGAGGTGCGCGTCATGCGAAGCTGGGATGCTATGAAGGAGCAGGCCGTTGTGAACCATGGCAGTATGAAATGCTTAAAGGTACCCGTGCCGTAAGATGGGAGCCAGCCTAACTTCAGCGAAAACAGCAGTATGAGCATCATGCCTATCCAGAAAGCCGGAAAGGACGCCAGCATCATGGCAAGCGTGGTCCCCATGGCGTCCCAGAAGGTGTATTGCTTCACCGCGGCCAGCACGCCCAGCGCGACGCCTATCACCACGCCTATCAGCGTGGCGCCGGCAGCCAGCGTCACCGTTACCGGGAAGCGGGCCATAACGGTCTCGAACACGCCCTTGCCGCTGAGCCAGCTATTGCCGAGGCTGCCGTGGCAAAGATCCCAAATATACTTCGCGTAGCGGACCGTAAAGGGCTTATCGTAGCCTAACTCGGCGTTCTTCGCCGCCACGGCCTCCTCGCTGGCCATCTGACCGAGGATCAGGTGACCGGGGTCACTGGGCGTCAGATCCAGTATGAAATAGACGACGAACACTATTATCAGGATCGTCGGGATCAGCGCCAGCAAACGCTTAAGAACAAATTTCCCCATGTGTTTTTTTCCTCCTAATGTTTACACATCTCTCCTACCGGAGACATAAAACTCAGTTGCGATGATAGAGCACACTTCCCTCGCCTATGGTGTAGACCACATGCGCCCCCATGTCCGTACCTGGCAGGCCTTTGAACACGGCAAAATTTGCGTACTTTCCCACTTCGATACTGCCCAGCTCTGCATCCAGACCGATAACTTTGGCGGGATTGATAGTTATCATGCGCATTACACGAATGGGATCGGCTCCTTCTCGAACGGCCTGCTCGGCATGGCTGAGCAAGCTATCCAGCCCTTCCAACGGCGAGTCCACCGTCAGACAGCAGAGAGTGCCGGCCTCATCCAGCTTGGCAACAGCATCCACATCCACAAAACGCGACTCATAGAAAGACTTGCGTCCGCCGATGGGGCCGTATACGATCCCGCATCCGCTGGCAACGATTTCATCAAGATAGTTGCTGGAGCCCCAAGCATGCTCAATGGTAAAGCGGAGATTATACTTGGACAGGCACTGAATCGCTGCAGCCATGTCATTGTGGGTGCAGTGGATGCGGGCGGGAATCTCCCTCTTCAGCACGGGGATCGCCACCTCATATTGTTCGTTGTAATCCACCTTATCGCCACGATCCTTTTTATCCATATAGGCCTTGGCATTGGCAAAATACTCCTCCAGAATAAATGTAACGCCCATGCGGGAATCCGGCTCCATATTCTTGTTCTGGAACATGCCCTTGGGATTTTCGCCCAGAGAGAGTTTCATACATATATTGCGCTTGAGGCACATCTCAAAGATATTGCTGCCCCATGTGCGGGTGGCAAAGCCGGTGCCATCGATGACATCGCAGCTGCCGGGGAGAATGCCCGGAGTGGTAACGCCATTCTCTATAGCCCAGCGATAACAGCCATTGGTAGGATCAGCGGCATAGATAACATCCATCTCGGGACTTACGGGATTCGCCGTGTCCGTACAATAAGACAAAGTTGCCACATCCCCGTTGGGGCCAAGGCCTGCATGTGAATGGCAATCCACGATTCCCGGCAGCAGGTTCAACCCGGTCAGATCTATGGTCTCTGCGTCGTCAGCGGAAAGATCCTTGCCGATCTCCTTGATCCTTCCGTTCTCACAGAGAACATCGCCCATAAAGGGAGCTTTCTCCGTCTGAGGATAAACGGTGGCATTCTTCAGCAGTAACATATTAGCGAATCCTCCCTTTCTCAAGCCTGATAAACGGTCTCGCCGTTGATAACGGTCTCCAGCAATACCGCGTTGCACTTTTCAATGGGATTGCCTTCATAGATCAGATAGTCTGCATCCAAGCCAGCCTTTAGCTGGCCGATACGGTCGGAAACGCCAAAAAACTCAGCGGGATTGACTGTCAGCATGGAGACGATCTCCTCGCTGTTGGTGCAGGTCTGCATCAGCTTGGAAGCGTTCCAAAGTAGCATCTCACGCCCCCATGCCATATTGGGTCCTAAAACGGTGAGGCCAACTTTGGTTCCGTCTTCCGCCATATTCATAAGCTTGGCAAAATCCATGCGGTGTACCAGATGCGTAGCATTGCGTGATGTATCGCCCAGTACTACTGCCGCGCCGCGCTTCTTAATTGCATCGGCACAGCGATCCGCCTCATACGAAAGCGTGAAGATGATCTTCATTTTTGTGTATTCCTTAGTCGCTTCAAGGAAACGCTCCATCTCCGGTGCGGTCTCGCAGGCGACAAGAATAGGTATCCTGCCCTCGCGCACAGCATCCATGACTTCTTTGGTGCGCTGACTGCGGTAGTCATTGGCATACTCTGTGGTTTGCAGCGCCGTCTTCAGCATGGCGATCAGGGCCATTGGCGTTTGGGGGCTGCCCTTGCCGCTAAATACGCGGATAACTTCGCTGGTCATGGAAGCCTTCATCGCCGCATCGCGCTTGACCGTGATCTTATTTATATTTTTTCCCTTGGTCTTTACTACGGTGCAGGTACCGCCCAGAATTCCCTCATTGCCCGGGGTAACTAACATACTGGTGATGCCGGCCTTATACAATTCCTGAAGACTCAACTCATCGGGATCAATAGAATGCCAGATATCGAGATACGGCGTGACAGGGTTCGAGTTTTCGTTATAGTCCTTTGCAAAAAAAGCCATGTCCTGCGCGCCGAGGAAATTTCCGGAATCAATAAAGCCGGGAAATACATGCTTTCCGTTGAGAGAGCGGCTTTCGTCCCCATTGATGTTCTTTCCGACCTCGACTATTTTGCCGTCCGCAATTCTCATGTCGCCTTGGAACACTTCCCCATTGCCGATATGAAGCGTTGCATTTTTCAGAATCATTCTTTCTTTCCGCCGCTTTCCTCTCAAAAGCAGCTCTCCTTTCTGCGTTTATGCTATTGCTATTATTAAAGCTTAATCTTTCATCTATTAAATTAATCTTTCATCTATTAAGGCGGATTATTCCCGTCCTGAATGTCAAGGCCTGTCCGCATCGACGTTTTATAAGAAAGCTTGCCGATTTTCAGAGGGATGTTTCTGCCATTGCTCCGAAACCGGAGCCCTCAAAAAATACAAGTTTGAATATAGCATTTATATATATACTATGATATAGTCATTCATCCATCAAGGACAATTATCACATTATTTTGCGCTATTTTCTATATGCACCTTGCACAATTGTTGTCAATGCTCATGGTACATAATGACCACTAAATTATTGATTTTTTGTTTTTTGATACATGTTGTACCATTGCGTCATTGATGATAAGGAGGAAAAACCATCTTGCGCCCACCAATGACGGAAAGCTATTTTACGACGAGGTTTGGCAATCGCTGGATCATCTGGATCACGGGATCAAGGCCCTTTCCACCCATTCTTTGTTTTGTATTTTTTATTCATTTTTTCCATATAATGTAAAAATATATTAATGTCCGTACAGCCCTTGCCGGTCCTCAGATCCGGCTGCATCAGCAACGGTATATTCGCTTTTCCCTTCCAGCAGCCGGCAGCGCCGGGAAAGCATCCGGCTTCTGCAATTAGTAACTAACGCCTGATTCAGTTATATACTAAACCAGGCGTTTGAAATTTATTTTTCTATTGTCTGCTTTTTGGCAAGTGCGGCGGCTCCGCCGGGGCTAAACGCTCCTATTCTTCTTTTTTATTCATGCAGCGTTTTATCTCCTGACCGGTAGGCGTCGTGGCAAGGCCGCCCAGGGCTGTCTCCCTGAATTCCACAGGCATGCGCCTGCCCACGTCGCCCATGGCGTCTATCACCTCGTCCACGGGTATGCGGCTCTCCACACCTGCAAGGGCCATATCTGCGGCGCTGACCGCGTCTACCGCGCCTATTACGTTGCGCTTCACGCAGGGCACCTCCACAAGGCCTGCCACAGGGTCGCATATAAGGCCCATTAGGTTCTTCAGGGCCATGGCCACCGCGTGACCTATCTGCGCGCCCGTGCCGCCCTTTATGGCTACCAGACATCCGCCCGCGGCGCCGGATATACAGGCCCGGTGTGCAATTACCGCGCCTATTCCGCTGGCCACATACAGCGCTTCCAGAAGCTGATGCTGAGTGAGCTCCTCATAATTGCAAATGGGCAGCAGCACCGCCGGCAGCACTCCACAGGCTCCCGCAGTAGGCGCCGCCACTATGCGCCGCATGCATGCGTTTGACTCCGCCATGCTGAGAGCCTCCGCTATAACATCGCATACATAACCGCCGGACATGGCGGCGCCGCGCATGGCGTATTGGCGCATTTTAATGCCGTCGCCGCCCACAAGGCCGCTGACGCTCTTTCGCGTGCCGGTATATGTGTCTGCTGCGTCCTCCATCGCCTGCCAGGTGATGAGCATCTTGGCCATGGACTGCTTGCGCGTCACCTGCCGCTCCTCCATGTCGGCCTGCAATACGACCTCCCAGAAGGGTATGTTCTCCCGCTCCATCTGGTCAAATATTTCCTTCATCGAATCGAGAGCCATCGTCCTCTTCCTCCTTGTCGTAATAGGTCACGGAAATTATTCCGGGAAGCTCGCTCAAAAACTCTACCTGATTGGGTTTTACATGCTGATCCGTCTCTATAACCATAAGCGCATCGCCTCCCCGTTTATGGCGGCAGAGGCTCATGTTGGCCACATTTACCCTTATCTGGCTGAGTATGGACGTTACCGCCGCCACCGCGCCGTTTTCGTCCTGATTGCGTATGACGAGAGTATTGAAATTGCCGGTAAAGTTCACATCTATACCGTCCAGCTTGTTGACGACTATCCTGCCGCCGCCTATAGATGAGGCCTGCATGACAAGCTGCTTGCCGTCTGCGCCCGTAAGCTCTATCACCGCAGTATTCGGGTGCGCATCCCGCAGCGCAACAGCATCTATTTCATATTTTAAGCCCCTCTCCTTCGCCTCGTCGAAAGCGAAGGGTATGTGGCTGTCGTCAGGTTTCATGCCCAGCAGCCCTCCAACTATGGCGCGGTCGGTGCCGTGGCCCTTGCCCGTCTCGGCGAACGAACCGTGAAGATGTATCTTGGTATCTACAGGCTCGCTGCCCAGCAGTGTACGGGCCATGTTTCCCATGCGTGCGGCCCCCGCGGTATGCGAACTTGACGGGCCTATCATCACGGGTCCTAATATATCAAAAATGTTCGGCATATTTCACCTCCCGCAAAAAATACAAGGTTAATTATATCATATAAAAGCATTGAGCGGCGCTCGTGCCGCTCAATTCCGTATAATTTTATATAATATAGCTATCCTCACACATATTTTTTCAGGTAAGAGGGCATTTCTCCCCCATCTTCGCTGACGCCTATGAATATGTCTATACCGCTCTTATCCGCAAAATCCTGTATCTGTGCGAACATTGCTTCCAGTTCATTCAGCGGGTGCTTTACCAGCTTCCTGAAGCCATCCACATATATCCTCTGAAGATCGAAATCCTGAGCCGCTATGCCCGCAAGGAAGCCGTAGAACATCTTGGGGCTGTTTATGTTGTAGTGTCCCGCGTCTATAAAGCGTATCGCATGCTTGAGATCGAAAAGATACTGGCCCTCCGCGTCAATAAATACCACGCTGCCCTGAGTTTCATCTACCGAGTCATTTGCCATTTGGATAATGCGCTTTGAATTGCCCGTCCCCTTTTCGCCGAAGATGACACGAACCACTGATACTTCCTCCTCGTCTGTTTTATATGTAGATTATAACCTCAAAGGGGTCCGGGAATCAACTTCGCCGGGTCCCTTTTTGCAAAACATTTGCAATTATGCTTTTTTCAGCGCTTCCGCCATGTCGGTATGCTCCCAGGGAAGGTCTATATCCGTTCTGCCGAAGTGGCCGTAGGCTGCGGTCTTTCCGTAAATGGGCCTTCTCAGCTCCAGTCGCTCTATTATGGCCTCCGGCCTGAAGTCGAAGCACCTGAGAAGCTTCTTCTGTATCTCGTCGTCGGGTATTATCCCGGTGCCCTTTGTGTCGACGTAAACGGATACCGGCTCCGCTACTCCTATGGCGTAGGCTATCTGTATTTCGCAGCGCTTTGCCAGCCCCGCCGCCACTATATTCTTAGCGGCGTAGCGTGCGGCATAGGCCGCGCTCCTGTCCACCTTGGTGGGGTCCTTGCCCGAGAATGCGCCGCCGCCGTGTGGTATGTAGCCGCCGTAGGTGTCGACGATTATCTTCCGTCCGGTAAGGCCGCTGTCTCCCTTTGGGCCGCCTATGACAAAGCGGCCTGTGGGGTTCACAAATATCTTTGTTTCGGGTATAAGATACTTCTCGGGTATGACCTTCAGTATTACCTTTTCCGTTATATCCTTGCGGAGCTGCTCCATGGAGATCTCCGGGTCGTGCTGGGCGGAGAGCACCACCGCGTCTATGGATACCGGTCTGCCGTCCTCATAATTTACCGTGACCTGGCTCTTGCCGTCCGGCCTGAGATAGCTCAGCTCGCCGCTCTTGCGTGCTTCTGTAAGGCGCATGGTAAGCTTATGGGAAAGGGCTATAGGCAAGGGCATAAGCTCCTCGGTCTCGTCACAGGCGAAGCCGAACATCATGCCCTGATCCCCCGCGCCGGTGGAAAACAGCCTGTCGTTATCCCCATCCTTGGCCTCGAGAGACTTGTCCACTCCCATGGCTATATCGGGCGACTGTGCGTCCAGCTTTACTATGAGCTCAAGCTCGTTACAGTCAAAGCCGTATTCCGGCTTGTTGTAGCCTATACTGTCTATTGTGCGGCGTATTATGTCCTTAACGTCCACGCTGCCTTTTGAGGTTATCTCCCCCATTACCATTACGGTGCCGGTGGTGGCGGCGCACTCACATGCCACGCGTGAATAGGGATCCTGTGCGAGATAGGCGTCCAGCACTGCATCGGATATGCTGTCGCATACCTTATCGGGGTGTCCCTCTGTGACCGATTCAGATGTAAAAAGTCGCTTCATTGGTTCAAAATTCCTCCGAATAAAAAATTAAAACCTCATACGCAGATGAGGTTCACTTTTCGTTAGCTCATCTTCCGGCATATCGCCGACGGAATTGGCACCTTGCCGCATTGGCAGGTTGCCGGGTTTCACAGGGCCGTTCCCTCAACCACTCTTGATAAGGCATATTCGGTTTTCGCGGTATATATTAGCACAAACTATTGCGTTGCGTCAATAGCCTCTTTTGGGTTATAATGCTTTGTATATCGTTATTTGAAAGGTATTTTTATTATGAAGCGTGTTCTCGGCTGCATAAGACGTGCCGACGAAAGATACCGCATGATACATCCCGGCGATAAGATATGCGTCGGCGTATCCGGCGGCAAGGACAGCCTGCTGCTGCTCTACGGCCTGAAGCTCTATCAGAAGTTCTGCCGCACCCCCTTTGAGCTCATAGGCGTTATGCTGGATCTCGGCATATCGGATCAGGATTATCAGCCCGTCGCGGACTTTGCTGAGTCCATAGGCGTGCCCTTTGAGATACTCAAAACGGACATAGGCGACGTCGTATTTAACATACGCCAAGAGTCCCACCCCTGCGCCCTGTGCGCCAAGTTCCGCCGCGGCGCGCTTAACGACTACGCCCACGCCCACGGCTGCAATCTCGTGGCCCTGGGCCACAACCGGGACGACGTAATAGAAACCTTTTTTATGAGCCTGCTCTACGAGAGCCGCCTCAATACCTTTGGCCCTGTGACATATCTGGACAGGCAGCAGGTATCCGTGATACGCCCGCTCATATTCTTGCCGGAAAAGTATGCCCTTTCCGTAGCAAAGCGGCTGGAGCTGCCCATCCGCAAGCCCAACTGCCCCGTGGCAGGGCATACCAAGCGGGAGGAAATGAAGGATATAATACGTTACTTTACAAAGCTCATGCCGGATGCGGACGAGCGCATAATGAACGCCATAGCGGATACCCACAAATACGGCATGTGGGACAGGCTCAAGCTGCCCCCATGGAACGACGAGCCTATCGGAATAGAGCTCTTTAAGGATGGGAAGGGCCATGAAGATACCCTTTAGCGGAATAATTATAATATGGTGCTCCGTAATGTCCTTCGCCTGCTTCATGGCGATGGGCATAGATAAACTCAAGGCCCGCGCCAAAAAGTGGCGCATACCCGAGCGGACGCTTTTTCTTCTTGCGGCCATGGGCGGCGCGCTGGGCGGTATTTTCGGTATGCTGGCCTTCCGCCACAAGACAAAGCATAAATCCTTTGTAATAGGCATGCCGCTGCTGCTGTTGCTCAATATCGTCTGTATTGCCGGCGTAATCTGCCTTGCCATGTGCGGCTGAATACTGCGTTATTTTTGCCCGTTCGTCTTATTCCGCCATATTATCCATTCCGCCGCCGGCCGTATGTTTTCTTCGGATACAAAGTCGCAGCCCTTTTGCATCAATTCAAGAATGGCCGCATACTTTGTGCTTCCCTCCATGCTCTCCATTGCGCCCCTGAGCATGAGCCTGTGTACAGGGCTGAGCTTGTCCTTGTCAAATGCCCCCCGCGCGTAAAATATCCTTATCCGGCTGTCCACAATGCCGGTATTTTTCCTCAGCTCAAATACGGTATCCGCCCTCTTCTCCTCAAGGCCCACGGCACAGACTCCCGCTATCCTAAACCTTCCCGCCGCACGGCCATATCCCTTTATGCGTCCATCCATAACCCAGCCCAGATAAAAAGCCTCGCCGTCAGAAGCGCCGGCATTATGCAGCGGCGACGCGGGTATCCCCATATCTTTAGACAAAAGCTCCGCATATCGCTGAGTGCTTCCGTAATTGCTCCAGTATATTATAGACTTTATCATAAAATAACGCCCCTCTCCGGTTTATACTGCCCGATAAGGGGGGTTTTTATTTTAAAGCTCTTTGATCGAGTTGTTTTTGTAAACGTTAAATCTGTATTTTAATCCGCCATGCTCCCTTTCCTCGCCCTGCTCTGCCAAACGCCAATTAGGCATATTCCGTATATCCGGGAAAAAGCAGTCGGCATTGCCGCACGCTTCCACCTCGGTTACATACGCCCTTTCGCAGTAATCCAGCAGCATCGCATAGATACTTTCCCCTCCTATGACGAAGGCTTTGTCACTCCCTATCGCCCTCTTCAGCTCATCAATACTGCTCACAGCGTCGGCCCCATCAGGCACGCGGTCCCTACTACTGGTAAGCACTATGTTGCGGCGGTTCTCCAGCGGCCTGCCCCCTGGCAGCGACTCCAGCGTTTTGCGGCCCACTATTACGGTCTTGTTTACGGTCATACGCCTGAAATACGCCATATCCTCCGGGATACGGAAAAGCAGCCCGCCGTCCTTTCCTATTCCGTTATTTTTGTCAATGCAAACTATAATATCCATACGCTACACCGCCACCGGTATCTTACCTATACTGCCGTGAGACTCATACCCTTCAAGGGAGAAGCTGTCCACGGTGAACTTGTAAAAGTCGTCTATGCTCTTATCAATAATGAACCTCGGCGCGTCCAGGGGCTCACGGGAGATGAGCTCCTCCACCAGCGGCACATGCCTGTCGTAAATATGTGCGTCTGCTATCACGTGCATAAGCATTCCCGCCTCGAGGCCGCTTACCTGAGCCATCATGTAAACCAATACCGCATACTGGCATACGTTCCAGTTGTTGGCTACCAGCATATCCTGCGAGCGCTGATTCAATATGGCGTTCAACCGATTGCCAGATACATTGAAGGTCATACTGTAAGCGCAGGGATACAGCCGCATTTCGGAAAGATCGGCGTGATTGTATATGTTGGATATTATCCTGCGGGAGCCGGGATTGTGCTTCAGGTCGTAAAGTATCCTGTCTACCTGATCCATATCCCCTTCGGGATAGTGGTGCTTTACCCCCAGCTGGTAGCCATAGGCCTTGCCTATGCTGCCGTTTTCGTCCGCCCAGGCGTCCCAGATGTGGCTGTGCAGGTCGTGTATGTTGTTTGACTTTTTCTGCCATATCCATAGAAGCTCGTCTATTGCGTTCCTGAAGCCTGTCTTGCGCAGTGTCATAATAGGGAACTCCTGTGACAGATCATAGCGGTTCACCACGCCGAAGAGCTTTACGGTATGTGCGGGGGAGCCGTCCTCCCACCTTGGGCGCACAGGCCTGTCGGTATCCCATACGCCGTTTGATATTATATCCCTGCAATTCTCTATGAATACCCTGTCTGCGATGCTCATGGGGCAAGCTCCTTTATTTTTTAGTTTTATTATCCCCCAAATGCCGGCGCATTTCAAGACGTTCTTCCTTTGCCGCACCTACCGGGCGGTTTAAGGGCGAAAAAAGAGCGCCGTTTGTGCAACATTGTCCAGCACAGTACCCATATCGGTACCAATTGCCGTTTTTCATATTGATTGAGTACGTAAATTGCACTAAGCTTAACTTATAAAACGTTTGTTCGATGCGTTTTGCTGCCTTCGCTCTCGCTCCGCGAAGGACTAATGAATCAAATCAGGAGGTTTCAATATGTCAGTAAACAAGGTATTCGACGTCGATCTCGATATCAAGAGGCCCTCCTCACACAGGGATTTTACCGTGGTGAACGGCGACAACGGCAACAGGATCAACGTTACCCTAATGGATGGAGACAGCCCCGTAGACCTTACGGGCTGCAGGATAATCGCCGCATTTTCCCGCGCGGACGGCTCTACCTCGCTTCAGGACAGCGGAGTCCAGAACGGCGGCATCACGATTTCGCCCGACGATGCTTCCAAGGTCGCCATAGACCTTTTTCCCGCCTCGTTCTCTCCCGGTGTTGTGGAATGCGAGCTTCAGGTATACTCCGACGCTTCCCTTTCTACCCTCGTCACCACCGCCCGCTTCAACTTTATCTGCCGTGAAGCCATAGTAAACAGCAGCACCGTGCAGGCGTCTGCCGAATACCCTCTGCTTAAAGCTATGCAGGACGGTCTCACCTCCCTCAAGGCATCGCTGGACGAGCTTATGGAGAGCGCCAAAGCTGCTGAGGAGGGCAGACAAACGGCAGAAAACAGCCGAGAGGCGCTGTATGACAAGCTTTCCAAGCTCAGGGCAACCGCTACCATGCTGCAAAGCGGCGCCGATCCTACCGCCAGAGTAACCGAATCGGACGGAGCCAAGGTGATAGAGCTGGGCATACCCGCAGGGCCTCAGGGACCTAAGGGTGACACCGGAGAGGCCGGCCCGAAGGGCGATGCAGGCGAACGCGGCCCGCAGGGTCCTAAGGGAGACCCCGGTCAGGACGGTGCGCCAGGCAAGGACGGAGCTGACGGTAAAGACGGCGCTCAGGGGCCAAAGGGTGACACCGGTTCAGGCTTTGCCGTGCTGGGCTATTTTGCCACTCAGGCGGCTCTCGAGGCCGCCATAACGCTGCCCTATGCCGGCGACGCATACGGCATAGGCTCGGCACAGCCTTACGATATATATATCTGGGACGGCATAAACGGCATCTGGGTAAATAATGGGCCGCTGCAAGGCGCAAAGGGCGATACAGGCCCTCAAGGGCCTCAGGGCGATACAGGCCCTCAGGGGCCTCAGGGCGAAGCCGGCCCTCAGGGATCTCAGGGCGAAACCGGCCCTCAGGGACCTCAGGGCGAAACCGGCCCTGCAGGCCCCGTTTCTGTATTCCAGCATTCCGTGCTTTCCGCTCCCACCTCAGTGGCGCTAAGCGACGAGTGCGAATATTACCTGACAGACGTAGGCGACATCTCATTCACCTACCCGTCAGATACGTATTTCGAGTGCTGGATAGGCCTGAGCCTTTCATCTGCGGAAAGCCATACCGTCACATTCCCCAACGGCACTTCATATATCGGCGGCACACCCGAATGGGAGGTTTCGGCGCGATATGAGATATCCGTAAAGGATAAGGTCGCTATAATCAAAAAGGTCGGCGCATAAAAAGCGTGGAGGCGGAAAACCGTCTCCACTATTTATAATTATCATCTCATCAGCCGTAGCATATCCTCCGGCGGCGGCGACACTATATGCAGCTTATCCCCTGTCAGCGGGTGCGTCAGCCACAGCTCGCAGGAATGCAGTGCCGGCCGCGCTATCAGCTCCCTGTCCTCCCTGCCATAAAGCCAGTCTCCCGCCAGCGGATAACCTATGGCGGACATGTGCAGCCTAAGCTGATGTGTGCGGCCGGTATGCGGTATGAGCCGCAGCAGCGTAAAACCATTGTTGCATTGCAGCGTTCTGTACTCAGTAAGCGCAGGCGATCCCAAAGGTTGGATAGCACGCTTGTATCTGGAGCCTTGCTCAAAGCCTATAGGCAGCTCTATCCTGCCGCTCTCCGGCTCCACACGTCCTACGGATATTCCCACGTATTCCCGCCTGAATTCCTCTGTGTGCATTATGCGCTTGAGCCTGTGGTGCATGTAGCCGTTCTTGGCTATCGTCATTATTCCTGTCGTGCCCCTGTCCAGCCTGCTTACCGGGTGAAAGTTCTCTCCTTCTTTTAATCGCGCGGAAAATGCATTTTCCAGCGTAAGCTCCTCCGGGTTGCGGGTGGAGCTATGCACCGCAACACCGGCGGGCTTATCAATTATTATTATATCCTCGTCCTCATAAAGCACCACGAGCGGCATATCCATGGGCGTTGGCCGCACCGCCTCCCCATCGCATATCTCGGCGCAAAGCATGTCGCCAGCCGATAAAGTAGCCGTAGTATAGGCCTTTTTGCCGTTTAAAGTTATGCCCTCCGGCCTGCGCTTAAGACGCGATATGTGGTCGTTGGACATGAAGAAGCAACGCTTGAGCCCGCTTTCCACACTGAGGCCCGCAAGTTCATCTGTAATTTTCTCACACAGCTTCCGCACGATACTTCTCTTTTCAATTGTTTTATTTGAGTTTACATCGGACTATTATAGTCTATGAAGTCCATTCAGACAATCGCCTGGCGGTAGTAAAATTTCAATCGGACTTTTTTTGAAAAAGGGGTTGCTTTTTATGTCCTGATGCCTTATAATAACACTCGTTCCGTTCCTCCTTAGCTCAGTCGGTAGAGCAATCGTAAGGGTTAGCATCCGAAAAAGAGCGAAAGAGGACGGCAAGAATCTCCGAGTCGATAATGCATAAATCATCAGATTTTGTGCATAAGCGGAGCAAAAAATTCATATCATTCCTCCTTAGCTCAGTCGGTAGAGCATGCGGCTGTTAACCGCAGTGTCGTTGGTTCGAGTCCAACAGGGGGAGCCAGAAAAGCCCGAAAGCACAGCGTTTTCGGGCTTTCAATTTTACAACCGCATGATTTTTGCACCTGCATTAACTAATTTTTCCGCCGTTGCAAGCGGAAAAAAGCCGTAATTTTAGGCTACTGTTTACCGGAAAAATCAACAATTAAATATACACTCGGATTGCATTGGTAGAAAAGCCGTTAAAGTTTTATACAAACGGCTTTTTTCTATTGCTGCGATTCCGTTATATTTGCCATACGCCGCCATAGCCAGAGCATCTCCCTCATCCTCTCGCAATGCTCCGTTACATAGAATTGGTGAAGGCCATAAGTCTATGAAAAAAATATGAAAGGAGAGAAAGACCATGACCAAGGTAATTGTGTTCGCCAATCAAAAGGGCGGTGTGGCAAAGACTACGACAGCGATTGCACTTGCACAATCACTTGCTCTTGACGGGAAAAAGGTGTTGTTCTTTGACCTCGACCCGCAGGAGAACGCATCCAATACACTAAGGCTTAAACAGGATGTGCCAAATCTCTATGACCTTATGACTGCGCCCGATGGCGATACAAGCGTGTTTGATGCCTGTCTGCAATCCGTTGAGGGCTGCAAGAACATCACAGCAATTCGCGGGAATATTCAGCTATCCGCTGCCGATTTGATGTTCAACAGACAGGGGCGCGAATTTATCATCAAAGAGCGCCTTGAAGTGCACAAGAGCAAATTCGATGTGGTTATTATGGATACGCCGCCTGCGCTGGGCGTACTGACGGTAAATGCTTTGACAAGCGCGAATACTGTCGTTGTACCGATAAGCCCTGATGGATATTCCTTGCAGGGCTTCTATCAGCTCAATGAGAACATCCGGCTAATCAAGAAGTATTCAAACCCACAGCTAAAAATCGGAGGCATTCTCGTCACAAGATATGTGCCAAACACTATTGTGAGCAGAGAAATCAAAGAAATCGCGCAGGAGTACGCGGAAATGGCTGGCACGAAAGTGTATAAGTCAGTTATCCGTCAGACCGTGTTGGTGAGCGAAAGCATCAGCGCACAGCAAGGCGTTGTTCTTTTTGCACCGAACAGCACCGCGGCGCAGGACTATCGGGCGTTTGCGAGGGAAATCAAGCGCGAAGAACTGATGAAGGGAGGTATTGAGTATGGCAGCGAAGAAAGCGGACTTCCGACAAAGCACCGCCGCAATGTTCCTGACATTGAAAGATGAGCAGAACGAGCCAAGCAATAGCGGAATCAACATTCCCGACGGCGCGGAATATGTGCAGGAAATACCGATCTCCGAAATAAGCGACTTCCCCGACCACCCTTTTAAGGTGCGGCAGGACGAGGCAATGTTGAATATGACGGAGAGTATTCGTGAAAACGGTGTACGCCAGCCTACAATCGTGCGTCCCATGCCGGACGGCGGGTATCAAATGCTTTCGGGACATAGACGTAAAGCGGCTTGTATGGCAATCGGCAAGATGACTATTCCCGCCGTTGTGCGGGAAATGACCGACGATGAAGCCATTATCTGCATGGTGGAAGCCAATCATCAGCGCGAGAACGTGCTGCCGAGCGAGCGCGCCTTTTCATATAAAATGCAGCTTGAAGCCATGAAACGACAGGCAGGACGACCGACACAAGAAAATGGTGTTCCACTGGACACCCATTCTTTAAAAGGGAAATCACGAGATATTATTGCCGCCGAAAGCGGCGAGAGTGCAGCGCAGATTCAGCGGTATATCCGCTTAACCGAGCTTATTTCTCCTTTACTGGAAATGGTAGACGATAAGAAAATGGCCTTTCGTCCCGCCGTGGAGCTTTCATATCTTCCACACGAGCTTCAAACCGAGTTGCTTGACATTATTGAAGCTAACGAGTGTACGCCATCGTTATCACAGGCGCAGCGCATGAAACAGGCAGCGCAGGAAGGAAAGCTCGACAGGAACGGCATGGAACTGGTGATGCAGGAGGAAAAGCCGCAACAGAACAACATCACCATTAAGAGCGATAAACTCAGCAAATACTTCCGCAAGGACGCTACTCCCCGAGAAAAGGAAGAACTGATAATCAAGGCGCTCGATTACTACTGCAAGGTGCTGGAGCGAAAGCGGCAGGAACGCGAGCATGAAAGGTAACGCCTGCCTTTATTGGCAAGGCGTTTTTTATATGCCCGCAATCGCAAGGAGGTGATCAATTTGCTTTTCACCACGGGAAAGCATAGGCAATACGAGCGTTTGATGCAGGAAAAGCCGGAGTTTGACGGCAAGCGGCATACGGGTCACAAAATACAAAAGGATAAAACGATTCGGCTTACGACCGCCGAAAACAAGGACTGTCCGTACTGTTTGCACTACGTCAGGCAAGGCAAGCGGTGTAAATTCGATAAGTGCATCGTATTTGATGAGTAGCCATTTCCACCAAGGGAGCAATCTGCCCTTTTAAGCATGAACATCTCTAAATCTCATCTCTTTACTATCCGAGAGTAGCTTACTACCCGAGAATTACTGTCCGAGAAGAATCAACATTCACTTCTCGGATAGTAATGCTCCCCCCATTCAAAGCGCCGCGAGGCGTTTTTTCACATAGACAAAAACAAAACGGAGGAACCACCATGAAAACCAAACGACTTATGGCACTGCTTCTGTGCCTGCTGACGCTTATCGGCGTCATACCCTTTGGCGGCGCATTTGCCGCGGGCAGCACCGTCACCATCGAGAGTCAGACCAACAGCGCCTTTGACTACTTAGAGTATTACAAGGACGGCAGATGGCATGACTTGAACACGCCGAAACATTGGATCGAGCAGACAGGCGAGGTTGTCTACTGCGTGGAGCATTCTGCGGGGAACCCGCATGGTCAGACATATACCGCAACTTCCCCATCTTCTGTCTTTTCGGGAAGTACGCTTGCCGGTATAAACTCCATACTCATGTATGGCTATCCCAACAATAAACCCTCCGGCTTCACGGACGACGAAGCGCGGCAGGCAACGGCAAACGCCCTGCGCTTCTGGCTTTCGGAGCAGGGCGAAGGCTTTTCATACGACTTCACCAATCGCCGCTCCAATCCCAACGCAATAAGGGCAAAAAGCGGATATGAACACGTTTTAGAATACGCAGACGAGCTTTTAGCCAAAGCTCGCGCACGGCAGGAGCTTCCGCACGGCATCAGCTTCTCACCCTCTACCGTGCAGCTTGCCGCAAGCGGCGGCGGCTTTAGCGGACAAACCACGGTGCAGCTAACAAACATCAACAGCGGCTATACCCTCGATACCTCCGCCCTGCCCTCCGGCTCCAACGTTTCGGGCTACACGGGCAGGCACAGTGAAAAACTTACCATTACCGTTCCTGCATCGGCGGCGGGACAGAGCTTCTCCATCTCCGCCGAGGGCAGCGATACGAGGAGCGTAGACAACATCACGGCGTATGTTCCCGCAAACGGCAGTCTGCAAAAGGTATTCCTCTGCGCCACCACCGCCCAGGTCGTGGCAACGGCCTCTTTCAACGTGGGCATTCCCGCCTACGGCAAAGTGCAGGTGGTAAAAAGCGGCGAAAACGGCGCGGCGCTTGCGGGCGTGAGCTTCGGCGTTTATTCGGATTCCGCCTGCAAGAACAAGCTCACCGAGCTTACCACAGGCGCAGACGGCACGGCGACCTCCGACGACATTCCCGTTGGCACGGTGTATATAAAGGAGCTTTCCGCAGTAAGCCCGTATATCATCACCAGCGAGATCAAGAACGCGGCTATTACCGCCAATGCCATCGCAAAGGTGACATTCACCAACTCCGCCGCAAAGGGAAAGATACGCATTGAAAAGGTTGGCAAGGCGCTATCGTGCGGCAAAACCGAAGAAACCGAGTACGGCAGCGTCACCCTACCCGCCTATACGCAAAAAGGGCTGAAAGGCGTTGTGTACGAGGTCAGAGACAGCGCAGGCAAGGTCGTGGCAACGCTGACCACGGATGATTCCGGCGTTGCGGAAACGGAGATGCTCCCGCTTGGCAAATACACCGTGCAGGAAAAGAGCGCGCCCGTTGCTTACCTTGTGGATGATACCGTCCATGAGGTGACGCTTGCCTACAAGGATCAGAACACTCCCGTCGTGACCGTGACCGTCAAAGCGGACAACGAGCTTCGCACAGGTGGCGTGAAGATTCGCAAGATCACCGAAAAGTTCAACTATGAGAACATCGACTTCTACAACGCGCTTGCGGAAGGGTATGTGTTCGGGCTTTACACCGCCGAGACGATTGGCGACGTTCCCGCCGATGTGCTTGTGGAGGTGCTGACCACCGACTCGCAGGGCGTTTCCGAGAGCAAAGCAAAGCTCCCATATGGGAATTACTACTTGAAGGAGTTTTTCGTCCCCGACGAAACCGTGCATTTGCTCAAAGCCAATCTCCCTCTCACCATCAGCAGCGAACAGAACGTGCAGTATTACGACAACCCCATCTACAACACCATGTTCAAATCCAAAATCGGCGTGTATAAGCTCGACGCAGCGAACACGGAGCGCACTCTTGAGGGCGCGGTATTCGAGGTGCGGGACGCTTCGGGCAAGCTGTTCGATACCATCACCACAAACAAGGACGGCTATGCGGAAACCATCGAGATTCCCGTTGGCGTCTACAAAGTCAAGGAGGTGCAGCCTCCGGCTGGCTTCATCCTTTCCGATGAGGTCAAGACCGTGACGCTCACCACCGAGGACAAGGAAGCGGCGGTGTTTGAGCTTACCAACAAGGCAAACGAAGTGAAGGTACGCAAGCTCGACAGCCACACCAAGCAGCCCCTCGCAAACGCTGACATCAAGGTAACGTACGCGAGTGGCGATGTGTTCTTTGAGGGCAAGACAGGTACGGATGGCTATATCAATATGGTCGAGCTTCCCGCAGGCAAGTACACTTGGCAGGAGGTCGTAGCCCCCGAAGCCTACTCCATCGACCCCGCCCTATACTCCTTTACGATAGACGCATACGGCAAGGTCACAGGCGATGTGCAGTTTGCCAACGACCCCATCACGCTTGAAATCACCAAGATGAACACCTACACGGGCGCGCCGATGGCGGGCATTACGTTCACCTTGCAGGACAGCGAGGGCAAGGTGGTCAAGACGAAGCAGACGGATAACGGCTAACGTATTCCCGCCGACGATGGCACGGAAATCTTTGTGACCGACGCAAACGGCAAGGCGGTGTTCAAGTATCTCAAAGCAGGCAAGTACAAGCTCGTTGAAGCCGTGCCTGTCGGTTATATCGCGGACGGCACGACAGAGATAGAGCTTACCGATAAGCACAGCGAGGCTGCGCCCTGCAAGGTGAAGGTGAACAACTGTCCCACGGGTATCAAAATCATCAAGGTGGATGCAAAGACCGAAAAGCCGCTCACGGGCGCGGGCTTCAGCATTAAGGTCAAAGACGGCATTGGCTTTTCAACGCTAACCTTCACAAAGCAGGCGGACGGCAAGTACATCTTCGACAAGGGCGGCAAGGACACTGTCCTTATGGTCGATAACAACGGCGAGGTTATAATCCTTGGCATGCCGCTTGGGGCCGTATGGATAGAAGAATCCGTTGTTCCGGCAGGCTACTTCCCCGTTACCGCGCGCAAAGCTGAAATTACGAAGGACACTTCGGCCCTCAAGCCCCTTGAAATCAAAATTTCCAACAGCAAAAGCGTAAAGCTGGGCCTGGACAATGATTGGTGGGAGCTTCCCGCCATGATCGCAGGCGCTTTGCTGCTGCTCGGCGGCGCAGCGTTCCTTGTAATCAAGCGTCGAAAGAAACTCAGAGGATCGGAGGAATAGTCAATGGAACTGAAAACCATCTTGGCAATCGTACTGTGCCTCGTCATTGTCGGCGGCGCAGTCTTTATGTATGTAAGGAACAAGAATAAGAGGAAATAGCATATCGAGAGGGCTTCACGCCCTCTTTTACATAATCACGAAGAAAGGAGTTTGACTATGAAAGAGAAGGAAATCAACGCGGGATATGAGATTATTGAACGCTTCCCTGTTGGCGAACAGGGCTTTGCTCTCGGGCATAGCGAAACAGCGCCCGCGCCCTACGTCACATGGCAATACCGCACCGCAGACCCCGCCCATTTCTTTTGGGGGCATTATTTGAACTCAAAAGAAGCGGCGTATGAGGATTATCGAGGCAAAATAAACGCTGAACTCGAATATATTGCGGAGCGTACCCACAAGCCCCCGCTGCTGCCGCTGTTCTGCTATTCGCTGATGCCGTCAAGCGGCGAGCTTATACGGATAGAGCGTGGCTGCAAGGGGTATGAACAAGTTCCTTATGGTTCTACGGGCGACCCCGCTGTAAACCGCAAGACTGCCGACAGCCGTAACCGCGAAATGGGTGTCACAAGAGCGCAGGAGGAAGCCATGCTTGCAGGCAGTCTTTTCGGATGGCATACAAAGGCTGCTGACCCCCGCAGCTACGACGAGAACGGTCAACCAAAGCGCGTGAAGAAGCGCGATGAGCTTGAGCGATAAGGAGGCGGCGATATGGAGAATAACAATGAAAAGCGCATGGCAGGCTGTTGGGAGATACTCCATGCGCTGCATATCGGGGATAAGGAGGTCGTGGTCGGTGAAAATCTGACCGAGCCAAACGAAGCGCGATATATGTGCGCTTACTGCACCGCTAATGACATCATGCGCGGATATAACGAGTACATGGCAAGCGATGATTACCTTGAAATTATGGAGCTGTATACCGAGCGCATTACGAAACAGATTGAAGCTGTGAAAGCAGAAATCGCAGAACGGCAACTGCCCGACATGACTATTACCGCCGAGCAATGCCACAAAAACGACTTCTCGAAAAGCATTGTCGGCAAGATCGTCGCTATCCGCGCCAACGTATTAAGGCGCGAGTACAGAAGCGCAGACCATCAGCTTGTTTTGGTCAATGGCGGCTTCGGCGCAGCGGCAAACGCGCGGGGCAGCACGGTGTATGCAGCTAATCTATACAGCGGCAAAGAGAGCCGGTATGAACGCCGCGATGTGCTTGGCGAGATAAAGCCCGAACACCTCCCGCACTGGGCTATGGAAAAGGCGGCGCGTATGCGGGGGCGCGAGAAGAAAAGGCATGAGCCGGAAAGTTAGGTGTTCGAGTGGCAACAAAACTACAAATGATGTCAGAGCTTGCGGCGCAAACGACGGAGCGGCTTACGCAGTCCATTGATAACTGGACGAGCTTCCTCGATTCCGCCGC
>ERZ809201.331-NODE-331-length-25149-cov-5.323344_pt1 | contig 25149 bp, 20 predicted proteins | sample MGYA00520516_ERZ809201 | MGnify/ENA primary metagenome ERZ809201 (study PRJEB31570, sample SAMEA3213006) | Homo sapiens | biome: human-gut; feature: human gut; material: fecal | place: Sweden | collected 2011 ... | reverse complement strand
CCGACGGCTTTGCCATCGGCGGCGAGCAGTCGGGCCACACCATCTTCCGGGCGTATGCCACCACCGGCGACGGCGAGCTGACGGCCCTGCAATTCCTGCAGACCCTGCGCCGCAGCGGCGTCCCCGCCTCTCAGCTGGCCGCCCGATGCCCCCAGTATCCCCAGGAGCTCATCAACGTGGAGGTCCCCCACACCCCCGGGGTCAAGGAGCGCATCATGGCCGATGAATCCCTGCGGCAGGAGACCCGCCGCTGGGAGGAAAAACTGGGCGGCCAGGGCCGCATTCTCATCCGTCCCTCCGGCACCGAGGCCCTGATCCGGGTGATGGTGGAGGCGAAAACCACGGAAATTGCCCATCAGGTGGCCTCTGTTTTGGCTGATTTCATAAAAAAACTGTGATTTTCATCACAGGATACACAAATTTCCCAAGAAGGCTTGACAAATTATTTAGTGAAAAGGTATAATGTCTATGGTTTTGGATACTGGACTTCGCTATGACCAATTAGAAAACCTGTCCGACGAGGAACTTTGTTTCTTGAGTCGTGCAGGGCAGCGTCAGGCGGAGGACGTTTTAGCCACCCGGTATCATTGGCTGGTCCGTTCCTGCGCCCGCCCGTATTTTCTCATCGGCGGCGACAGCGAGGACCTGATGCAGGAGGGGATGTTCGGCCTGATCAAGGCCATGCGGGAGTTTGATCCCCAGCGCTCCCCACTGTTCCGGCCCTTCGCCGGGCTCTGCATCCATCAGCAGGTGTGTTCCGCGCTCCGGCGGGATGCCAGCCAGAAGAACGCACCGCTTAACCAATCCGTCCCCTTGAATCCCTCGCTTCTGAACGCAAATTCCGTCTTCGTGCAGGTCGATCCCGAGCGTTTGCTGATCGACAGAGAAAAGGCTGCCAGTCTGCTGGAGAATACCCGCAAACAGTTGTCCGCTTTCGAGGAAAAGATTTTAGGGTTATTTTTGGACGGTCTTGCTTATGGCGAGATCGCGGAAACCGTTGGCAAGCCCATCAAATCGGTGGACAACGCCGTGCAGCGGATTCGCCGCAAAGTGGCGCGGCAGCTTTCATCCGGCGATATCAGCAACAGCTGAACGCAATATATTTCATCTCAAAGAGAGGGTAAAATCATGTACGAAGACAAGACTTTGGTTTGCAAGGAGTGCGGTAAGGAGTTCGTGTTCACCGCCGGTGAGCAGGAGTTCTATGCTGAGCGCGGCTTCCAGAACGAGCCCCAGCGCTGCAAGGCCTGCCGCGACGCTCGCAAGAACGCCGCCCGCGGCCCCCGGGAGTTCTTCACCGCCACCTGCGCTGCCTGCGGCGGCGAGGCCCGCGTGCCCTTCGAGCCCAAGAGCGACCGTCCTGTTTATTGCAGCGACTGCTTCGCCAAGATGCGCGAGAACGGCTAATCGCTGATTCAGTAAATTGTAAAAGCGGCTGTCCACCTCGGTGGACAGCCGCTTTTTACTTCAAGTCGGGTATCAGCCCTCCCGCACATAGTCATAGGCCGTGCGCAGGGTGCCGCTGGAGGCGTAGATATTCCCGCATTTCCGGAAGCCGTAGCCCTCAATGGCGGCCTGCATGGCGCGGTTATCCGCGTGGGTGTCCACCCGCACATAGTCGGAAAGGCCGGTGCAAAAGTCGAAACAGGCCCGGGACACCCCGCGGACCGTGCCGCTTGAGGCCAGGCGGTGGATGGTGCCGTAGGGCCGGTCCGCGTGCCACCGTCCGTTCAGCAGCACCTGATAGGTGGGCTCGTCGCCGATGATGAAGGAAAAGGTCCCCACAACGGTTCCGTTCTCCGTGAGCACATAGCTGTCGCCCCGGGCAATGTCCGGCAGCAGCTCGGGAAGCCCCGGATAGTCGCCGCCCCACTGGGTGGGGTTGCCGTGGGCGGCCATGTACGCCTTGGCGGCCCGGAAGATCTCCAGAATGGCGGGGACGTCATCGGTCGTGCTCTTTCGGATCTCCATGGCGTTATTGCTCCGTGCTCTTGTTGGCGAAAATGACGCCCAGGGTGATCAGCACCGCCCCCAGGATGCTCATCCAGCTGATTTTCTCGTCCAGAAGCAGCCAGCCCACCACCACGGTGACAAAGGGGGAGGCGTACAGGTAGTTGTTGGTGACTACCACGCCCAGGCGCTTGAAGGCGATGTTCCAGATGGCGAAGCACACGGCGTTGCCGAATACGCCCAGAAACAGCCAGGAGATCAGGATATTGGGCTGGGTGAACAGGGGCGTCAGACTGGGCAGACCGTCCGTCAGCAGCACCAGAGGCAGGGAGGTCAGGAAGGCCCACAGGAACACCCGGCGGGTCACCAGGAAGTTGTCATACCGCTCGGTATACCGCTTCACCAGGATGGAGTATACCGCCCACATCAGGGCGGCGGCCAGGGCCAGCAGGTCCCCCAGAGGGCTCAGGTGGAAGGACAGGGTGCCGTTGAGCACCACCAGCACCACGCCGGCAATGGCCACCACCGCGCCGATGTATACCAGCTTTCCCAGCTTTTCGCCCTTCCGGGAGAACAGCTGGGCCAGAATCACCGTCAGAATCGGGGACATGGATACCAGAATGCTGACATTAGCGGCAGAGGTGTGGGCCGAGGCAGTATTTTGCAGGAAAAAGTAAAAGCTGCCGCCGGTGATGCCGATGAGGATGAACATCAGCTCATCCTTCCAGGGGAGCTTCATGGTTTTGGGCCGCAGGGCCCACAGGGTCAGGTATGCAAGCCCCATCCGCAGGGGGATGATCTGGGTGGGGGTGTAGGCCGTCAGCATGACCTTGGTCAGCACGAAGCAGCTGCCCCAGACCAGGATGGTGAACAGGGCATAAATATGCCCCAGGGTTTTCTCTTTCATGGTTCTTCTCTCCTCTTTCTATCCTCGCGTTGGTTTGCGGACCCGCAAAATGCCCGGCAGTGCCGGGCATTTTGCTTGGGTTTAGATTACCTGTGTCAATCCTGGGGCAGGGTGGGGGTCTCGCCGTTCAAAACCTGCTGGATCAGGCCCTTGGCGGTGTTGATCTGTGTGGCGTCGGGCCACATGACCCACAGCTCCTCGCCTCCGGCGGAATAGCACGGCTCCATGCCGCCCTCGCCGCTGACAGAGTAGCTGGTGATGTTCCAGTGAACGTTGTCCCGCAGCTGCATCTGCACCAGGCTGCTGATGTCCTCATAGGTCAGGCTGGTGATGAAGGAGGTGGACACGGCGTCCAGCACCTTCTGATAGCCCTTGAGGATGGCGGGGGAGGAGGCCTTATCCACGATGGCACGGATCACGGCCATCTGGTTCTTGCCCCGCTGGTTGTCGCCGTCGTCAAAGGCGTGGCGCTCCCGGGCGAAGCACAGGGCCTGCTCGCCGTTGAGGTGGTTGATGCCCTTGGTAAAGGTGTAGCCCGCCATGTGGATGCCGTCGCCGTTTTCGTTGGGCACCTCCATGCCCACGGTGGTGAACTCGTGTTCGGAGTTCACGTCCACGCCGCCCAGGGCGTCCACGATCTTCTTCAGCCCAGCGAAGTTCACCCGGGCGTAGTAGTCCGCCTTCACGCCGTAGAGATTCCCCAGAACGGCGGCGGACTCGTCGATGCCGTACATACCGGCGTGGGTCAGCTTGTCCCGCTGGCCGTTGCGGGCCAGGGGCACATAATAATCCCGGGGGGTATTGATCAGCAGGATCTGGTGGGTCCGGGGATGGATCACCGCCAGAATGTTCACGTCGCTGAGGCTCTGGATATTGATGTCCGAGCTGCGGGCGTCGATGCCGCTGCAATAGACGACGAAGGGCTGGGAGGTGATGGAAGCGTTGGGCTTGATGGGCTCCAGCTCCTTGGTGGTGCTGAACTCATAGATGATGCGGGTGTCCTGGGTGAAGGTGCTGTAATCGTCCAGCGAATCCAGGGCGGTGAGATAGCCGGAATTGAGGATGATGGCCCCTGCGTTTCCGTCGTACAGGGCGTCCGCCAGGGAGGTCAGCTCCGAATAGGTGGTGGTGTCCACCTTGCCGCCCAGACCGTCCTTGATGTCCTCCAGCAGGGCACTGGTGTTGTCGGCGCTGATGTCGGCGTCCTGGCTGAGAATGCCGAAGGTGTAGCCCACGGTGTCGCCGATGCTGCGGGCGGGATCATCCGCCATGACCACCACATAGGAGGTAGTTTTTTGCAGGTTCTTGCCGGCGATGGCCAGCAGGGCACTTTTGCCGGAGGCGGCGGCCACAGAGCCATACAGCATCAGACCCGAAAGGATCACCGCCAGCAGGCCGCACACCAGCTTGCTGGTCTTGACCCGGCGGATGGGCAGCTGGATGATCACATGGCCCGCGTTGATCAGAAGCAGCACGATCTCGATGAGAATCAGATAGAGGTCCGTCAGCAGCTTGGTGGACATCAGCTGCACCAGCAGCACCAGGCTGCAGATCATCAGCAGGCCCATGGCCGCTATACCGAACCAGTCGGCGCTGGTGCGGTAGAGCCGGCGCCGTCTGCGGCGGGGCTGTTCTTGTTCGTTCATAAGCGTTCCGTCCTTTCTGTGTTACGGGTTCACAACAGGCGTTTCACCCCGGAGAACCTGCTGGATCAGGTCCTGGGCAGTGGCGACCATCCGTTCATTGGGCAGGACCACGGCGTACCGGGCGTCATTTCCCAGACTGTAGCAATAGTCGGCGCTGTTTTCACCGGCAAGGCCGTATGTAGTGATGTTCCAGCCGGACATATCCTGCAGCTGCATCTTCACCAGGGAGATGATGTCCTCCTTGGGCATATTGGTGGCGATGGAGTCGGAGGCGGCGGCCAGGACGTCCTGATAGCTCTTGAGAATGGCCGGGGAGGCGGCCTTATTGACGATGCCCTGGATCACCAGCATCTGGTTGCGGCCCCGCTGCATATCGCCGTCGTCAAAGGCGTCCCGCTCCCGGGCGAAGGCCAGGGCCTGGCGGCCGTCCAGGTGGTTCAGCCCCTGCTGGAAGGAGTAGGCGGCGAAGTGGAAGTTGCCGCTGCCGTCTTCGTCGGGCACCTCCATGCCCACAGTGTTGAAGGCCACGTCCGAGTTCACGTCGATGCCGCCCAGGGCGTCGATAACGCCCACCAGCCCCGCAAAGTGGACCCGGGCGTAATAATCTACATCCACGTTATACAGCTGCTCCAGGCCCTTGATGGACTCCTCGATGCCGTACAGGCCGAAGTGGGTGAGCTTATCCTTCTGGCCCTTGGAGGGGAGGGTCAGGTAGTAGTCCCGGGGGGTGCTGACCAACAGAATCTGGTGGGTGGAGGGGTTCACAACAGCCAGAATATTGGTATCGCTGCGGCTGTTCAGGGGAATATAATCCACCCGCTCATCGGTGCCGCTGCAATACACCACGAAGGGCTCCCGGGAAATGTTGGCGTTGGGGGCAATGGGCTCTGCATCCGGGTTGTCAATGGAGAACCGGTAAATGACCTTGGTGTCCTTGGAGAAATTCTGATACCCCTCCGTGCCCTTCAGGACGGAGAAATAGCTGTTGTTGAGGATGATGGCGTCCACCTGCTTATTCAGCAGAGCATCGGCCAGCTGGGGCAGGGTGCCGAAGGTTTCGGTCTGCACCTGGCCCATGCCGTCCTCGATGTGGGACAGCAGGGCGTCGGTGTTCTCCCGGTCCAGGGCCTCCAGGATGCCATAGGTATAGCCGAAGGTGTCGTTGACGGTTTCGGCCTTGTCATCCGCCCGGACCACCACGGAAACGGTGGTCTTGGCGGAGCCGCCGGAGGTGATGTTGGACAGGAACTTCATAAAGGAGCCGGCGGCGGTGGAGGTGAAGATCATGGCGGCGGAGAGCACCAGGGCCACCACGGAACAGATCAGCTTCCCGGCCACGCTGCGGCGCACCGGCAGCTGCACAAAGGCGTGCAGTCCGTTGAGAAGCACCAGCACCAGGATGAACACGACGGTCAGCGCCGTGGTCAGCACTCCGGCGTCCAGCACCCGCACCAGCAGGATCACGCTGCACACCAGCATACACACCAGGGCCAGCAGTCCCAGCCAATCTGCCGGGCCCCGGCTTCCGCCCCGGGAACCGTAATAGGATGAATAGGCATTTCTGCGATGATAACTCATGGGTTTTCTCCTTGTTTTTTCTCTATATCTTTTTGCGTGTGCCGCTCAGGGGAGCTGAGGCGTTTCGCCGGACATGACCTGGCGGATGAGCTCTTTTGCGGTATTGACGGTGTCCATATTGGGGCGCATGACCCAAGCGGCATCGCCCAGAGCATAGCAATACGAGGTATCGCCGGAGCCGGATACGGCGTAGCTGGTGACGTGCCAGCCGGACATATCCTGCAGCTGCATCTGCACCAGGGAGGCGATGTCGTCATAGCTCAGGCTGGTGATGAACGCATCGGACAGGGAGGACAGCAGCGTCTGATAATTTTTCAGCACGGCAGGGGAGGAGGCCTTGCTGATAATGGCCTGAATCACGGCCATCTGGTTTTTGCCCCGCTGGTTGTCGCCGTCGGCGAAGGCGTACCGCTCCCGGGAGAAGCACAGGGCCGCCTCACCGTTCAGGTGATTGACACCCTCGGTGAAATCGTAGCCGCCCATGGAGAAGGTCTTGGTGGAATATACGTCCACGCCGCCCAGAGCGTCCACGATCTTGGTGAGACCGGCGAAGTTCACCCGCATATAGAAGGACGTGTGGGTGCCGTAGAGATTGTCCAGGGTCTGCATGGACTCGCCGGTGCCATAGATCCCGGCGTGGGTCAGCTTGTCCAGCTGGCCGTTGTGGGCCAGAGGCAGATAGTAGTCCCGGGGTGTGTTCACCAATAGGATCTGCCGGGTGGTGGGGTTCACCACCGCCAGAATGTTCACATCGCTGCGGCTGGTGATGTTGATGTTGCTGCTGCGGGCGTCGATGCCGCTGCAATAGACCACGAAGGGGTCCTTGGTCACGTCCACCTGGGCGTTGGTATCCGCCGGGGCGGGCTCCACGGTCTTGGTGGTGGTGTATTCATACAGAATCCGGGTGCGGTCGGAGAAGTCGGCATAGCCCTCCTGCTCCTCCAGCAGGGGGATATACCCCTTGTTCAGCAGGATGGCCCCCACCTGGTCGTCGTACAGAGCGTCGGTCAGCAGGGCAGGGGAGGCGTAGGCCGTGTGCTCTGCCGCTCCCAGCTTCTCCTGTAGCTGCTGCAGCAGGGACTGGGTGTTCTCGGTATCCCGGTCCTCCAGAATGCCGAACCGGTAGCCCTTGACGTCGTCCAGACTCTGGGCCGGGTCATCGGCGTTGACGATGACGCAGGTGATGTCCGTCTCCACGGACTTGTCCGCCACATCGGTGATGGCGTGCTGCACGGAACCAAGAGCCACCGCGCCATAGAGCATGGCGGCGGCCAGCACCAGGGCCACGATGCCGCAGGCGATCTTTCCGCCGGTTTTCTCCCGGTGGGGCAGCTGGACCCAGCCGTGCAGACCGCTGAGCACCAGAAGCGCCCCAACTGCCAGCAGCAGCTGGCCGGTGGGCAGGAACTTGGTGGATATCAGCCGCACCACCAGCACCGCGCTGCAGATCACCAGCACGGCGAAGGCGATCAAGCCGAACCAATCCGCCCCGCTGCGGCGGGGGGAGGAGGTCTTTTCGGTTGTCATAGCGTGTCTCCTTTGCAATGGGATAAGTCGCCGGTGCGCCGCTTCGCAAAGCACACCTATTATAACAGTCTCCTATTATATATCCTGCGGCCGCAAATTTCCATCCCAAATTGTAACAATTTTATGAATTTCCCCATATTTACCGGCCTGCTCCCCGGTTTCATACGGTAAAACGGTTGAAGCGGCGGAAAAAATGTGGTATGATGAACTACACTGTCGGACCCGGCGCGGAACACCGGGTCCGGAATATGAGGAGGAAAACAGATATGAAGGCAGCTCTTGTTATCATGGCGGCCGGGCTTGGCTCCCGCTATGGCGGAAATAAACAGGTGGACGGCGTAGGCCCCGGCGGCGAAATTCTGATTGAATACTCCATTCATGACGCTATCCGGGCGGGCTTCACCAAGATCGTGTTCATTATCAAAAACGATATGCAGGACCTGATGCGCAGCCTCTGCGGCGACCGGATTGCCGGGCTGACGGCCCGGGACGGGGAGCCGGTGGAGGTATGCTACGCCGTGCAGGATTATTCCAGTCTGCCGGCCTTCTATACCGTGCCCGCCGGGCGTACCAAGCCCTTCGGCACCACCCACGCCGTGCTGTGCGCCCGGCCCTATGTGCAGGAGCCTTTCTGCGTCATCAACGCCGACGACTATTACGGCGTGGACGCCTACCGGGCCATCTATGAGGAGCTGGGCCGTCTGCCGCAGCAGGGGAAGGCCACCATGGTGGGCTATCTGCTGCGCAACACCGTCAGCGCCCACGGTACCGTGTCCCGGGGCGTGTGCCAGGTGGAAAACGGCCATCTGGCCGGGATTCACGAGGCCCTGAAAATCCAGCTGTTCCCCGACGGCAGCATTGCCGACGTGGCCGACGGCCAGCGCCGTGAGCTGGCGGCGGATACGCCGGTGTCCATGAACTTCTGGGGCTTCATGCCGTCGATTTTTGACCAGATGGAGACTTATCTGGAGGACTTCCTCCGCGCCCTGCCGCCGGAGGAGCTGAAGGCCGAGTGCCTGCTGCCCAACATGGTAGGGGACCTGCTGAAGAAGGGGCAGCTGTCCGTGTCCGTGCTGCACTCGGCGGACCGCTGGTTCGGCATGACCTATCACGAGGACCGCCAGGCCGTGGCCCAGGAGCTGGCCCGGCTCCACGAAAACGGTACATATCCCGCTACGCTGCGGAACTGAAAAGGAGAATCACTTCATATGCAAAGCAGCAGAAAACAGCCGTCCCGGCGACTGGAAAAGCGAGAAAATAGCCGCCGTTGGCTACTGATCCCGGCCCTGTGCGCCGCCGTCATTCTGGCGGTGGTGCTGATCGTGGAGCTGAACAAACAGCCCCAGGTGCTGCCGGACAACTCCAACACCACTCCCGTTTCCCATGACCAGCCCACGACTCCGGACCCCGAACCGGAGCCGGACCCAGAGCCTATACCGGAGCTTCTGACTCTGGTGAACCCCTGGAATCAGGTGCCGGAGGACTGGACGGTGGACTTGGTGACCCTGCCCAACGGACTGGAGATCGACAAGCGCTGCTATGACGCGCTGATGGACATGATCGACGGATGCTACGATGCCGGCCTGACGCCGGTGATCTGCTCTGCCTACCGGACGCAGGACTTCCAGCAGACCCTGTATGACAACAAGGTGTCCAAGTGGATGGAGCAGGGCTATAGCCGGGAGGAGGCCCGGGAGAAGGCCGGGCATCAGGTGGCGGTCCCCGGCACCAGCGAGCACCAGCTGGGGCTGGCGGTGGACATTGTGGACGTCAATTATCAGCTGCTGGACACCAACCAGGAGAACACCGCCGTGCAGAAGTGGCTACTGGAAAACAGCTGGCGCTATGGCTTCATCCTGCGCTATCCCACGGACCAGACGGATGTCACTGGAATCGTGTATGAGCCGTGGCATTATCGGTATGTCGGTAAGGAGTACGCCCAGGATATCTACAAGAAGGGTCTCTGCCTGGAACAGTATCTGGAGCAATGGGGAAAGTGAGACATTGGCTCATGCGGCAAGAGTGGAAAAAACAATGGACAAACACCTATGATCGCTTCAGGTACCAGATACAATAATAACGGCGGCCCGGGTGGCTTGTGCGCTGACTGCAAACGCAGTCGGTACACGCTACCCGGGCCGGAATTTTTTTCAAATAGGTGCAGTACTGACTCATACTGAGCGCGCACGCACAGCGTGCTTAAACACACTGTGACTAAAACCCACAAACTCTGCACCGAGGCCGCACAGGGGACCCCGGAAGCGCAATCTTTGATCCGGATGCCCATTCAGCCCAAATGCGCTCTACGCCTACTCTCAATTGAACAAAATTTACATTTTGTTCAATCTTGATTGCACCCAAAAAATGCCCCCCTTCCTGCCTGGTCCCGTGAATGACAAAAGCACCGGGAGTATCTTCTCTCCGGTGCTCCTGCCCCTTGCTATTTTTTCGCGCCTGTGGTATCGTATCAGACGCCGGGCCGTTGTCCGGCTATGCCATTCAATAAGGAGACTCCCATGAAAATCGCTTCCTGGTGCCGGGCCAACGCCATGCCCCTGATTGCTGTGCTGACAGCGGCGGTCACGGCCTGTTTTGTGCCGCCGGACGCGGCCTATACCGGATATTTCGACTGGAAAACCCTATCCTGCCTGTTCTGCGTGCTGGCGGTGGTGTGCGCCCTGCGCAGTGTGGGTCTGTTCCCGGTGATCGCCCGGCAGCTGCTGCAGCTGTTCGGAACCGCCCGCAGCGTGGGCACGGCCCTGGTGCTCATCACGCTGGTGGGCTCCATGCTGCTGACCAACGACACGGCCCTTCTGACCTTTCTGCCTCTGAGCTGGATGGTCCTGCAGGAGGCGGGACAGGAAAAGCTGACCGCCTATGTCTTTATCCTGCAAAACTGCGCCGCCAACTTAGGCGGTATGCTGACCCCCTTCGGGAATCCCCAGAACCTATATCTGTTCGACCACTATCACATTCCCGTGGGCCAGTTCCTGTCCATTATGCTGCTGCCGTTTGCCCTGTCCACGGGGCTGATTCTGCTGTGCTGCCTGCTGATCCCCCGGCAGGTGCTGGCGGTGCCCCAGCGGGAGCTGACGCTGGACAAGCCCCGGGCCATCGCATACGGACTGCTGTTCTGTCTGGCCGTGGGGATGGTCCTGCGGGCGGTCCCCTACCCTGTGGGCCTGGCGGTCATCGCGGCGGCGCTGGCCGTTATGGATCCTCGGGCGCTGAAAAGCGTAGACTGGGGGCTGCTGGTGACCTTTGCCGCGTTTTTCGTGTTCTCCGGCAACATGGCCCGGATTCAGCCGGTGCGGGAGCTGTTCGGCCGACTGCTGGGTCACGGCGTCCTGCCGGTATCGGCGCTGACGTGCCAGGTAATTAGCAACGTACCTGCCGCCATTCTGCTGAGCCAGTTCACGGACCGCTTCCGGGAGCTGTTGATCGGCGTCAACATCGGCGGCACCGGAACGCTGATTGCGTCCCTGGCCAGCCTCATCACCTTCCGGGAATACACCCGCCGCTGCCCGGAGCAGACCGGCCGGTTCCTGGGCCTGTTTACCCTGGTCAGCTTCGGCTTCCTGGCAATTCTGCTGGCGGCGCTGAGCCTGTAGGGGGTTTACAGCCGGGCCGGAATGCGGTATGATTAAGCCATAGAAAGCGAGGTGCGAAGCCATGGACTACCGGGAGGATTCCCCGGAAATTCTGCTGGATTTCCTGTCATATCACGAGACCATCAAGGCCCACTCCCAGCGGACGGTGGACGAATACTATCTGGACCTGCGGAATTTTTTCCGCTACCTGAAGTGGACCCGGGATCCGGCGCTGCAGGAACAGCCCATGGAGTCCGTGGACGTCCGGGACGTGGACCTGACCTTCGTGGGCTCCGTGACCCTGACGGAAATCTACGCCTACATGTCCTACCTCAGCCGGGACCGGGTGCTTCACCCCAACAGCGACCGGTCCGCCAAGGGACTGAACCCCACCTCCCGGGCCAGGAAGCTGGCCACCATCCGCTCCTTTTATGGGTATCTGTGCAACAAGGTCCACAAACTGGACCGCAACCCGGTGAAGGACATCGACGCGCCCAAGCTGAAAAAGACCCTGCCCCGCTATCTGACGCTGGATGAGAGCATTTCTCTGCTGGAATCCGTGGACGGGCCCAACCGGGAGCGGGATCTGTGCATCCTGACGCTGTTTCTCAACTGCGGACTGCGTATTTCGGAGCTGATCGGGCTGAACCTGTCGGACGTTCACGAGGACGCCCTGCGGGTCCTGGGCAAGGGCAACAAGGTGCGCATGGTGTACCTGAACCAGGCGTGTCTGGACACGCTGCGGGACTATCTGGCGGTGCGGCGGCCCATTACCGGGCCGGACCGGGATGCCCTGTTTCTGTCGGCCCGCAACCAACGGATCAGCCGCTCCATGGTCAACGCCCTGGTGAAAAAGCACCTGTCCCAGGCGGGGCTGGACAGCACCCAGTATTCCTCCCACAAGCTGCGCCACACCGCCGCCACTCTGATGCTGCAAAACGGCGTGGACGTGCGGGCGGTGCAGGAGGTCCTGGGCCACGAGCACCTGAATACCACGGAAATATACACCCATATCGACAACGAGGCCCTGCGGGTAGCTGCAAAGGCAAATCCCTTGTCACAGGTGAAGACCAAAGGGAAAATCAAGGATGACGACAACTGAGAGGGTCCGTGTGGACCCTCTCCCCTTTTTGCGGCAATTTCCGGGGAAAACCGGGAATTTTTCCGGCCAGGCCATTGACATTCTGCCCGGAATGCTATACCCTAACGAGAGGTAATTATTTTATATGGAGGTTTCTCATGAATACGGCAGAGCTTTCCAGCATGAGCAAGCAGGTCCGGCGGGATATCATCAACATGACCGCCAACGCCGGCAGCGGCCACCCCGGTGGTTCCCTGTCTGCGGCAGACCTGATGACTTGCCTGTTTTTCAACCACATGCATGTGGATCCCAAGCACCCGGACGACCCCGATCGGGACCGTTTCGTGCTGAGCAAGGGCCACGCGGCCCCCTGCTACTATGCCGTCCTGGCGGAGATGGGCTTCATCAGCCGGGATGAGTTCAGGAATTTCCGCCAGCTCCACAGCATTCTCCAGGGTCACCCCGACAGCAAGAAGGTCCCCGGCGTGGACGCCGCCACCGGCTCCCTGGGCCAGGGCTGTTCCATCGCCGTGGGCATGGCCCTGGGTGCCAAGGTGCAGCATAAGGACTGCAAGGTCTATACCCTGCTGGGCGACGGCGAGTGCCAGGAGGGCCAGATTTGGGAGTCCTTCATGGCAGCGGCCCACTATCATCTGGATAACCTGACCATCATCATCGACAACAACGGCCTGCAGATCGACGGCACCAACGATGAGGTCATGTCCCTGGGCGACCTGCCCGCCAAGCTCCGGGCCTTCGGCCTGGACCTGCATGAGATCGACGGCCACGACATGGACACCATTGAGGCGGCCCTCAGCGCCCCCGCCGTCCCCGGCAAGCCCAAGTGCATCCTGGCCCACACCGTCAAGGGCAAGGGTGTCTCCTTCATGGAGAACCAGGTGGGCTGGCACGGCAAGGCCCCCAACGAGGAGCAGCGCCGGCAGGCTTTGAAGGAATTGGAGGACTGAGACCATGAGTGAAAAAATCGCAACCCGTGAAGCCTACGGCAAGGCTCTGGTAGAGCTGGGCGCCGCCAATGAGCAGGTGGTGGTGCTGGACGCCGACCTGGCCGGCGCCACCATGACCAAGCATTTCAAGGCCGCCTATCCCCAGCGCTTCTTCGACTGCGGCATTGCCGAGGCGGACATGATGAACATCGCCGCAGGCCTGTCCACCATGGGGCTAGTTCCCTTCTGCTCTACGTTTGCTATGTTCGGCGCAGGACGGGCCTATGAACAGATCCGCAACTCCATCGCCTATCCCAAGTTCAACGTGAAGATCTGCTGCTCCCACGCCGGCGTGTCCGTGGGTGAGGACGGCGGCAGCCACCAGGCCATCGAGGACATCGGTCTTATGCGCCTGATCCCCGGCATGACCGTCATCGTTCCCGCCGATGCCAAGGAGGCCCGGAAGGCCACCCTGGCCCTGGCGGAGTTCCGGGGTCCGGCCTATATGCGTCTGGCCCGTCTGGCCACCCCCGTGTTCGAGGAGGATTATCCCTTTGAGATCGGCAAGGCCAACGTCCTGCGGGAGGGCACCGACGCCGCCGTGTTTGCCTGCGGCCTGATGGTCAGCGAGACGTTGGCGGCCGCCAGGCTGCTGGAGGCCCAGGGCATCCGCATCGCGGTCATCAACGTCCACACCATCAAGCCCATTGACGCCGCCTGCGTCACCCAGTGGGCCGAAAAGTGCGGCAATGTGGTCACCGTGGAGGAGCACAGCGTCATCGGCGGCCTGGGCGACGCCGTGGCCGACGTGCTCATGGGCAAGGTCAGCTGCAAGTTCCGCAAGATCGGCGTCAACGATCAGTTCGGCCAGTCCGGCAAGGCTGCCGACGTTCTGCGGGAGTATGGACTCACCGCCGACCAGATCGCCGACCGCATCCGGGAGACTCTGTAACCTCATTCGATGCAAAAATCGGGAGAAATCGTCTGATTTCTCCCGATTTTTCTGTCCTGATATGATTATTGGGGAATGACCTGCACGATTCCCCGGGCGCAGTCCACGGACACGAAGGTGCCGTCCTTCAGGCGGCGGGTGGCGTCCGAGGCCGCCACGATGACGGGCTTATTCAGCAGCAGTCCCACGGTGGCCGTGTGACAGTCGGCGCTGGCCTCCTCACTGACGATGGCCGCAGCCTGCCGCAGCCAGGGCAGTACCTCGTTGTTGGTATAGGGCACCACCAGCACGTCGCCGGGGTGGAACTTCTCCGGAATATCCTCCAGTGTCCGGCAGATACACAGCGGACCGGAGGCGATCTGGCTGCCCACGCCGATGGCGTTGACCAGGGAGCCGCCCACCTGGGCGATGCGGATCATATTGGTGGTGCCGGAAATTCCCACCGGCACGCCTGCGGTGACCACCACCAGATCCCCGTGCTTCACCAGCCCCGCCTCCTGGGCGGACTGGATGGCCAGGTCTACCAGCTGATCGGTGCTGCTGGCCCGGGGCATGGTAATGGGCACCAGGCCCCAGTACAGGGCCATCTGGCGCTGGACCTGGGGGTCCAGCAGCAGGGCCACCACCGTGGCGGCAGGCCGGAAGCGGCTGACCATCTGGGCGGTAATGCCCCGCTGGCTGACGGTCAGGATGGCGTCCGCGCCGATGTCCTCCGCCGTGGTGCAGGCGGCGTGGGCCGTGGCGGCGGTGATGGACAGTCGGGTGCGCTTGGGCGTCTTGGCGGGACAGATGCGGTCGATGTTGCTCTCGGTTTTCCGGGCGATGGCGTCCATAGTCTGAACGGCCTCCACCGGGTACTTCCCTGCCGCCGTCTCGCCGGAGAGCATAATGGCGCTGGTGCCGTCATAGATGGCGTTGGCCACGTCGGTGATCTCCGCCCGGGTGGGCCGGGGATTCTCAATCATGGAGTCCAGCATCTGGGTGGCGGTGATCACGGGCTTCCCGGCGGCCACGCACTGGGCAATGATGTTCTTCTGGATAGCGGGAATCTCCGTGAAGTCGATCTCCACGCCCATGTCCCCCCGGGCCACCATGATGCCGTCAGCCACGGACAGGATGTCCGCCAGATTGCTGACGCCCTCCTGGTTCTCGATTTTGGCGATGATCCGGATCCTGGAGTGATTCTTATCCAGAATGTGCCGGATCTCCCGGATATCGGCGGCAGACCGGACAAAGCTGGCGGCGATGAAATCGAACCCCTGCCGGATACCGAACAGGATATCCTCCCGGTCCCGCTGGTTCATATACGGCATGGACAGGGACACGCCGGGAACGTTGACGCCCTTCTTGTCCTTCATCACGCCGTCGTTCTCCACCCGGCACTGGATCTCCCGTTCGGTGGTCTCCAGCACCGTCAGCCGCACCAGTCCGTCGTCCAGCAGGATGGTGTCCCCGGGCTTCACGTCCTGGGGCAGCTGGGCATAGGTGATGGAGCACCGGCTCTCGTCGCCGGGAACGTCGTCGGTGGTCAGGGTAAAGCTCTGGCCGGTTTTCAGCTGCACCGGCCCGTTCTGAAAGCTCCTCAGCCGCACCTCCGGCCCCTTGGTGTCCAGCATGGCGGCCACCGGCAGATGAAGCTCCTCCCGCAGGGCCACCAGCTGGTCCAGTCGGCGCTGATGCTCGTCATAGCTGCCGTGGGAGAAATTGAACCGGGCCACGTTCATGCCCGCCTGCAGCATCTGCCGCAGCACCCCCTCCCTGTCGGTGGCCGGACCCAGGGTGCATACGATTTTTGTCTTTCTCATGGTCTTTCCTCTCTGCTCTGTTGGGGTGGCAATCCTGAAAATGCGCCCCCCTGGGCACCGGTGGGGTCACAGGGGGGACGCAAATGGGGTCCTTATCTCTCAGAATGCCTTGCCGTCGCAGCCCAGAACGTCCACGATCTTGTGGGCCACCAGCTCCTTGATGGCCTGGCGTGCGGGCTTCAGATACTGCCGGGGGTCAAAGTCCGCCGGATGCAGAGCGAAGTGCTCCCGGATGGAGGCGGTCATGGCCAGACGCAGATCGGAGTCGATGTTGATCTTGCACACGGCCAGGGAGGCAGCCTTGCGCAGCTGATCCTCGGGCACGCCGATGGCGCCGGGCATATTGCCGCCGTACTGGTTCACCTTGGCCACCAGATCCTGGGGCACGGAGGAAGAACCGTGCAGCACGATGGGGAAGCCGGGCAGACGGCGGGAGACCTCCTCCAGCACGTCGAAGCGCAGCTGGGGCTTGGTGCCGGGCTTGAACTTATAAGCGCCGTGGCTGGTGCCGATGGCGATGGCCAGAGAGTCGCACCCGGTCTTGGACACGAACTCCTCCACCTCCTCGGGGTGGGTATAGGAGGAATCCTCGGCGGACACGTTGACCTCATCCTCGATGCCGGCCAGGGTGCCCAGCTCGGCCTCCACCACCACGCCGTGGTCATGGGCATACTCCACCACCTGACGGGTCAGGGCAATGTTCTCGGCAAAGGGCTTGGAGGAGGCGTCGATCATCACGGAAGTGAAGCCGTCCTCAATGCAGGACTTGCACAGCTCGAAGCTGTCGCCGTGGTCCAGGTGCAGGGTGATGGGCAGGCCGGTCTCGATAACGGCGGCCTCCACCAGCTTCTTCAGATAGGTGCGGTTGGCATAGGCCCGGGCGCCCTTGGACACCTGCAGGATCAGGGGGGCCTTCAGCTCGGCAGCGGCCTCGGTGATGCCCTGAATGATCTCCATGTTGTTCACGTTGAAGGCGCCGATGGCGTAACCGCCGTTATAGGCCTTCTCGAACATTTCCTTTGTTGTAACCAGTGGCATAATAAATCGCTCCTTTTGAAAATTTGGTCTTGACTTGTATGGAATGATTGGGATAAGATGTACATATGCATTGTACCACATTTTTTCTTTTTTGCAAGCCCCGATGGTTTACTTTATCAATCTTTTATGATAAAATATTCCGCACGGCAAGAAAATTCTACTGGGAGGTAGTCAATCATGAAAGAATTAAAAGGTGCCTGTATCATCGGTCAGTCCGGCGGGCCCACGTCTGTGATCAACGCCAGTGCCTACGGCGTCATCGACACGGCCCTGAAATCCGGCGTCATCACCCAGGTGCTGGGCGCGGAGCACGGCATCAAGGGCGTTCTCAGCGACCGTCTGTTCGACATGGGTCTGGAGGATCCCGAGGAGCTGCGTCTTCTGAAATACACCCCCTCCTCCGCCCTGGGCTCCTGCCGCTATAAGATCGCCGATCCTGAGGTGGACGATACCGATTATCGCCGCATCCTGGAGGTGTTCAAGAAGCACAATGTCCGCTACTTCTTCTATAACGGCGGCAACGACTCCATGGACACCTGCAACAAGATCAATCAGTATATGCAGTCCGTGGGCTACGAATGCCGGGTCATGGGCGTTCCCAAGACCATCGACAACGACCTGTTCGGCACGGATCACTGCCCCGGCTACGCCTCCGCCGCCAAGTACATCGCCACCTCCCTGATGGAGGTGAACCTGGACGCCCACGTGTACGATACCGGCATGATCGTGGTTATGGAGATCATGGGCCGCCACGCCGGCTGGCTGACGGCCGCCGCCGCCCTGGCCGGTGAATACGGCGCAGGCCCCGACTTGATCTACCTGCCCGAGGTGGACTTCAGCATGACCCAGTTTATTGAGGATGTCAAGCGTGTATACGCCGAAAAGGGCTCCTGCATCGTGGCTGTGTCCGAGGGCATCCACTATGAGGACGGCGGCTTCGTCTCCGAGGCCAAGGTGGCCGCCAACGACGGCTTCGGCCACGCCCAGTTGGGCGGTCTGGCCGCCATGCTGGCCCAGGTGCTGAAGGAGGAAACCGGCGCCAAGGTCCGGGGCATCGAGCTGAACCTGCTGCAGCGCTGCGGCGCACATCTGGCCTCCGAAACCGATATTGAGGAGTCCTACATGGCCGGTAAGGCCGCCGTGGAAAACGCCATCAACGGCATCAACGGCCGCATGATCGGCTTCGAGCGCGGCATCCGGGACGGCAAGTATGCCTGCAAGACCAAGCTGATCCCCCTGATGGAGGTGGCCAACACCGAAAAGAAGGTCCCCCGGGAGTGGATCAACGAGGCCGGCAACGGCGTGAACCACCAGTTTGTGGAGTACGCGCTGCCCCTGATCCAGGGCGAGCCGGACCTGCCCAAGGTGGACTCCCTGCCCCGCTTTGCCCATCTGAAGAAGATCCTGGCCAAGTAAATCCCCGTTTCAACGATCCCCTGGCGCTTACGCGCCAGGGGATTTTTAACTTTTCCTGCAAAGCGAAAATGCTTTATAGCTTTGTCAGATGCGCGCCTGCGGCCTTCAGCATGAGCCGCTTGGTGCCCACCCGGTCGAAGGCCACCTCTACCAGGGCATCGCCGCCCATGGGCCGCACGCTCAGGACCATCCCCTGGCCGAAGGCGCTGTGCCGCACCCCGTCGCCGGGCTGCAGCTGCAGCAGCGGTGCGGAGACCGCCGCCGGACGCACCGGGCGCTCCGGGTGTGCCGGACGCTCCGTCCCGGGTTGCGCTTCCCTCTGCGGCGCATAGGCAGGCCCATCGCCGAAATCGTCCCAGGAGGACGTCGGACGGGGCTCGGGCTTCCCCAGCCACTCCATGTTCTCCTCCGGGATCTCCTTCAGAAACCGGGAGGGCATGCAGGGAGTGGTGCGGCCGAACAGCATCCGCTGCCGGGCGTTGGTCAGGGTCAGCTTCTCCTTGGCCCGGGTCATGGCCACATAACACAGCCGCCGCTCCTCCTCCATTTCCTCCGGCTCTCCCATGGCGCGATTCCCCGGGAAAAGCCCGTCCTCCATGCCCACCACGAACACGCTGGGAAACTCCAGTCCCTTGGCGCTGTGCATGGTCATCAGCGTCACGCAGTTGTCCCCTGCCTCCTGGCTGTCCAGGTCCGTATACAGGGCCACCTCGTCCAGGAAGCCCGACAATGTGGGATTCTCCGGATCGTTTTCCAGGAAGGCCTGGATGCTGGAGCTGAGCTCCTCCACGTTTTCCAGGCGGCCCCGGCTCTCCATATCGTTCTTCTCCTGGAGCATCCCCACATAGCCGCTGCGGCGGCACACATATTCATAGAACTCCACCAGGCCCATATCGTCCGCCTGGCGGCGCATTTCGTCGATCATTGCTGTAAAGGCAATCAGCTTGCCAGTGCTTGCCTTCAGCTGGGGATAGTCTCCTGCCCGCCGCAGAACCTCCATCAGCGGCAGGCCCTCCTCCGTGGCGATGACCTGGGCCTTGTCCATGGTGGCCGCGCCGATCTTCCGGGCGGGCACGTTGACGATCCGCCGCAGCCGCAGGTCGTCGGCGGGGTTGTTGATGACGCACAGATACGCCAGCATGTCCTTCACCTCGGCCCGGTCGAAGAACTTGGTGCCGCCGATGATCTTATAGGGCACGCCGTTGCGCTTGAAGGCATACTCCAGGGCGTTGGACTGGGCGTTCATGCGGTACAGCACGGCGTTGTCCTTCCAGTTTCTCCCCCGGCGATAGTTCATCATGATCTGCCCCACCACATAGTTGGCCTCGTCTCCCTCGTTGAAGCAGGTCTTCACGGTGACCACCTCCCCCGCTCCGTTCTCGGTCCACAGGGTCTTGCCCTTGCGGCCCACGTTGTGGCGGATCACGGCGTTGGCGGCGTCCAGAATATTCTGGGTGGAGCGGTAGTTCTGCTCCAGCCGGATGGTCCTGGCCCCGGCGTACTGCTTTTCAAAGCTGAGGATGTTCTCGATGTTGGCCCCCCGGAAGCGATAGATGCTCTGGTCGTCATCGCCTACCACGCAGATGTTCTTCCGTCCCCCGGCCAGCAGGCTGGCCAGCATATACTGCATGTGGTTGGTGTCCTGATACTCGTCGATGAGAACATAGCGGAACTTGTTCCGGTAATATTCCAGGGTCTGGCGGTCCGACTGCAAAAGCTCCACCGTGTGCAGGATGATGTCGTCAAAGTCCAGGGCATTGGCGTCCCGCAGGCGGCGGTTATAGGCGGCATAGACCCGGCCCATCCGCACCCGTCTCCAGTCGCCCCGCTGTTCCCACAGCTGGCTGAACTCCTCGGGCATCATCATGGCGTCCTTGGCGTTGGAGATCACCGACAGCACCTCCCGCACCGGGAAGGTCTTTTCCTCCAGCCCCATCTCCTTGAGGATGTCCTTGATGACCCGCTTGCTGTCGTCGGTGTCGTAAATGGTAAAGCTGCGGTCGAAGCCGATTTTGTCGATGTCCCGGCGCAGGATGCGGACACAGGCCGAGTGGAAGGTGGCGGCCCACACGTCCCGGGCCTCCTCCCCCAGCATCTTCTCCAGCCGCTCCTTCAGCTCGTTGGCAGCCTTGTTGGTGAAGGTGATGGCCAGCACCTCCCAGGGGCGTGCAGGCTCCACGGCGCAGAGATACTGCATCAGCGGCCGCTGCTCCGGGTCCGGCCGGGCGGCATACTGCTCCAGAAATTCCACCTCATCCCGGGAAATGGGCAGCGGGATCTCATCTGTGTCGCTGCCTCGGCCATAGCGCAGGAGGTTCGCCACCCGGTTGATCAGCACCGTGGTCTTGCCGGACCCGGCCCCCGCCAGCAGCAGCAGCGGCCCCTCGGTGGTCAGAACCCCCTCCAGCTGCCGGGGGTTCAGGTGCCCATAATCCGTGGCAATGGCCCTTGTCCGGGCCTCAATAAATCGTTTCTCCAGGTCGTTCATAGTGTTCCTTCCCCTGTCTGTATTCTCGCCTCCCATTTTAATACAATTTTCGCCTTCGGTCAACCGCTCCGCAAAATTTGTCGAATTTTTGTTCGATTACCTCTTGACAAGAACGTCTGTTCTATTTATAATACCGATAGAACAAATGTTTTGGAGGCGTTCCCTATGACGACTTTTGGATTTATTGTGATGCTGCTGGGTGCCGGTGCTTTCTCCGCCGGGGTTATCCGTCTGGCGGACTGGATTGACCAACCCCGTCCTCGCCGCCGCACCGCCTGAGGCCGCCGGTCATGGAACTGCTGGATAAGCTGGCCATCCTGGCCGATGCGGCCAAATATGACGCGGCCTGCACCTCCAGCGGCGTTCGCCGGGGCTCCCGGCCGGGCATGATCGGCAACACCAGCTCCTCCCTGGCAGGCTGCTGCCACAGCTTCTCTGCCGACGGGCGCTGCATCACCCTGCTGAAGGTGCTGATGACCAATAGCTGTGTCTACGACTGCAAATACTGCGTCAACCGCCGGTCCCACGATACCCGCCGGGCGGCATTTACGCCCCGGGAGCTGGCGGAGCTGACCATCGGTTTCTACCGGCGCAACTATATCGAGGGACTGTTCCTGTCCTCCGGCGTCCTGCGCAGCCCCGACTACACCACCGAACAGATGATCGAGTGTCTGCGCCTGCTGCGGCAGGAATACCGGTTCAACGGATATATCCACGCCAAGGCCATCCCCGGCACGTCCCCGGAGCTGGTGCAGCAGCTGGGCCTGCTGGCAGACCGGCTCAGCGTCAATATCGAGCTTCCCTCCCAGGAGGGGCTGCAGACCCTGGCCCCGGATAAAAGCAAGCAGGCCATCCTGCGGCCTATGGGCCTCATCCGGGACCGGACCGCCCAGAGCAAGGCGGAGCTGGTGCAGTATAAGCACGCCCCGGTCTTTGCCCCGGCGGGCCAGAGCACCCAGCTCATCGTCGGCGCCACCCGGGACACGGACCGGCACATTCTGCACCTGACAGAATCCCTGTACCGGAAATATCGGTTAAAACGCGTGTTCTACTCCGCCTATGTTCCGGTGGTGGAAAACGCCCTTCTGCCCTCTCTGGACACCAAGCCGCCCCTGCTGCGGGAGCACCGGCTGTACCAGGCGGACTGGCTGCTGCGGTTTTACGGCTTTAAAGCCCAAGAGCTGCTGGACGAGGCCCACCCGGACTTCAATCCCCTGCTGGACCCCAAGTGCCATTGGGCCCTGTGCCACCTGGAGCAGTTCCCGGTGGAGATCCGCAAGGCGGACCTGGAGACTCTGCTGCGGGTGCCGGGCATCGGCCCGGTCAGCGCCCGGCGCATCGTCTCCGCCCGCCGGCAGACTCCTCTGCGGCTGGAGGACCTGCCCAAGCTGGGCGTGGTGCTGAAGCGGGCGCAGTTCTTCGTCACCTGCGGCGGCCGTATGCGCCCGGGGCTTCACTTCTCTGCCGCCACCCTGTCCCGCCAGCTGGAGGTCATGGAGCGGGGCCAGCTGCCGCCCCAGGAATGCCGGCAGCTGTCGCTGTTCGATGCCGGGTGACGCCATGGAGGATGTGATCTTTCAATATGACGGCAGCTTCCCCGGCTTCCTGTGCTGCGTGTTCGACAGCTATGCCCATAAAGAATTCCCCATCGCCTTTTACAGCGATGAGGAATGCGTCTCCCTGTATCCGGTGCGGGTGGTGGTTACCCGCCGGGACCATAGCCAGCGGGTGTACGACAGTTTGCAGCGCCTGTCCCCTCCGGCTCTGAAGGTCCTGCGCCGGGCCTGGCTGACCTGTCTGGAGGACAAGGAGCTTCGCCTGTACGCCTTCATCCGCAAGCTGTACGACCAGGGGCCCGGCTTTATGCGCAGCAAGGCCGACGATGTGTACTACCCCATCGCCTGCGCCCTGCGTCACCTGGGCGGTGAACTGGAAAAGCTGCGGGGCTTCGTGCGTTTTTCCGATTACAACGGCATCCTGGGCGGCGAGATCGAGCCAAAGAACCGGGTGCTTCCTCTGCTGGCCAACCACTTCTGCAGCCGCATGGCCGGGGAGTCCTTCTTCCTGTACGACCGCACCCACCGGGAGCTGCTGCTGTACACCAAGGGCCAGCGCCGCATCGTCCCGGTGGAAAGCCTGACGCTGGAGCTGCCCGGCTCGGAGGAGCTTCAATACCGGGCCCTGTGGCAGGAGTTTTTCCGCACCGTATCCATCCGGGAGCGGACCAACCCCCGCTGTCAGAACTCGTTTCTCCCCAAGCGGTATCGGGGCGTCATGACGGAATTTCTTCCGGTGGACTACGAGGGCCTCAACCGTCCAGCAGCCGCCGGAGATCTGCCAGCCCCCGGCGCTCCAGCCGGGATATCTGCACCTGGGACACCCCCAGGATCCGGGCCGTCTGCTCCTGGGTCAGACCCTTGAAGAAGCGCAGCAGGATGGTCATTTTCTCCCGCTCCGGCAGCTGGTCGATGGCCTCCCGCAGGGCGATGTGCTCCACCATGCGCTCCTCCGGGCTGTCGGTGCCCAGGGTGGACTCCAGGGTCAGCCCCTCCGCCGTCTCCTGCTGCAGGGATTCCGGCGCGCCGGTGGCCAGCTCCACGCTGGCGATCTCCTCCGGCGTCAGCCCCGTCTCCTCCGCCAGCTCCGACAGCCGGGGATCCCGACCCAGCCGGTGCCGCAGCCGCTCCCGGGCCGCGGCCAGAGCCTGCCCCTTCTCCCGGATGCTCCGTCCCACCTTTATCGCGCCGTTGTCCCGCAAAAAACGCCGTATCTCCCCGGCGATTTTCGGGACAGCATAGGTGGAAAACTGCGTTCCGTATGTCAGGTCAAACCCCTTTACAGCTTTGATGAATCCAATGCATCCCAGCTGATACAGGTCGTCCGTCTCCACCCCGCAGCCATAATACCGCCGCACAATGCTCCAGATCAGTCCGCTGTTTTCCAGCAGCACTTGCTCACAGGCCTCGTCGTCGCCGTTCTGGGCCCGGTCCAGCAGAGCGAACAGCTGTCCGCCGCTCATCGCCGGCCGGACAGGCGCGGGGCGATGCGCTTGCGCATGGACACGGTGGTGCCCTTCCCCGGTGTGGACTTCACCGTCAGCCGGTCCATAAAGCTCTCCATAATGGTAAAGCCCATGCCGCTGCGCTCCTGGCCGCCGGTGGTGAACAGCGGCTGCCGGGCCTGGCCGATGTCATCAATCCCCCGGCCCCAGTCCCGTACCGTCAGCTCCAGCACGCCGCCCTCTAAAATGCGCAGCTTCATCACGATTTTCCCCAGCTCGTCCGGATAGGCGTGGACGATGGCGTTGGTCACCGCCTCGCTGACGGCGGTTTTGATGTCTCCCAGCTCGTCCAGCGTAGGATCCAGCTGGGCGGCAAAGGACGCCGCCGCCATGCGGGCAAAGCCCTCGTTGGCGCTGCGGCTGAGAAATTCCAGGGTCACATAGTTTTCGGCCTTCATCTTATGTACCTCCTCTCTATTCCACGGTGACAAAGCGGTCCAGGCCCGCGGCGTCCAGCACCTTCCTCGCCTGGGGCCTCACGCCCCGCAGCGTCACGGCGCCGCCCAGGTCCCGCACGCGCTGCCGGACCCGCATGACCACCGCGATACCGGAGCTGTCCATAAACGTCACCCCCGCGCAGTCCACCACAAGCTGCTGGGGCAGCAGGCGGTCGATCTCCCCCTCCAGCTCCCGAATGACCCCCTTCACCCGATGGTGGTCCAGCTCCCCGGACAGGGAGACGGTGAGGGCGCGGTTTTGGGTGGTGTAGGCAACTGCCACTGGTCACACTCCCCTTTCGTTCGTATGATGACAACTTGATGTTGCATAAAAAATCGCCGTGTACCAGCTTGTCCGGTACACGGCGATTCTATCATATCCAGTTGGAATATCCTGTCAAATTGAAAACAGACAGATAGTATTTATTATTCAGATGACATACGCAACGACCCAGCCAACCTCACAGTCTTTGTTGAAGCCGAAGTATAGATAGGCCAAATCTTCATATTCATATTGAACATAGAACGCATTCTGCTTGAGAAATCTATCAGAAAACTCCTCATCTCCAGGATTTCCAATCACAAACAATTTCTCGTACAATTCACTGGAAGAATTGGCTCTTTTCAGTCCTCTTCCATATCCATATCGAGAAAACACCTCATCCAAGGAACTTCTTTCCTCATCGCTCAGCGTAATTCCTCTTGCTAACGTCACTGTTTCCGATG
>ERZ809201.326-NODE-326-length-25543-cov-4.449898_pt1 | contig 25543 bp, 22 predicted proteins | sample MGYA00520516_ERZ809201 | MGnify/ENA primary metagenome ERZ809201 (study PRJEB31570, sample SAMEA3213006) | Homo sapiens | biome: human-gut; feature: human gut; material: fecal | place: Sweden | collected 2011 ... | reverse complement strand
CGCGCCGGCGGCATTGACCGTACCGGCCTCGAATTTATGCGGCAGCTCGGCATAGACAGCGCCCGTGCGCGTGACGGATTCGATCATCTCGCCGCCGGAGAGAAACGGCGGCATTTCCTCGAGCAGGTCCTCCCTGCCGTACAGCCCGCCGATGCCCATGGGGCCAAAGACCTTGTGCCCGGAGAAGGCGAAGAAATCCACGCCCAGCTCCTGCACATTCACCGGCATATGCGGCGTGCTCTGCGCGCCGTCCACGACCATGACCGCGCCCTTCTTGTGCGCCATGGCGGCGACTTCCTTGACCGGGTACTTCCGGCCGAGAACATTCGACACCTGCGTCATGGCGACGATCTTCGTGCGCTCGGTAATGAGCGATTCGATTTGCTGAAGATCCACACTGCCGTCGGGCGCGCACTCGATGAACTTCAGCTCCGCGCCCGTCTGGCGGCAGACCATCTGCCACGGCAGCAGATCGCTGTGGTGCTCCATGATAGACACGAGCACCTCATCGCCCGCCTTGACGTGCGTCAGGCCGTAGCTGTAGGCGACGAGGTTCAGGCCCTCGGTCGTGTTGCGGGTAAAGACGATCTCACGCGCCGAGCGTGCCCCGATGAAATCGCGCACGGTCTCGCGCGCCTGCTCATAGATATCGGTCGCCTCCACGCTCAGCGGATACAGCCCGCGCAGGGGGTTGGCATTGTGGCAGCGGTAGAAATCCGCCACCGCGTCCAGCACGCACTGCGGGCGCTGCGCCGTGGCCGCGTTATCGATATAGGCGACGTCCGTGTGCTGAAAGATCGGAAAATCCTGCTTATAATCATACGTCATCGTTGAGTTCCTCCTCCAGCGTCTGAAGAATCTGCGCGCGCAGCACTTCATCGTCCACCGTGCGCGCAAAGCGCTCGATCGATGCGCGGGCCAGGATGTTTTCGGCCTGAGCGCGGGAGATGCCGCGGCTTTCAAAGTAAAACAGCGTCTCGTCATCGAGCTCACCGATGGTCGCGCCGTGGTTGCCGACGACATTTTCCTCGGCGCAGAGAATGAGCGGCACCGTCTTGTTGACAACATCGTCGCCGAGCATGAGCACGGTCTCCTTCTCGTTGCCGACGGAGTTCGACGAGCCGGTCTTGAAGTCGATCGTGCCGCGGAAAACTTTTTTCGCCGCATCCTTGAGCGCGCCGGACGTGTCGATCTCGCACTCGGTGTTTTTGCCGTAGTGGTTGACGACGACGTTGACGTCGATCGTCTGGCTGCCGCGGCCGAGATAGCCGATCTGCGCCGAATAATGGCTGCCGTCGCCGACAAGCTCCGTGTCATTGTCCGAATACAGGTCGCCCCTGCCCATGAGGATCTGCGTCATGTCCACGCCGGCGCCGGGCGCACAGTCGGCGTCCGTTTTGGCGTAGAGCAGCGCGCTGTCCTGCGCACAGAGCACCTGCACAAGGCGAAGAGACGCGGCATCGTGGAGCTTGAACGCCGTTTCTACGGCGAAGCTGCCCTGCGTATCGAGCACCATATACACCGTTGGCTGCAGACCGCAATGTGCTTGCGGCTGAAGCCGGCCGCACCGGTCAGGTCGATGTGCAGCGGCTGCGCCTGATTTTCCGCTGTAATTGCATATGAATCCGTCCCGAGATCGGCCGTGTCGGCCACATTCCACGGGATGGTCGCTTCGTTGACCTGGAGATGGTTCCACGTTCTGGTCGGCAGTTTGTTGACGACCAGCTGTTCACTCGTATTCACGATATTCCCTCCTTTCGGAATGTGGGTCAGCCAATGCTGCCCTTCATCTCGAGACGAATGAGATTGTTCATTTCCACCGCGTACTCCAGCGGCAGCTCCTTGGAGACGTTGTCCGCAAAGCCGCTGACGATCAGCGCGCGGGCGTCCTCCTCGCTCATGCCGCGGCTCATGAGATAAAACACCGCCTCGTTGCTGATGCTGCCGATCTTGGCCTCATGGCCGACGGCAGCGTCCTTCGTGCGGATGTCCATGGCCGGGACGGTATCGGAGCGGGACTCGGAATCGAGCATCAGCGACTGGCAGGACACGGAGGATTTTGCGTGCTTGGCGCCCTTCTGCACCACGACGCTGCTGCGGAATGTGCTGATGCCGCCGCTCTTGCTGATGGAGCGTGTGTTCATATACGAGCTCGTGTTCCTGCCGATGTGCACGACCTTCGCACCGGTGTCGAGGTTCTGCCCCGCGCCGGCGAACGTGACGCCGGTGAATTCCATCTTGGAGTTATCGCCTTTGAGCACGCTCATCGGGTACAGGCAGCCGACATGAGACCCGAACGAGCCGGAAACCCACTCGATCACGCCGCCCTCTTCCACGAGCGCGCGTTTTGTATTGAGGTTATACATATTTTTCGACCAGTTCTCGATGGTCGAGTAGCGCAGCTTGGCGTTCTTCTTCACGTACAGCTCCACGCAGCCGGCGTGGAGGTTCGCAACGTTATATTTCGGTGCCGAGCATCCCTCGATAAAATGCAGACTCGCGCCCTCATCGACAATGATGAGTGTGTGTTCAAACTGGCCAGCACCCTTGGCGTTCAGACGGAAGTACGACTGCAGCGGGATGGACACCTGCACGCCCTTCGGCACATACACGAACGAGCCGCCGGACCAGACCGCGCCGTGCAGGGCCGCAAACTTATGATCGCGCGGTGTGACGAGCTTCATGAAATACTTGTGCACCATATCGGCGTATTCGCCCTTGAGCGCGCTCTCCATGTCGGTGTAGACGACGCCCTGTGCAGCCACTTCGTCCCGGACGTTGTGATACACGAGCTCGGAATCGTACTGTGCGCCGACGCCGGCAAGCGATTTGCGCTCCGCCTGCGGGATGCCGAGACGCTCAAAGGTGTCTTTAATGTCCTGCGGGACGTCCTTCCAGTCGCTTTTCATGTCGGTCTTGGGACGGACGTATGTTGCAATGTGATCCATGTCCAGCCCCTCGATGGACGGGCCCCAATCCGGGATCGGCATCTCGTTATAGATCTGCAGCGACTGTAGCCGGAACTGCTGCATCCAGACCGGATCGCCCTTTTCCTTCGAGAGCCGGTCGATGATCTCCGGCGTCAGGCCCTCCTGCATACGATAGGCATCGTCCTCTTTGTCGCGGATGTCATAGACGCTGCGGTCAATGTCCGCGACCTGACTCTTTTCCTTCATTCGGATCGCCTCGCTTTCAGTCTGCCCGGATGCCGCCAAAGCCGTTTTCATTGATGGTATCTACAAGCGATGCATCGCCGTTTTTCACAATGACGCCCTGCTCCATGATGTGCGCGGCGTCCACCGTCAGCGCCTCGAGAATGCGGGTGCTGTGTGTGATGATGAGCAACGAGCCGTGCACGCGCTCACGATAGAGCTGCACGCCCTTGGAGACCGTGCGCACCGCGTCGACGTCCAGACCGGAGTCCGTCTCGTCGAGGATGGCAAGCTTCGGCTCGAGCATGAGCATCTGCAGGATCTCCGCTTTCTTTTTCTCACCGCCGGAAAAGCCCACATTCAGGTCGCGCTCAGCATAGGAAGCGTCCATCGCCAGCAGCTGCATCGTCTCGGCAAGCTTCTTCTTGAAGTCCCAGAGGCGGATGCGCTTGCCGGTCTTCTGCTCGAGCGCACTGCGGATAAACGCGCTGAGCGTCACGCCGGGCACCTCGAGCGGATTCTGAAACGACAGAAAAATGCCCTTCTTCGCGCGCTCGTTGACCGGCAGCCGTGTGATATCCTCGCCGTCAAAGACGATCTTTCCGGCCGTGACCGTGTACTCCGGATTGCCGGTGATCGCATAGCCAAGCGTGGACTTGCCGGTGCCGTTCGGCCCCATGAGCACATGCGTCTCATCCTTGCCGACGGTCAGGTCCACGCCGTGCAGGATCTCTTTCTCGCCCGCACTCACGTGCAGGCCGCTGACTTCAAGCAGGTTGCTGTTCATATATGTATCCTCCGTTCCCAATGGCAAACCGTGCCTGACGGCACGGCTGCATACGTATACACGAATTCAGAGAGGCTCAGGATGGTCCGGCACAAAATCCTACCTCATCGAGATGAATTATATGCCTATATTCCTATGTTGTCAATAGGAATATAGGATCAAGGCAGCAAAAAAAGCACGCACGACTCAATAGCCGTGCGTGCTTTTGACACAGATGCTCAGAATTGGAACAGGTTCAGGCCGATCTCCTCACTGTGAAAACGATCCACTCTTCCGTCGATAACCGTGATGACCATCTCACAGGTGGCGCTGATAACGGCGCGGTTGAGATGTCCGCCGAACACCTCGCCCTTCTCATTACCGGCGCTCATGTGCAGGTGCGTGTAAAATGCGCCGTCCATCGTGTTGATGGTGCCGGTCAGCGAGACGATCTCGAAATCGCCCGCGAACGAATTGGCGTGGTACTGCTTTTCGGCCGTGTGGAACACGCCGACCGTGAATTCACCGACCGCGCCGAGCGCCTGCACGCTCGCGAGCTTGATCTGCTCGGCCTGCGCGATGGCCGCAACCTGCTCAAGCACTTCTTCCCCACGGTCGATGCGGGCGACGATGGTGTTTCCAAATCTTCGATACTCCATGGTTCTCCTCCTTTGCTTCGTTACCGCAATTATACCGCGCCCCCCTGCCGGCCGCAAGGGGGGCGCAGGAAATTATTCGAGCTCGAACGCGCCGGTATAGAGCTGGTAGTACACGCCCTTTTCGGCGATGAGCTTTGCATGGTTGCCGCGCTCGATGATGCGGCCATGGTCAAGCACCATGATGACGTCCGCATTCTTGACCGTCGAGAGCCGGTGCGCGATGACGAACACCGTGCGCCCCTCCATGAGCTTATCCATGCCGCTCTGCACGAGCGCCTCCGTGCGGGTGTCGATGGAGCTGGTCGCCTCGTCGAGGATCATGACCGGCGGATCGGACACAGCCGCGCGTGCGATGCTCAGCAGCTGCCGCTGGCCCTGGCTCAGGCCGCTGCCGTCGCCTTTGAGCACGGTGTTGTAGCCGTCGGGCAGCATGCGGATGAAATGGTCGGCATTGGCAAGCTTCGCCGCCGCGATACATTCATCATCCGTCGCGTCCGGATTTCCGTAGCGGATATTTTCCATGACCGTACCGGTAAAGAGATTCACGTCCTGGAGCACGATGCCGAGGCTGCGGCGCAGATCTGCCTTACGGATCTTATTGATGTTGATGCCGTCGTAGCGGATCTTGCCGTCGGCAATGTCGTAAAAGCGGTTGATAAGGTTCGTGATCGTCGTCTTGCCCGCACCGGTCGCGCCGACGAAGGCGACCTTCTGGCCGGGTTCGGCGTAGAGCGTGATGTCATGCAGGACCTCTTTGTCCGACGTATAACCGAAGTCGACGTGATCGAACACGACGCGCCCGGCAAGCTTCGTGTATGTGACCGTGCCGTCGCCGTGCGGGTGCTTCCACGCCCAGAGACCGGTGTGGTGGTCGGTCTCGGCGAGCGTGCCGTTTTCCTCCTTGGCGTTGACAAGCGTCACATAGCCGTCGTCCGTCTCCGGCTCGGCATCCATGAACGCGAAAATGCGCGATGCGCCGGCCAGTGCTGTGACGATGGAGTTGAACTGGTTGGAGATCTGCGAGATCGGGTTTGTAAACCCGCGCGAGAGCGTGAGGAAGGATGCGATCATACCGAGCGTGAGCGTGTTCATGCCTGTCAGGCCGAGGTTCGGCGTGCCGGCAATCGCCATCGTGCCGCCGATGACGGCGATGATGACATACTGCAGGTAACCTACGGCGTTCATCATCGGCATCATGCTGTTGGCCATGCCGCTGGCGCGCGCGGCGTTTTCCGCCCAGACGCGGTTGCGGCGGCGCAGCTCCGCCTTGCTCTGCCCCTCGTGGCAGAAGACCTTGACGACCTTCTGGCCGTTGACCATCTCCTCAACATAGCCGTTGAGATCGGCCAGCGCCGTCTGCTGCGCCATGAAGTAGCCGCCGATGCGGCCGGTGAGCTTGCGCACGAACACGAGAATGAGCGCCATGACGGCGCACACGATCAGCGTCAGCCAGATGCTGATGTACAGCATGCAGAAAAACACTGCCGCAAGCGTGAACACAGACGATACGAGCTGCGCCATGGACTGCGCGATCATCTGGCGCAGCGTATCGGTATCGTTTGTGTACAGGCTCATGATGTCGCCGTGCGTATGCGTGTCAAAGTAGCGGATGGGCAGGCTCTGCATCTTCTCAAACATCTCGTCACGGATGCGCTTGAGCGTGCCCTGGGTGCCGACGAGGTACACGCAGCCGATGGTGATCAGCGCACGGATCAGGCCGGAATAGTCCGGCGACGCTGTGCCGAGCATGGGCACAATATAGCCGTCGATCAGCTTTTGCAGGAACATGGACGAGGCCGCGCCTGCGACCGCGCTCAGCAGGATGCAGACCGTCACGAGCACGAGCGTGCCCTTATAGGCGCGCATATACGACAGCAGGCGCTTGAGCGTCTGGGAATCAAACTTCGGGCGTTCAGGCATCGTCCTCGCCTCCCTTCTGCTGGGACTCATAGACCTCGCGGTAAATTTCGCACGTGCGCAGCAGCTCATCGTGGCAGCCGACGGCGTCAATACGCCCGTCATCGAGCACGACGATACGGTCTGCATTCTGCACCGAGCTGATGCGCTGCGCGATGATGATCTTCGTCGTGTCGGGAATGTAGGTCGAGAGCGCCTGCTGAATCTGCGCATCCGTGCGCGTGTCGACGGCGCTTGTCGAGTCATCGAGGATGAGCACCTTCGGCTTTTTCAGCAGCGCGCGGGCGATGCACAGGCGCTGCTTCTGGCCGCCGGAGACGTTCGTGCCGCCCTGCTCGATATAGGTGTCATAACCGTCCGGCATGGCGGAAATGAATTCATCCGCACACGCGAGCACGCAGGCGTGACGGAGCTCCTCGTCCGTGGCGTTTTCGTTGCCCCAGCGGAGGTTTTCCTTGATCGTTCCGGAAAACAGCTCGTTTTTCTGCAGCACCATGGCAACGGCGTTGCGCAGCGTCTCCAGATCATAATCGCGCACGTCCACGCCGCCGAGCGTCAGCCTGCCGCCGGTGACATCGTACAGACGCGGGATGAGCTGCACGAGCGAGGACTTGGACGCGCCCGTGCCGCCGATGACGCCGATCGTCTCGCCGGAACGGATGTGCAGATCAATGTCATCGAGCACCTTTTTGTCCGCCTTGGAGGCGTAGACAAAACTCACATGGTCAAAATCAATGGCGCCGTCGCGCACGGCCATGACCGGGTGCTCCGGATTTTGAATGTCCGTCTTTTCCTCGATCACCTCGGCGATGCGGCGCGCGGACGAGAGCGAGATCGTCAGCATGGCAAAGACCATGGACAGCATCATCAGGCTCGAGAGGATCTGCATGGCATAGGTGATGAGCGCAGTGAGGTTGCCGGTCGTCAGGCCGAGTGCCGGGTCATTGCCGCTGGCGATGATGGCCTTGGCACCGAGCCAGGAGATGATGATCATGCACGCGTAGATGCATGACTGCATCAGCGGCGCGTTGAGCGTGATGAGCCGCTCGCCCTTGGAAAAGTCCTTGTAAATGCGCTCGGAAATGGCGCCGAATTTGCGAATCTCGTGCTGTTCCTGATTAAAGGACTTCACGACACGGATACCGCGGACATTTTCCTGCACGACGTTATTGAGCTCGTCATATGTGCGGAAAACGCGCGTGAAGATCGGGAACACGCTGCGGATGATGAAAAACAGCGCCACGGCAAGGATCGGCAGAATGATGAGAAACGTCATGGAGATGTCACGGCTGATGCGGAACGACACGATCATGGAAAAGACCAGCATGACCGGTGAGCGGATCGCCATACGCATGAGCATCTGAAAGGCGTTCTGCACGTTCGTGACATCCGTCGTCAGGCGCGTGACGATGGACGCAGTGGAAAACTTGTCGATGTTGGAAAACGCAAAGGTCTGCACGTTGTTGTACATATCCTCACGCAGGTTCGCGCCAAAGCCGACGGATGCACGCGCCGCGATGCGCGCCGCGAGCACGCCGGTCGCCAGCTGGAACGCCGCCAGCAGCAGCAAAAATGCACCGAACTTCCAGACCGCCGCCATGCTGCCGCCCTCAATGCCGAAGTCAATGAGGTTGGACATGAACAGCGGGATCACGATCTCAAACACGACCTCCAGCGCCGAGAGCAGCACCGTCACGAGCGCGGGGCCTTTGTTTTCCCGCAGGCTGCGGGATAATGTATGAAGCATGGATTTCCTCCTTCCTGGATCACGGGCCTGTCAGCCGAGATCGGCATAGATCGTGCGCAGCGCCGATTCCAGCGCCGCGATCTGTTCCGGCGTCAGCGAGCGCAGCATCTGCTGCTCCGTTGTCTGGATCGTGGCGTGCATATCCTGCGCGACCGCGGCAGCGCGCTCCGTCTGGCTGACGATCTTGCTGCGTTTGTCCGCCGGATCAAGCCGGCAGCGCACGAAGCCATTTTGCTCCATGCGGTTGATGATGCCCGCCACCGTCGGGTGCGACACCTGCAGAAAGCCCTCGATCTCCTTTTGCGTCGCCTGACCGCCGCTGCGGTCCAGATAGCCCAGCACGCGGCTTTGCGTCAGCGTCAGCCCCTGCTGCGCGAGATCGGCATCTGCCCGCATTTTGATCTTATCCGTAATCATTTTTAATAGACATCCGATTTGAAATTGCTCCATGATACACCTCCAATGTGTAGCACGCTACGCATTATAGCGATAATATTTTTTATCGTCAAGAGGCGTCACAAATTGTTTACATGCGAAAAAAGCCCGCCTGCCGAAGCAGACGGGCTGTACAGAAAAAGATTACAGGTGCTGGTCGCGGTCGATCTTGTCGTAGTGCTTGAGCAGGATACCCTCCATGACGGAAGTCAGCTTCATGTCCAGGTTCCAGAAATAGATGACAAACGTGACCACGAACGCGCCGAGTGCGCCGAGCGACACACCCATAAGGGCCTTGAGCAGCTTGCATTTCAAATTGTTCATGTTCGATCTCCTCTCTGATTACCAGGACTTCTCGTCCTTCAGGATCTCCAAGCTCGGATCCACAGGCTCTTCCTGCATGACGGCGCGCATATAGTCATTGACCTGCTGGCGCACGCCCTGCCGCGAGATGACACGCGGGTCGAACAGATCGTGCGTGACCCAGACGAGGTGGATGCCGTGCTCGCGGGCGCGCTCTTCAAACAGACCGTGCATGCCGTCGAGTGCCTTGCAGCTCATGTGCTCCCAGAGAATGACCATGTCGGCATTGAACTGCTCGCAGAACTCCCACAGCTCATCAAGCAGCACCTTGTAGCCGCCGTGCGTGCGGTTGCGCATGATCATGTTTTCGGTCAGCCATGCCATATCGTAATACGCCTGCTCACGGTTTTCGGGCGTGTCAGTCGTGGCGAGCTCGCGTGTGGAGACCATGGAGAGCATATCCGTCAGCGGCACGATGCCCCAGCAGTTGAGCAGCCAGACGAGGAAGTCCATGTAGAAGTGCGATTGCACGCCCCAGACGATGGCGCGGTGGCGGTACTCGTTGGCGGCCTTCTTCTGCTTGCTGTAGGCGCGCTCGGCGAGCTGGGTGATCTTGCGATCGACTTCGCGGAACGCGGGGACCTTGCCGCAGATGGCCATGTAGTTCGTCTCCGTGTACAGCGCAAGGTTGGAGCCAAAGACCTGCGGATAGTCGGTCTTGTTCATCTCCAGCCACTCGAGGCGGCACTTGGTGGCGTAGTTCACGCGCTCGGCGCACTCGAAGTACGCCTTCCAGTCCCACTTCTCGCCGGTGTGCTCCTCGATGAAGGCGATGGCATTTTTGATCTCCTGCGCGGCGTAATCCTGCACGTCGTCCTCGCGGTGGCGCAGGGGCGCTGCCAGCTGGAACACCGGAATGCCGTCCTCAAGCTCGAGGCGCTTGGAAATGACGCCGTTTCCGAGCAGAGAGCCGTCGCACGTCGTGTTGCACTGCACGGCGCACGCGCCGAGCACCGGCGCGTCGTCGTCGATGGACACACCGGCCTCCGCCTCCGGCATCGGGCAGACATCGCCCGCGAGGCCGTACTCCTGCGCGACGTCGATATAATGCTCGGCTGCGTGCTGGTTGAGCAGCACGGAGACATAGGTCGACGGCGTCTCACGGCTCAGGCCCTTGAGCGTCGGGAAGCCCATCATGACGGCGGTCATCTCGTTTTCGTCCACGAGCACGACCTTGTCGGAGAATTTCTTGTCCTTGCCGATGCGGCGGGCGCCGCGGAAGAGACCGTCGAGCAGCTTTGCCACGTCCTCGATGATAAGATCCTGCTCCAGGTGGCAGATGCGCAGATATTCATCGCGCAGGCCCTGGGTGTGGCGGTCGACCATCATGGGCACGGCCAGATAGTTGGCCATCCAGCGATAGCGGAACATGGCCTTGATGTTGCGCGGCTTGGAGACCATCTTCGCCATGGTGATCCAGTTGTGCAGCCAGCGGGAATAATCATAGAGAGTGTCGGTCACGCCGCGCCACTCGCGGCGGTTGCGGACCTTGCCCTCGGTATAGAACTTACCGAAGTTTTCACAGCCGATTCTCTTGTTGGACATCACTGTTTCCCCCCTTGAATCTTCTTGATCTCCATGCTTTCCACGAATGCCTGCACACGGGTGCGCATCTGGCCGGAGGAAGCGATGTTATACGGGCGGTCAACGGACAAAACGGGATAGCCGTAGTCATCGTTGAGGATGTGCGAGCCGAGCATGCGCTCATACGCCCATGGATCGCAGAACTTGATCTGCTCGTAAATGATGCCGTCGGCCTCGTACTCCTTGGCGAGCTGATTGACGTATTCGCGGCGGCCGATCATCTTGGGCATGTTCATATAGCGCGGGCACTGGGCGCGGTTCATGTACTGGCGGCAGATCTGGGTCAGCGCGTCCTCATCGTCCGTCAGCACGATCGGGTCGCGGCCCGGGAACGAGCCGTAGCAGAAGCGGTCGGCGCAGACGTACGCACCGGTCTCCTCGACGAGCTTGATGAAGTCAATGTCATCGACCTCAGAGCCGACGACGACCACACGCGCGCGGTAGGGGGTCTTCTTGTCCGGGCGGCGGGTCTTGAGCTCCTTGAGCGTCTCCTCGAGTTTGTCGATGAGCAGATACTTCGGCGCGACATAGGTCGCAAGCGTGATGACGTGGAATTCGTAGCCCGTGATGCGCGGATTGGGGCCCTTGCGGTACTCGCCGATGGCGCGGATGAGCTCGCACACGCGGTTGTGCTCGGCGACAGACTTGCGGATGGCCTCATCCGAGACGTCGATGCCATAGACATCGTGCAGCGGCGTGAGGATATGGTTGCGGCACTGCAGGACGTACAGGTTCAGGCCGTTGTCGTCCGCCTTCATTGGGATCTCCATGTACTCGAAGAAGAACTTCGGCTTGTCCTTGCCCATGGTCTTGAGCAGCTCCATGTTCTCCACGGCGCGGTTCATCATCGAGCAGCCGTCCGGCGTAATCATGCAGTCGGCAAAGTTGTAGCCGCCTTCAATGGCGCGCTCGAGCAGCGCGCGGCTGTACTCGCACAGGAAGCTGGTCATATAATATGTGGCCATTTCCATAGAGCCGGTGCGCGGCGCGCGCAGGCGCGTTGAGAACGAGCCGGGCAGGTTCAACAGCGGCTCAGGCGTGTTTTCGCAGGCATAGGCAACGCAGATCTTCCCCTCGTTCTGCGCCTGAGCAATCAGGTCATTGTGCGCTTCCTGCAAAAGGTTTTCGAAGTACAAAAGATGTTTCAGGTCTTTCATGGTTCACTCCCTCTTCGTTCGTGTTTCTATCAAAAGCGGCTGCGCGACCGCTTCTGTCTCTTTTGCTGCCCATAGGCAGGGAGGCGTGCCGGAATCAACGCGCCTCGATCTGTTTGATATTGATCTCATTGCCCTGCTGCAGCCAGGTGTTGCCGCTGCCGCAGTGCGGGCAGGTCTTGCCGTATTGTACGGTCGGGTAAGTGGTCTTACAGTCGTCGCACCAGGTGACGGCCGGAATGATCTCATACAGGAATTTCGTGCCCTGAATGATCGGCTCCTTCTTGGTATACCAGTTCCAGCAGTCCTCGAGATATTCCGGCACAATGCCGGAGACCTCACCGAATTCGAGCGTGACCGACTCGATCTCGGTGAGGTTGTTTTCCTTGGCGATCTCCTGCACCTGCTTGACGACATAAGTAACGATACTCAGCTCGTGCATGGGGGCTCCTTTCAAGCGGGCGGGCACAGCGGGAAGGGTTCTGTGCCCGCCTCATAATGATGGATTACTTTTTCTTTTCCGCCAGAGACTTCTTGATGATCTTCACCTGACGCTTGGCGGCGTAGGGGACGATGGCCTTGAACTTGTCCTCGGCCGGGATCATCTTGCTGTTTTGCGGACGCACGCGCTTGAGGTGGATGGCGTCGAATTCGCACTTGGTCGTGCAGATGCCGCAGCCGATGCACTTGTTCGGATCGACGACGCTGCGGCCGCAGCTCAGGCAGCGGGACGCCTCGGAGCGGATCTGCTCTTCGGTGAACGTCACGCGGTCGTCCTGCATGGTGCGCACCTTCTTGCTGTCGATGGCAACGGCGGCACGCGCGGGCTTTTTGATCTTCTCGGTCGGCAGAACGATATCGTCTTTGTTGAGCTCCTTGAACTCGCGGGTGTTGCGGTGGATCGTCAGGGTCTGGCCCTTGTTGACGAAGCGGTGGATGGACACCGCGCCCTCGCGGCCGGTCGCGATCGCGTCGATCGTGTACTTCGGGCCGGTGGCGCAGTCGCCGCCGACGAAGATATCGGGCTCGTTGGACTGGAACGTCACGGCGTCGTGTGCGATCAGGCGGCCGTCAGCCGTCTCCGCCGCGGTGCCGGCCAGAACGTCGCCGTAGACCGAGCGCTGGCCGATGGCGACCAGAACGTTGGAGCACGGGACGGTGATGGTCTCATTCTCGTCATAGACCGGAGCAAACTTGCCGCTCGCGTCGCGGACGGACACGCAGCGCATCAGCTCGATGCCGGTGACCTTGCCGCCCCCGCCGAGGATGGCCTTCGGCGCCCAGGAGTTGTTGATGACGACGCCGTCGGCGATGCCGGCGTTCTTCTCGTCCGGAACGGTGGGCATCTCTTCGTCCTTCTCGAGGCAGTACATGTTCACGCTGCCCTTGGTCAGACGCAGGGCCGCGCGCGCCACGTCGATGGCCGCGTTGCCGCCGCCGATGACGACCACATCGCCCGTGAGCTTCTTGAGCTTGCCGGCGTTGACTTCACGCAGGAAGTCGAGACCGCTCTTGACGCCTTTGAGATCCTCGCCGGCGATGTTGAGCTTCGCCGCCTGCTGCAGGCCGACCGCGACGTAGAACGCCTGGTAGCCCTCTTCGCGCAGCTGCTGGATGGTGATGTCCTTGCCGACTTCGACGCCGCATTTGAACTCCACGCCCATCTCGCGCAGCACATCGATCTCGGACTTGACCACGTCCTTGCCGATGCGGAAGCTCGGGATACCGTTGACGAGCATACCGCCAGGCACGGCTTCCTTCTCGAACACGACCGGGCTGTAGCCCTCAATGGCCAGGAAGTAGGCGCAGGACATACCGGCCGGGCCGCCGCCGATGATGGCGATCTTCTGGTCAAGTTTCTCGTGTGTGCAGGAGTTCATGGGCGGCACGTAGCGGTGCTCGGCCTTCATGTCCTGCTCGGCGATGAACTTTTTGATCTCGTCGATGGCCAGCGGCTCGTCGACGGTGCCGCGGGTGCAGGCATCCTCGCAGTACTTTCTGCAGATGCTACCGCAGACAGCCGGGAACGGGTTATCCTTCTTGATGAGCTTGAGCGCGTCGGCATAGCGGCCGTCGCCCGCCATCTTGATGTAGCCCTGGATGGCGATGTGTGCCGGGCAGGCAGCCTTGCAGGGCGCCGTGCCGGTCGGCCAGGTCTGGATGCATCCGTTCTCGTTGCGGTAATTCTTGTTCCAGTGATCCTCGCCCCACTTGGTGTCGTCCGGCAGCTCATGGTGCGGATACTGGATGGGGCCTTCCTTCGTGCAGAGCTTCTGACCGAGGCGGACAGCACCAGCCGGGCAGGTCTCTACGCACTTGCCGCAGGCAACGCACTTTTCCGGGTCGCTCTCGGCCACGTAGGCGGAGGCGGACAGGTTCGGCGTGTTGAACAGCTGCGAAGTGCGCAGCGCGTTGCAGACGCCGACGGCGCAGTTGCAGATGCCGAAGATCTTGTTCTCACCGTCGATGTTCGTGATCTGGTGGACATAGCCGCGGTCCTCGGCCTTCTGGAGGATCTCCATGGCCTCTTCATAGGTGATGTCGTGGCCGTGGTTCGTCTCGCGGCAGTAGTCGGCGAAGTCGCCGACGCCGATGCACCACTCGCCTTCCACGTCGCCGGAGCCCTCGCCGCGGATGCGCTGCTGCTTGCGGCAGGAGCACACGCTCACGCCGATATGCCCCTCATACTTCTTCAGCCAGTGGGACAGGTGCTCGATCGGCAGAGACTTGCTCTCGGCCGGGATGGCCTTTTCGACCGGGATGACGTGCATGCCGATGCCGGCGCCTCCGGGAGGCACCATCTCGGTGATGCCCGCCAGCGGCAGATACGCCATGCGCTCGAAGAAGTCTGCCGTCTCCGGGAACATATCCGACTGCTCGGGATTGATCATCATGATCTCGGCACTGCCGGGAACGAACATGTCCAGCACCCAGCGTTTCTCATGGTTCGGGTTCTTGCCGTCGAGGTTCTCCCAGTGGAACTCGACCAGACCGCTCTCGCTGATAGCCTGCATCGCTTTTTCCAGATAGGCTCTGTCGAACTGCGGGTTTTTCTTCGCAAGCTGCTCGATCGTGAGCGGCACGCGCTTTTTCATCGTCAGGGCGATGTCGAGGATATCGTCCGCCATCTTCTCATCATACTTCACCGCCGTGAACTTCAGTGCGGAGTTGATGCCCAGATACTCCGGGGCATCCGGCGTGATCTTGTCCTTGCCGAGCAGGACCGTTGCGCGATCCGTGATTTCTTTGCCGAGCTTTGCAATTTTCTCGTCTTTTGTCATGTTCTCGCTTCCTTCTCTGATAGTTTACATCCAAATAACGACTGGCCGTTCGGACACTTGAACGGCTTCCAGCGTCGCCATGTTAATTTATTAACCCTGCAATGTCAAGGCCTCCAGGTCATTTTTGAAACAAGTCACAAAAAAGCTGTAAAAGAATTGCGAATAAAATCTTATGTGTGTTGAATCACAGAAACAAAAGTCGTATAATGTTTGAAATAGGCAAACATTTTTCGTCAGGGGTGTTTGAAGTGCAAGATTCTTCCTGGAAATTCAAAGAGGAAGTCGCGAAAACAGCCATTTCCCTCTTTAAGCGCGGCGGATATAACAACGTGACCGTCAACGACATCTGCAAGGCATGCGGTATCTCCCGCTCCGTCTTTTACTCTTCTTTCAACGGCAAACGCAGCATTCTGGAATACATGGTGGAAAAACCGCAGCACAACGATGATGCGAGCTTCATGAAGTTTGCGCACGCAGATAATGACTTTGAGCGCATCTGGCAGCTGTTCGACCGGTTCATCACGATCGCTTACGACTTCGGCCCGGAACTGACCAGCACGCTGTTCATCATGCAGTTCGAGTCGCCCGAAGGCATCCGCACGGCCATCCATGCGCTGGACGATCTGTTTGCAACGCTGGCCAATAACTGCGCCAAGGCGGGCATTATCGACACGGAGGAGCCGCCGGATCTGCTGTCGCGCATCGCGACGGATCTGGTCTGCCATGAGCTCTATGTCTGGTGCAGTCAAAAGGGCAACTTCTCGCTGCGCGCACGTGCGCGGCAGTATGCCGAGGTCGCCTACCACGTCAAACCGGAATACCGCATGCCGGCCGAACAGCGGGATGCTCTGTGACTTGCAGCATACGGCTGCCGCCTGAATCTGTGCATGCAATACCATGGCGCTTTCAGTCAGTGACGTAAAATCACGCCGCCACAGGGACTGAACAATCTGCTGCTTGAGGAAATGATACATGAATAAATATGTTTATAAGCTCGGAGAATTCAGCGGCAGTGATTACCTCGAATCCAGAAAGGGAAATTCTGGTGCTGGCAGGAAGCTTCTTCGACAAGATTCACTGTATGTACTGGACAACGCGTTTTACTTTTTCCTGGAAAGTGCATTTCAAAAAGTCTTTGTGTCATTCGATATGTTTGAAGATACTAGTGTTACAAGAGGAGAATGGCGAAAAATGATGCAGCTGAACATTCCAGAAACCGTTCTCCCCGAATTTGTAAGTGATGCTAAGGAAACGATATCTGCTATAGACCGTTGGGTCACAGAAGAAATCGGAGAGAACGAAGAATTCATTGTCATTGGCGTAAAACAAAAAAGAGCTATCTGATTTCAAATGAAGTCAGATAGCTCTTTTCTTATGAATCATAAAATTCTGTTGCCAAATCGCTGCCGCGAGGGGCTTCAAGGCTTAAAAAGTCCAGCGTTTACGGGCTTTTTTCGACCTCTGAAATTATTCCCACTCGATCGTGGCGGGCGGTTTGGACGTAATATCATAGACGATGCGGTTGATGCCCTTGACCTCGTTGACGATGCGCACGGAGACGCGGTCGAGCACATCATACGGGATGCGCGTCCAGTTGGCGGTCATGAAGTCCGTCGTCGTGACGCTGCGCAGCGCGAGCGTATAGTCATACGTGCGGCCGTCGCCCATAACACCGACAGAGCGCATATTCGTCAGCACCGCGAAGTACTGATTCATCGTCTGCTCCAGGTGCGCCTTGGCAATCTCGTCGCGGAAGATGAAGTCCGCGTCGCGCAGGATGTCCAGCTTGTCCTTGGACACCGCGCCGAGGCAGCGGATGGCCAGACCCGGGCCCGGGAACGGCTGGCGCATGACCAGATACTCCGGCAGGCCGAGCTCACGGCCGAGCGCGCGCACCTCGTCCTTAAACAGCAGACGCAGCGGCTCAATAATCTCCTTGAAATCCACAAAGTCCGGCAGACCGCCGACGTTGTGGTGGCTCTTGATGACGGCAGCGACATTTGTGCCGGATTCAATCACGTCGGGATAGATCGTACCCTGAGCCAGATAGTCGACCGAGCCGATCTTCTTGCCCTCTTCCTCAAAGACGCGGATGAACTCCTCGCCGATGATCTTGCGCTTCGTCTCCGGATCGGAGACGTCCTTCAGGCGCGTGAGGAAACGCTCTTCCGCGTTGACGCGCACGAAGTTGATGTCCCAATTCTGGAACGCAGCCTCGACCTCGTCGCCCTCGTTCTTGCGCAGCAGACCGTGGTCGACAAAGATGCACGTGAGCTGATTGCCGACGGCCTCAGCCAGCAGCGCCGCCGCAACGGAGGAGTCCACGCCGCCGGAAAGTGCCAGCAGCACCTTGCCGTCGCCGACCTTGGCGCGGATGTCCTCAATGGACTTGCGCATGAAGTCGCCCATCGTCCAGTCACCGGTCGCGCCGCAGACCTCATACAGGAAGTTGCGCAGCATGGCCTGACCATACTCGGTGTGGTTGACCTCGGGGTGGAACTGCACGCCGTAGAAGCCGCGCACCTCGTCGCAGATGCCAACCGTCGGGCAGGCATCCGAATGCGCCACGAGCCGGAACGACTCCGGCACCTTGGCCATGTAGTCCCCATGACTCATCCACGTGATGCTCTGCTCCGGCAGGCCGCGGAACAGACGGCAATCGGTGTCAAACCATGTCTCCGTCTTGCCGTACTCACGCGCGGTGTCCTTCCCGGCGGCGGTCACTTCCCCGCCGAGATACTGTGCCATGAGCTGGCAGCCATAGCAAATGCCGAGGATGGGGATGCCGAGCCGGAAGATCTCCGGATCGACCTGCGGCGAGCCTTCGGCGTATACGCTCTGCGGGCCGCCGGTGAAGATGATGCCGATGGGGTCAAAGGCGCGGATCTCATCCACGGTCATGGTGTTCGGCTTGACTTCGCAATAGACATTGCACTCGCGCACGCGGCGCGCAATAAGCTGGTTATACTGCCCTCCGAAATCGAGGACGATGACAGACTGATTCGGCATGGATGACGCTCTCCTTATTCGACAGTAACGGATTTCGCGAGGTTTTTCGGCTTATCGATCGCGCAGCCGTTGGCTTTTGCGACATAATATGCAAAGAGCTGCAGCGGCACGATCTCCGCCGGGACGACGAACAGGTCGTCCATGCGCGGCACAAGGATCACATCGTCCGCCTCGGAATAGATGGCGCGATTGCCCTCGAGCGCCACACCAAGCACGCGCGCACCGCGCGCCTTGACCTCTTTGACGTTGCTCATGGTCTTGTCAAACAGCGGCTCGTAGCACGCGACGGCGATGACGAGACGGTTCTCCTCAATGAGCGCGATCGTGCCATGCTTGAGCTCGCCCGCGGCATAGGCCTCCGAGTGCAGGTAGGAGATCTCCTTGAGCTTCAGCGAGCCCTCCATACAGACGGCGTAGTCCACATTGCGGCCGATGAAGAACAGGGACGGATTGTTTTTGTACCGCTCGGCCAGCTGCGCGATCTGCGGATTGAGGTCGATGGCGCGCTGCACCATCTGCGGCAGGATCATGAGGTCATCCGTGAGCTTGGCAGCCTCTTCCCTGCTCAGGCAGCCGCGCTTCTCGCCCAGATAGAGCGCCAGCAGATACAGCACCGACACCTGCGTGGTATAGCCCTTCGTGGTCGCAACGGCGATCTCCGGGCCTGCCCAGGTGTAGATGACATCGTCCGAGATGCGGGCGATCGTGCTGCCGACGACGTTGACGATCGAGAGCACATACGCGCCCTTGGACTGCGCCTCGCGGATGGCAGCGATGGTATCCGCCGTCTCGCCGGACTGCGAAATGATGATCATGAGCGTGTGCTCGTCGACGATCGGGTCACGGTAGCGGAACTCACTTGCAAGGTCGGCATCGACCGGGATGTGCGTGAGCTTTTCGAGCGCATATTTGCCCGCCTGGCCGGCATAAAACGCCGAGCCGCAGGCCGTGATCATGATCTTGTTGAAGCCCATGAGCTGCGCATCGGTCATCTTCAGCTCGTCAAACACAACGCGGTGATCCTTCACACGCGGGTCGAGCGTGGACTTGATGGCACGCGGCTGCTCCATGATCTCTTTGAGCATGAAGTGCTCATAGCCGCCCTTTTCGGCAGCCTCAATATCCCACGCGACGCGGGAAACGGGCTTTTCGATCGGTTTGCCGGTGCAGTCAAAGACCGTGTAGCTGTCGGCACGCACCTCGGCGAGCTCACCGTCGTCAAGATAGACCACATTTTTCGTGTGCGACACAAGCGCCGTCACGTCGGAGGCGAAGAAGTTCTCACCCGCGCCGACGCCGATAATCAGCGGACAGCCGTTGCGCGCGAGGAACATCTGCTCCGGGCAGTCGGCGCACAGAATGCCGATCGCATAGCTGCCCTCCAGACGGCCAAGTGTCTTCATGACGGTGTCCTTCAGGTTGCCGTCGCCGGTATAATACATATCCAGCAGATGGACGATGACCTCCGTGTCCGTCTCACTATGGAACCGGAACCCCTTGGCCTGCAGCATCTCGCGCAGCTCCATGAAGTTTTCGATGATGCCGTTTTGCACGATGGCGAACTTGCCGTCGTTGCTCACGTGCGGATGGGCGTTCGCCTCCGTCGGCGCGCCGTGCGTTGCCCAGCGCGTATGGCCGAGGCCGATATAGCCGTGAAGATCGCTACCGTCATGCGTTTTGGCCAGCAGATTCTTGATCTCGCCGCAGGCCTTGGCAAGCTCGATCGTGCTGCCGTCGAGCACGGCGATGCCGGCCGAGTCATAACCGCGGTATTCGAGCTTCTGCAGCCCTTCGAGAAGGATCGGCGCAGCCTGCTGCGCGCCGACGTATCCAACGATTCCACACATAGTCAGTTCTCCTTATTATTTTGAAAAATCATCGTTATCGCAATTCTATGCCGACATTGTGCAAATACGCACAAAATACCAAAATATCATTCTAAATATTATACCGATATCCCGTTCGTGTCAAGTTGCGCTTTGTGAACACTGCATAGACCGCGGTCCCCGTTGCCGCGGGCCGTCCGCCAAGGCAGAATGGAAAATGCAATCATCGCAACCGGATGGCGCACATCCCCGCGCGCCGGAAACAGCCGGCAAGAAAGGCAAACGGCGACAAAAAAGCTTGCAAAAATTGCATTTTTCTGCTCTGCATACTTCCATTCTGTCCGCAGAAAATAGTAGCGGGTCAAGAAACCCAAAACACGAAAAGGAGATGGAAAACGAAATGGCTACTTCCAATAGCAACAATCTGGTCAACCCCAATGCCCGCGAGGCGATGAACCGCTTCAAAATGGAGGCCGCCGCCGAAATGGGCGTGAACCTCAAGCAGGGCTACAACGGTGATCTGACGTCCCGTCAGGCCGGCAGCATCGGCGGTCAGATGGTCAAAAAGATGATCGCCGCCTACGAAAACGGCATGCAGTAAGCTGCTGACCATCTTGCGCAAACAAAAAGCAGGGCCGCGGAAATTCCGCGGCCCTGTTGAGACTGTCAAAAAGTATTACTTTTTGACAAAGGGGCTTGCGGCCTGACTGCATCGCACGCACCGTCTGCCTTGGGCGGACGGCGCGCACGTTTGCAGGCCGAGCAGTATTTTCTTCGACGCACATGTCGCCGAAGAAAATAATTGGACTTTCTTTCGCCGCTCCGGCGGCGAAACTCTACGAGGTTCTTGACATACTGAGCAAAGATGTACATTTTATTTTCCGGGATAAGCGGCGAAAAACGCCTTGATCGCGTCCGCCGGTGCAGTGCACGAGCCCTGGATCATGGTGGGCTTGCCGCCGCCGCGGCCGCTGATGGCCGCGTTGATAGTCTTTGCCTCGGCACGCAGATCCAGCGTGCGGCTGCCGATGATATAGCGATAGCCCTCCGCGTCGCTGCCGGTAAAGGCGGCGCAAACACCGCCTGCGAGCAGCATACCGGCATTGACAAATTCGCGCATGGCGACCGGATCGTCAAAGCGGTCGATGACGCAGATACTGCCGGGCGTCTCGTGCAGCTGCTGCAGGCGCTGCGCGTTGAGCCGGTGCTCAAGCTCTGCGGCCGCAGCCTTGAGCTGTGCGATCTCGTCAAGCAGGCGCTGCACAGCCGGAACAACGTCCGCCTGCCGCACGGACAGCTGCGCCGAGAGCGCCGCGACCTGCGCGCTCTTTTCCCGATAATCCACCTCCGCGTCCGCGCCGCACAGGATCGTCACACGGATTCCGCCGCGATGACGCATGACGGACGTGAACTTGATGGCGCCGATCTCGCCTGTGCAGGACACGTGCGGCGCGCAACAGGCGCAGACATCATAGCCCTCGACAGTCACGATGCGCACATCCTCCGTGAGGTCGAGCTTGCTGCGGTAGGTCATCTGCGCAAGCTGCTCCGGTGCCGGGTACTCTGTCCGGATCGGCACATTGCGGTACACTGCCTCATTTGCCAGCTGCTCGATGTGCATGAGCTGCGTCCATGTGAGCTCGCCGCTATAATCCATCGTGATCGCGTCTTCCCCGAGGTGGAAGCCAACGTTGTCAAATCCGTATTCCTTATGGATCAGCCCGGAGATAATGTGCTCGCCCGAGTGGCCCTGCATGCGCCGGAAGCGCTGCGGCCAGTCGATCTGGCCGCGCACCTGCGCACCGGGTGCGAGCGGCGCGTCCGTATAGTGCACGATCGCATCCGGCAGCAGCTGCACATCCAGAACGCGCGCGCCGCCGAGCACACCGGTATCGGCCGGCTGACCGCCGCCCTCCGGGAAAAACACCGTCTGATCGAGCACGACGGCATAGCGCGCCCCGTCCGGGTCGCAGCGCAGCACGGTCGCAGAAAAATCACGCCGGTGACTGTCGAGATCATATAATTTCCTGGTCATGGTCAAATCCCCCATTTCTCATAGCAGTATAGCAGGAATTTTCGTTGTTCTCAACCCTTGCTTATTTGTGTCGAATATCGTATTCTTGTGCCAATAACATAAAAAGGTGATAATTATGAACCAGAAACTCAGAAATCTCGTCTACACCGCCATGCTCATGGCGCTGTGCTGCGTGGCGACGCTCGTCATCAAGATCCCGACCGTGACCGGCGGCTATCTCAACGCCGGCGATATTGTGGTCGTGCTCGCCGCCCTGCTGGCCGGCCCGCTCTACGGCGGCGTGGCTGCCGGTTTCGGCTCCGGTCTGGCGGATGTGATCTCCGGCTACATGAGCTACGCGCCCGGCACGCTCGTCGTCAAAGGGTGTGCGGCCGTGGTCGCGGCGCTGATCTTCCGTGCCTGCCGCAAAAAGTCCTTTGGCTTCGCGCTGCTGAGCGCCATCTGCGGCGAGATCATCATGGTGCTGGGCTACTTTGTGTTTGAGGATTTCATTCTCGGCTATGGCGCAGCCGCGGCGGCAGAGATCCCGGGCAACGCCGCGCAGGCCGCCGTCGGCATCGTGGGCGGTCTGGCGCTGTACTTTGCGCTGAACAAAGTGCCGCAGATCCGCGATTTCTCCGAGGCCGCGCTGGCAAAAAAGCAGAAATAAAACCATTCCATACGCAAAACAGCCGCTCCTGATCAGGAGCGGCTGTTTTGCTCTTATTTACACCACACGCACACGGATGACCTCCGGAATGCGGTCAATCTTTTCCACCTGATCGTCATCGAGGCGGCCGTTGAGATCAATCATGGCATAGGCGTATGCGCCGTAAGCCTTGTTGATCATGTTCTCGACGTTCAGGCCCGTGCTGCAGGTGATCTCCAGGAACTGGTTGAGCATCGTCGGCACGTTCTGGTGCAGGATGCACACACGGCTGACGCCCATGCGCTCGAGCGTCGCGTCCGGGAAGTTGACGGAGTTTTTGATGTTGCCGTTGGCAAGATAATCATAGAGCTCGCGCGCGGCCATGACGGCGGACTTCTCCTCGCTCTCGGGTGTGCAGGCGCCCAGATGCGGCAGCGCGATGATATTGTCGACGCCGACGACCTTTTCGTTGGGAAAATCCGTGACATACTTGCCGACGCGGCCGGAGGCAATGGCGGCGAGCATGGCGTCGTCATCCACGATCTCGGCGCGCGACTCGTTGATGATGCGCACGCCGTCCTTCATCTTGGAAAACGCCTTCGCATCGAGCATATGGAACGTCTGGTCCGTGTACGGCACGTTGATGCTGATATAATCCGCCTTGGCATAGATGCCGTCGAGGTTCACCTCGTGCTTGACATCGCGCGAGAGCCGCCACGCCGCGTCCACGGACAGGTACGGATCATATCCGCAGACATTCATGCCGAGGCTCACGGCAGCGTTGGCGATGAGCGCGCCGATCGCGCCAAGGCCGATGACGCCCAGCGTCTTGCCCATAAGCTCGGGGCCTGCAAACTGCGATTTGCCCTTTTCAACGAGCGCGGGGATGTCCTTGCCCCGGCCGTTGAGCCCCTTGACCCAGTCAATGCTGCCGAGCACATCGCGCGACGAGAGTACGAGTGAGCAGAGGATCTGCTCCTTGACCGCCTCGGCGTTTGCGCCGGGCGAGTTGAACACGACGATGCCGCGGCGGCAGCAATCCTCGAGCGGGATGTTGTTCGTGCCGGCGCCGGAGCGCGCGATGGCGATCAGGCTCGGCTCAAAGGCATAGCTGTGCAGGTCGGCCGAGCGCAGGATCAGGCCATCTGGTGCCTGTATGTCCTCCCCGACGACGCAGCCGCGCTCTTCGAGCTTCTGCAGGCCATAGGGGGATATATGGTTCATGGTTTTGATTTTATACATGATGTTCTACCTCAAACTGTTTCAGATAATCCACGAGCGCGTCCACGCCCGCCATCGGCATGGCGTTATAAAGCGAGGCGCGCATGCCGCCGGCAACGCGGTGGCCCTTGAGATTCAGCAGGCCGCGCACCGCCGCGCCGCTGATGAATTCCTTGTCGAGCGCATCGTCCCCGGTGCGGAACGTGACGTTCATATCCGAGCGGGAGCCAGGCTGCGCACAGGGATGAAACAGCGCGCTGTTGTCGAGAAAATCGTACACCTTTGCGGCGCGCGCATGCTTGAGCTGCTGCATGCCCTCCACGCCGCCCTGCCGCTCCAGCCACGCGAGCACGAGACCGAGGATGTAAATGCACCAGCACGGCGGGGTGTTGTACATAGAGTCCTTGTCGATCATGCGCTGATAGCTGTACATGACCGGTGTGATGGGCAGCTCATGCCCGGCGAGACTGCGGTCAACGATCGCAACCGTCAGGCCCGCAGGGGCCATGTTTTTCTGCGCGCCGGCGAAGATCACGCCGTATTTTGACACATCGACCGGGCGCGAGAGGATGTCCGACGACATGTCGCACGCGAGCGGCACGCGGCCGGTCTCCGGCACGTACTGCCATTCGGTGCCGTAGATCGTATTGTTGGCGCAATAATAAAAATAGGACGCGCGCGCATCGAGCCTCAGCTCGCTCTGCTGCGGGATACGGGTATGGCCGCAGGTGGAAGTGTCCGCCGCAATGTGCACCGCGCCGTACTTCTCGGCCTCTTTGGCCGCATTGCCGGAAAAATGCCCGGTCACGGCATAGTCCGCCGTCCCCTGCTCGCCCATCAGATTGAGCGGGATCATGGAAAACTGCGCCGTGCCGCCGCCCTGCAAAAACAGGATCTCATGTGTGTCCGGCACAGACAGTGCGGCGCGAAAACGCGCCTTCACATCCTGGAAGATATCCGAAAAAGCCTGACTTCGGTGACTCATCTCCATCACGGACATGCCCGTGCCATGATAATTGAGCAATTCCGCCTGCGCCTGCCTGAGCACTTCCTCCGGCAGGACCGACGGTCCAGCAGAAAAATTGAACGTTTCACTTCGGGTCACGGAAATCGCCTCCAGGGGTCAAAATTCATCGCATACAGCACATTCTGCATGGATTGAGAAAAGTCTAACACGTTCCGCAAAGCGCGTCAAACCAAATCCCCCACAAGCATTTGCCCGGAAACGCCAGAGATTTTGACATTTTTCACAAGTCCGCGCAGATCGTCCCCCACAGCGCGCACCAGACAATAGTTGTCCGAGTGTCCGACCCAGCTGCCGTCATGCTCCGTCTCGAACAAAACGGGCAGCGTCTGGCCGACCTGCTGCACCAGATAGCGCTGCTTGCAGGCATCGGCCACGCGCTGCGCCTCATGCGCGCGCGCCGATTTGACCGCGTGGCTGAGCTGCTCCGGCATGGCGTCCGCCTTCGTGCCGGGGCGGCGGGAGTACGGGAAAACATGCACGGCCGCAAAGCCGATCTGCTCCAAAAACGCCACTGCGGCCGCCTGATCTGCCTCCGTCTCGCCGGGGAAGCCCGTGATCATGTCCGCCGTGAGCGCACAGCCCGGGAAATACCGCCGCAGCCGCTCGACGCAGGCAAGAAACTCTGCAGTATTATATTTGCGGTTCATGCGCGCGAGTGTGCGGTCGCATCCGCTTTGCAGCGAGAGATGGAAATGCCGGCAGACCTGCCCGGTCGCGGCGGCGCGGCGGCAGAAGTCCT
>ERZ809201.273-NODE-273-length-29154-cov-4.268050_pt1 | contig 29154 bp, 26 predicted proteins | sample MGYA00520516_ERZ809201 | MGnify/ENA primary metagenome ERZ809201 (study PRJEB31570, sample SAMEA3213006) | Homo sapiens | biome: human-gut; feature: human gut; material: fecal | place: Sweden | collected 2011 ... | reverse complement strand
TAGTCCTTACAATATACTATAATAATATTTACAAATACTATTTGTAAGTGGGGGACTTATGGAAAACAATCATTTTAACGTTGCGTGGGCGAAAAGCACTGCTCTATATACAAAAGCAGCTTCGGTACTTGGCGTCGGATACCCAGAAATGATGGTGCTGTATGCGCTGGAATCCATGGGAGAACTGACGCAAAAGCAGATCGCAGAGAATTTCGGTATGCAAAAACAGACGGTTCATACGGTCGTGAGCGCACTTCAAAAGAAGGGCTATTTACTGTTGGAGGCCAGCGAGGGCGATAAACGTGAGAAGCGGATCGTCTTGACTGAAAGCGGACAGGTATACGCCCACAGAATGATTGCGCCTTTACGAAAAGCCGAGGAGAAGGTTTATAGAACAATCGGGAACGAACGGCTCCAAGCCATGTGTGAAATTCTTGACCTTTTCAATCTTCTCTTTGAAAGAGAGCTGAGCGGAGGTCTGGGCAGTGAATAACAAGCGGACTTTCTTTCAGTATGTGATTCCGTCCGTGTTATCCTTTGCGCTTTCCGGGGTGTATGCCATCGTTGACGGTTTCTTTGTAGGCAACTCAATCGGGGATGCCGGACTTTCCACAATCAACATTGCATATCCCATCACGGCGGTCCTGCAATCCGTAGGGACAGGAATCGGAATGGGTGGTTCAGTCAAATACTCCATTCTGAAAGCAGCAGGAAATGAGAAAAAAGCACGGGAGTTCGTTGCCGGTGCAACATGGCTGATGCTTCTTTTCAGCGCTGTCCTGACTGTCACCGTTTACTTCACTTCAGAGAAAATCCTTTCTGCCCTTGGTGCATCGGGCGAGTTGCTTACTCTGGGAAATGAGTATATCAAGGTAATTGCCCTTGGAGCGATTTTACAGGTGTTCGGCACCGGACTGGTTCCGTTTATGCGTAATTACGGCGGTTCTTTGTGGGCAATGATCGCTATGATCTGCGGCTTTGCTACCAATATTGCTCTTGACTATACTTTTGTGTGGGTTCTTGGACGGGGCATGTACGGTGCGGCATTGGCGACCATTATTGGGCAGGGAGTTACCATGGCGGTTGCACTCGTGTATTGCGCCATCAAAAAGAACCTCACTCTGAAAATCGCTCCTGTTGATACCCCGAAAACGGCATTTCAGATATTAAAAATCGGACTTGCTCCATTTGGCTTGACCCTTGCCCCAAATATCTCTCTTGTGATCATCAACCGATTTTCGGTTTCTTATGACGGACAGGAGGCTATCGCCACCTATGCCTGTATCTCCTATATCATCTGCATTGTTTATCTTCTTTTGCAGGGTGTCGGTGATGGTAGCCAGCCGCTCATGAGTCAGTTCTACGGAGCAGGCGAAGAAAAATCGCTCAAACAAACCAAAACGCTGGCGTATGAATTTTCCATGGTTTTGGCGGTAATCAGTGCGATTCTGATTTACCTGCTCCGTGGAAAGATTGGACTACTGTTCGGTTCATCTGCCGAGGTAAACGCAGGGGTCATAAAGGTCATGCCGATCTTCCTTGTGTCGGTTCCGTTTGACGCCATCACACGAGTTTCCACGGCGGCTTTCTACGCAACCGAAAAAAGTGTGCTGTCCTATGTTCTGACATTTATCGAACCCATCATCATGCTGGTGTTGATGCTGATGCTGCCGCCGGTGTTTGGCGGTCAAATCATGATTTGGTGGAGCGCCGTATTTGCAAAGGTCATTACCGCATCAGTAAGCATTGTGCTGTCCGTTAGATATAGCGCACAAAGAAATCGATAACTTCCAGTTTGTCGAATCCGCAGCGCAAATCCTGCGCCGCAATAATCAAAGAATAACTTTTTGAAAAAATCGAACAATTTACATAGGAAACCCGCTGAAATCTTATGATTTCAGCGGGTTTCCTGGTCCGAGTGACTGGTTTCGAACCAGCGGCCTCGTGGTCCCAAACAGGAACCGAAAACTTTTTCCGGACGTTTCTAACGGTTTTTTATCGTTTCCACTCGTATTCCGTTACTCTCCTACCCTCTTTTGAATCCCCTTTTCCGCCTGTTCCGCGCGCGTCTGTAGTAATCCATGTGGTCAAAAAACGCTTCCCGACAAAAAAAAGACGGGAAGCGTTTTCTATGTTCAAAGTGTCTGCATTGTAACTCCGGGCAGAGGGTTATGCAAGTGGTTTCTGCGGGGTAGCAACTCAAAGATTGAGCCGCTATAGACAAAGAATAGCCCCATCGCAAAGATCACTTTTCCAGAAGATCCTCCATCGTGCAGCCAAGGACTTTTGCGAGGCTGAGAACCGTTTCCGCACTGGCTTTATTGATATCCTTGTTGTGCTGCTCGTACATTTGAATTGACCGGAGGCTGACGCCGCTTCGCTTGGCAAGCTCTGCTTGTGTGCAGCCGTAGGTCGTGCGGATGCGTTTGAGATTGGTATCTGTAAAATACGCACACACTTTGGTATCGGCAATATCGGCAAATTTGCTGATGTCTGCTTCGTGAAGCGGAGCGTACATCTGCTGCAAATCCTCGAACGAAAGGACCTTGAAAATATCGCCGAATTTCCTGCCGGAGAACCACTGATAGTACGCGATAGCCCAGCCAATCCAATACTCTCTGGAACGGCTGAACGTTACCTGCGGTTTGGCAGTTGGTGCTTTGCCGGTCGTCTCGACAAGAATATCTTCCACGACTTCAATTCCGCTTTTTCCTGCCAGATAGGCAGGCTCACCATTCTCGATTCGCTTGCTGACAGAGCTTACGGAAAATAGCTTCACAAAGTCATTTCCTGAAATACTGCAGGCGTTGATGGCATAGTCAAAAGCGTCGCCCAGCAGCGCCTGTGCGTTACTTAGATACATTTCTTGGTATGCGTGGGTCATCGTTTTGAATGCCTCCTCTCAGGATATCCAGCATATACAGACCATCGGTTTCTTCTTCAAGTATGCTCACATAATGTTGATCGGCTTCATCGTTCCGGGCCTTGCGGAGAACATAATATTTTTCCTTTTCTGCGATGGAAAATCCCTCGTAATGCAGCAGCGAGAACGCATATTTGGACTTGACGACGATCTGCTCTCCCAGCCTTCCCAGCCGCATGGCTTTTGCAAGCTGCTGTACGGAAATTCCGTTATTTAAGAAAGACTCAGCATAGTCAAAATAGGAGTCATCAGCGCGATAGCCAATAATCAGGTCATAGGCATTGACGTTGACGCTGAAATTGTCAATCAAGTACCGTTTTGCCCGCTGCGCTGCCGGGGTTTTGATAGAGAACAGACGATGCTCCACCAAAATGGCGATCCAGTTCAGGATTGTATAGTCCGGACTGTTCAGATTCAGGATTTTCAGGTATTCCGTATCAAGACTGTAACGATTGGCAAAGCCATTGCGCAGAGAGGACACGGCCCATTCTTTCGCAAGTTCTTCGCTTTCCGTGCAGTAAAAGCCAAGACCGAAGTCATTGTTTTTCTTGCCCAACCCGAAAGACGGCGTTTCCACAAGCTGCTCGGAGCCGTGATACAGTGTGATTTTCTGATTCATCCGTGTGTCCCTCCCGCATATCTCTATCTGCAATAGTATCACCAAAGTGATATAAAATCAAGCCGTATTTGTAGAGAGACTTCAAGAAAGAACGTTCCCTGCGTGAAACAAATTTTTCTGCAAGTAGCTTCTTCAAAAGCAGCAGTTCAAAGGTTGCGTCGCTATAAACAATGAATAGGCGGTTTACGACTAAGATTATAAATCCCTTAATTTAGGCATAATAGTAAGGGATTTATCGCACAGCCCATTGACTATTCCCTTATTTTATTCTAATATTTAAGGGAAACAGAATGGAGGTAAGGGAATGAAAACCTTCAATTACTCTGCAATCAGGCAACAAAAGTGGGACTCGGACGTTCTTGGTCTGATTGCGGCCATATACAAGGAAGCCGGGAAGCAGGAACTGTATTTGAAGCAGCGCCCGGAGGAACTCGAAAAGCTCGTGGAGATTGCCAAGATACAGAGCACCGAGGCATCGAATGCCATTGAGGGCATTGTCACCACGAGTACCCGAATCCGGCAGCTTGTCGAGGAGAAAACCACGCCGAGGAACCGGGATGAGCAGGAAATTGCCGGATACCGCGATGTGCTGAGTATCATTCACGAGAGCTTTGACGCGATACCAATTACGCAGAACTACATCCTGCAGCTTCACAAAATCCTCTACAGCCACATGAATAACCCCCTTGCGGGACGCACAAAAATCACGCAGAATTATATCACCGCTACCTATCCGGACGGTCATGTCGAAACGCTGTTCACGCCGCTTGCCCCTTACGAAACGCCGGAAGCATTGGACAGGATCTGCGAGGAATACAACCGCGTAATCGGAAATATGGAACTGGAGCCGTTGATTGCAATTCCGGTTTTCATCCATGACTTTTTGTGCATCCACCCCTTCAATGACGGCAACGGAAGAATGAGTAGATTGCTCACGACGCTGCTTCTGTATCGCAGCGGCTTTTACGTTGGCAAGTACATCTCCCTTGAAGCAAAAATCGCCAAAAACAAGGACCTGTATTACGCTGCACTTGCGCAGGCGCAAATCGGCTGGCACGAAGGAACCGAGGATGTAGTGCCCTTCATTAAGTACCTGCTGGGAACGATTCTTGCCGCTTACAAAGACTTCGAGGATCGCGTGGCGCTTGTAGAAACCAAGCTGCCCGCACTGGAAATGGTGCGCAGAGCAAGCAAGAATAGAATCGGGCGGTTCAAGAAGCAGGACATCCGCGAGCTTTGCCCGACGCTTAGCGACAGCTCCATAGAGGGCGCCTTGCGGAAGCTGGTTGCAGCCGGAGAACTGAAAAAAGAAGGAAAAGGGAAAAATACCTGTTACTTCAGACGGAATTAAATTTCCGCCAATTTAGAGGACCGCACCCGCGCATGCGAACAGGTGCAGTCCTTTGGGTTGCTCTGAGGAAGATGACAGGCAGTTCAAATGTTGCGGAAAATAGACAAGGTGATCCGCTTACTGATGTGGATTTTGCAAAACAGCAGTTTGGAATTAAGTTGACCTTTAGCTAAAATTTGATGTAAAATACTAGCCAAGGGTTCCATACAAATCTCTATTGGTATACAATATAGCAGTTAATACCGAATGTCCCATAAAAATAATCAAAACTTTTCATATGTCGCAAAAGCGAACGTAAAATATAGACTTATCATCTTAATGTATTCTACTATGTTTTTATGAATTTGATAAGTTTAGCATGTACAAAGAGAACAAGGAATGTAAACACTATGCAGAACAGAATTTCTATCTTCTCATTCTTTTCAGGAATTGGAATCTTAGATTTGGCATTTGAAAGAAACGGATATAACATAGTGTTCGTTAACGAATACGATAGCTTTTTTTTGGAGTCATATCAATACGCGAGAACGCAAATGAATCAGCGCGATCCACTATATGGGTATCACAATGATAGTGCGGAACGCTATGCAAGACGACGTGGAAAAAGAAATCTCCTTGCCCTTATTGCGCAGGAGCGCGAAAAAGGAAACTTAGTCGGTTTTATTGGTGGACCGCCATGCCCGGATTTTTCAGTTGCTGGAAAAAATGCTGGTGTTGATGGCGAAAATGGCCGATTAACTAAGATTTATTTCGATATTATTTGTCGTTGCCATCCTGATTTTTTCCTGTTTGAAAATGTTAAGGGTTTAGTAAAAACGGAAAAGCATCGTGCTTTCTATAAGGAAATGATGATGAAAGTTCAAGCTAATGACTATGTTATAGCCGAAAACGTTTTGAATGCACTTGCATATGGTGTCCCTCAATTCAGGGAACGTGTATTTATGGTTGGCATTCACAAAAAAATCTATCAAAATGAACCCAATGCCCTAATATTCAAATGGGATAAGCATGCACTCTTCAATACAGAGAATGTACTAACAAGAACATGGCCTAAAGAGAGGGGATTTGTGCCAGATAGTTCATATGCGTTTCCTGCTAACGGAATACTGAAAAAACTGACGGTTGAGTATTGGTTTCATAAAAATGATGTTGAAAATCATCCAAATGGTGATGATATATTTCAGGTGAAAAAGGGGCGAAATAAAATCGCAACTATCGCAGAAGGCGATACGAGTGGCAAGTCATTTAAACGGCTACATCGTTGGAGATTCTCGCCAACCGCCGCATATGGACACAACGAAGTACACCTCCACCCTTATAAAGAAAGGCGTATATCAGTAGCGGAAGCTATGGCGATTCAATCTTTGCCAAGAGAATTTGTTGTATTACCAACACTTCCGTTGTCAAAGAAGTTCAAGATGATAGGCAACGGTGTTCCATACTTAATGGCAGCAGCAATTGCTAAAACATTAAGGGAGACCTTGAATGATATTCGGGAGGATAATCCATGAGAAAAATTGTGATTGATCCACGCGTTATAAAACATTTGGGGAGAGATTTAATAACCTCGCCTGAAGTTGCTGTAATTGAATTAATCAAAAATTCAATTGACGCAAAAGCAAGTCATATAAATCTACGCCTGTATAATAGTATGTCATCTAATGAACTTATCCCGGATTGCGTCGGTGACTCCATTCCAAATGAGTACCTTGCTTCACCAATTCTTGTTGTTGAAGACGATGGGTGTGGTATGACTGATGCCACAATTGATGGCGGCTTTTTGAAAATCGCCACAGATATCAAATCCAACGAGGAAAGCACTCTTGGCGAAAAAGGCATTGGCCGACTGGCAGCTCAGAGACTTGGAACAGCGTTACTTGTAGAAACTTCTTCGGATAAAGAAAATCATACATCGTATATTTTTATTGATTGGAATGCAGTGATCAATGGCGTAGTGGATATACCAAGTTGTGATGGTCCTAATACTTTGCACCATACTCGCTTATTTATTTTTAACGCAAATTTAGAGGACTATATTGATAACGCCACGCAGTTCAAGCAGGTGTCGTTGGATACTACTGCATTCCAAGTTCAGGTCAATCGAGAACTTAAGTCGGCGCTCAATTTTCTGATTACACCTTTTGCAGATGCGCAGGACACACTATTCATACCGCAGATTAAATTCTATTTCGATGAACACGAAGTTGACATCACGTTCCCATATGATACTCTTGCCTTAGCGGAATCTATTCACAATTTCCGATTTGAGCCAACAGAAGACGGAATGTTAAACTATGGTTTGAACATAAAACCATGGTTTATTGAACGCGTCCATCGGGCATTAGTAAAAGCGGAAGCATTTAAGCGCTTAAAAAAGCCACATAGCTTTTACCGTGACATACTGGAACGCAATTCCACAAGAATTGAAAATACGCTTAAAGCTACTGCGACAAAAGATGAATTGGTTTCTTTGTTTTACAATATTCTCTGTGATTTCTATGCTGTTGCGGAAGACGAAGACAAGAAATTAATCTTTGATTCTTTTATCGAAAAAAAAGCACTTTCTGCAATTGAGGAACTTCTGAAAATAGCACCAATCACCGGCTCAATTTATAGTTTTAAACAGGGAGCAGCAATCGGTGATAAGATTATTATCGATGCTGCCTATGATTTAGGCGAGACAAGTAAACGATATTCTTTGAAAGAGCTAAAATACTTTCTGGAAGATTATAATGGAATCAAACTATATCGAGATATATTTCGTATTGGTTTTTTAGGAAATAAGGAAAGTGACTGGATTAAACTTCAACAATTCAGGACGAAAGGGCAACAGTGGTATCGATTTGATCTCGGTAATACTGTTGGATATGTTTCCTTGGCTGATGCGGGACAAAACCATATTCAAGAGATTAGTTCACGCTTAGACATTAGTGGAAATGAAACATCCGAAGCATTCAAGCTTCTTATCAATGTCGTATTTAACTATCTTTTTTACGACCTTAATCGAAAGGCAAACGATCTGGTAAAAACACTTCTTGCAGAGGAAGGCCTGTTAGAAGAGAATCTCTCCAAACGTGTTAAGAAAAACGATACAGCGCTTCGCGAGATGATGCGGCGTAATAAGCGTATGCAAAAAGCACTTGCTGATGTTTCTGAACATTTGAGGCGCGGAACGCAGATTAGTGGGACAGATCAAGTTGCTCTTCCCCAACAAAGTTACGCATTTCTTACAGATACAGTTAGAAAACTTGATGCTGATATCAAAGAGGATTCTTCTGTTCAAGAGTCTACAGCCGTGTTGCTTTCTGAGGCCGATGCACAGTTAAAAGCTATCGAAGTAGAGTCTTACAATAACTATAAACTTATGGCTAATGGCCTCATTACAGAAACAATTACACATGAATTGCACTCATTAAGTAAAACAGGTATTGTACCGGATGCAAGTGAACATTTCGATTTCTTAAAAGACTACTTTGTTCAAAGTAGCGGCGTACGGGTCTATAATCAACATGTTATTCCTATCAAAAACAGCTACGGGAACATTTCGGGGAAATTGGATCAAATCGGAAGTCTCTATTCGTTCCTTGAAACTACTTTTATCAAGAAGGGCACATATGATGAATTCATTCATGAATGTATCGAAAGTGTAATATCGAATATCCGAAAAAATCTTTTATCAACGGTAAAAAAAGAAAGAGTACAGATTGTGTGCAGCACTAAAGATTTGACATGGTTCGTTCCCAAAGGGGTGTTGCTGCATGTCTTTTATAATTTGATCAATAACTCTTTGTATTGGATTGATGTGCGCCGTAAACGGGCGCAAAGCGATAGCACTTACGCTTATCCTGGAACTGATACTATTGCAATTGAAGAATATGGTGTTGATGGTATTGTAGTGTATGATACTGGCACAGGCGTCTCCAAGAGCATGGAAGATATCTTATTTGAGCCATTGCAGTCTGGTAAGCCGTTGTCTGAAGGCCGCGGTATGGGATTATATATTGTTCGGAAATTACTGAACTCTTTTGGAGGCGAAATCGAATTGCTCGACGAGCGTAATGAATACGGAAACAGATATAAATTTTTGCTTGTATCCAATACCTCGGAGGAATTGTAATGAGCTATAAAGAACTTTTTTCGGCTATTGAGTGCAATCGCATTGTAATCATCGAAGACGATTTCAAGCAGGGCGAATACAAAAAAGAGCGAGCTCTGTATGATATTACCCGAATGGCGGTCGATGACCGTTGTCGGTATCTTGCAGAGATTGAATCTATTTCACAGCCACTACATGAGGTTCTGTCAAAGTTTCTTTCTTTATTTGATGAATGCTTTGATAAAATTGGAGTGTGGGATGATAGCATTCCCTACGGGGATATCAGTTGTGCATTTGGGCTTGTTGAACGCGTAAACCCCGAATTGAGAGTACTACTTGAAGAACAGTATTCTCGTTTTGAGGGCGAGGCTGTTCAGAAAATATATGAGCTTGGCGCTAAATACGGAATCGGAGTTAATCACCCTGCTTATTTTGATGATCTCTACAATGACTATATTTTAAACGAAAATAGAGCCCAGTCTCTTCGCATTTATACAGATTTTTCTGCTGATACACAGGCCCTATTCTCTGGTGATATTGGACAGGCTGCTCCGGAGCATGCCGTTGTATGTATTATAGATAACTATTTATCTGGCTCTAATAGGGCAAAAGAAGTTATTCAGGTGATCTCTGATGGAAATACTGGTATGCGTCGAAATATTATCGGCAGTATTTTCTCATCCAAAGAAATGTATGAAGAGATCACTGATGCTTTGTACTTTGAATATGTGCCTAAAGAGCATCCTGAACAGTTAAAATCTTGTATTGCGAAAAGCGCGTACAATTATTTTATCTCCGAACTCAAATCTGAAACGCTATTAGGTATGGGCGATGCCTTTGACAAAGCTATTAAGAATAAAGGAATCGCATTTTTCCTTGCACAGAAAGCGCGGACTGAGGGAGCGTCAGAATATGAAATTATCAATGATTGGATTAGACTATTATCAACTGCGCCCCGGAAAGACGCCGATACAATAAAAAGAATGATTCGGCTATCGAGGGTTATTAATAGTTTAGAAGATGATGAGGATTTACCTGATGCAGATCTCCAACTGTTAAACACATTAGAGGCGTTTGATTACACCGTCAATGATTACTTCCTACCTGTGACAGCCGGTGATATTTTTACCAACAGTAAAGATGAATGGTTTGTCCTAATCGGGCAAGATTGTGACATGGCCAGGAGTACAACGCGTACACCTAAAAATGCATTAGCAGAGTTACTACCTGCAAAAGTTCGGCCTCAGACCGATTTTGAAAAATGGACTAATGACTTGAGGAGTGCCTCAATTTATAGTTTTAGAAAAAGTCTTGATGATGGATGTGGAGTGCTTCAAGTTGAGTATCAAAAGCGTCAATACATAGCAAATGAAATTTTAAATTTGTGCTCATTCAATTCAACCGGAGAATGTAAGATTTCTCTTTCGGATTCCATTGGTCAGGATCAACTGATGCTGATGCCAGATTATATGGTAGCGTACTACTCCAAGTTACAACGTTTTTTCTTGGCTACTAAAACACTGCGGATGCAGGCAGAAGATGCGTTTGAAATTGTACTTTCAAAAGAACATTCTCCACGGTTACTTTCTTTCAAAGATTTTGATAAAACCTCGGACATGGTGTCCTTTAATTTGAAACGCGTATGTCGACTGACGCATGATTATGTTTTCTACTTGTACAAGTTGTACTTGGAGTATCGTGGAAGACAGCCATTCCAAACAATTAATTTGATTAGACAAGAAGATACCGCTCTCCCCGTTATGTATAATAAAAAGGAAACCGGGCAGTATTTGTCGTTTCGAAGCGTACCGATTCCGGATAAAAGTAACCGCAAAAATTGGTGCTGGGTTATAGACGTAGCAGAGTTAAACCGAGTGCTCGTGTTGTTGGAATTACCCATCCTACGAAGCAGGAACGGCGACATAGTTCTCAAGAATGAGTGTATCGAACTACCGCTCGAACAAAACAAACAGATTCGAATAGTAAAAGCAAAAGAAAAGGTGAATTTCGAATCTGCCTAGGTGCAATTTCAATATATTTCTATTCCAGGAATGCACAGTAACATTATCGAGTGTCCCTAGACTTCAAATAAAACGCATCGGTTAATGCGTGGCGTTTTAAGCATACTGTTTGCCTTCAACCAGAGTTTGGTAGCGTGTGAGGTGCGAAATCCATGCAATTTCGATGGAATGGCGTCTCTGAGCGAGACATGGATTTGCTCTTTTTAGAGGAATTTGCCCTAAACGAAGATTTCCTAAATCTTTTCCTCCAAAAGACCGGAAACGCAGAACTATTCAGCTATAAGATCATCTCGGAAGAAGTGTCTCTCACAGATGCAGCTTTGGGCGAATCCGATTTGACGATTGTTCTTGAAAAGGATGGTCGTAAGGCTGCATTGTTAATTGAAGACAAGATTCATGCAATCGCGCAGCCCCAGCAATATGAGCGATATGTAGAACGTGGTGAAAAAGGCGTTCGTGAAGAACATTACAGTGCGTTCTATGTGTTCCTGATTGCTCCGGCTGAATACATGAAAAACAATAGCAGTGCGGCAAAGTATCCTCTGAAGGTAACATACGAGGAATGCCGGGAATTGTTTATTGCGCCAACCACCGTCCGCAACCAACTGAAGTATCAGCAACTCTCCGCGGCAATCGAGCAAGCCCACAGATCGTACACCAAAATAGTCGATGCGGCATCAACGGCATTCTGGGGCAAATATGTCTGCTATCTGCATACCCATTATCCGGATATTGCACTTAAGTCCAAAGTAAAAGAGAAAAGCAAAAACGGAGACTGGCCGACTTATAAGACAAGTCTTGATTTGAAGCCGGTGTATATTCACCATAAGATGAAAATGCGCGGTGTTGAATACAGCTATATTGACCTGACATTCAATGGTCTTGCAGCACATCGAGAAGAATTAAAAGCGCTGCTGAAAGATATGCTGGGAGAACAATACGTTTCACAGTTCGGGATACATAAGGCAGGAAACTCGGCTGTTCTGCGGCTTGTTGCGCCGAAATATCTGGATTGGCAGATTCCATTTGAAGAACAGATTGACGTAGTCGAAGATCATCTGCGCTTGGTTGCGCTATTATGCGAGACGGCAAAACAAATTGACAGAGAACGGCTGATCGCTTTTTATGCGGTAGCAGCCCCAGAAAAACTCAAATGAGCAACATTTGTGAGGACAAACTATGCAGCTTCGAAAATACACGTCTTCCGACTGTGCGCAGCTGGCGGAATTATTTTACCAAACCGTTCACAGCGTAAACGCGAAGGACTATACGCAAGAACAGCTGGATGCGTGGGCAACCGGCGAAGTGGATTTGCAGGCGTGGGATGCATCTTTCCGGACGCACAGAACGATTATTGCCACAGAAAACGGCGAGATTGTCGGCTTTGGGGACATGAATGGAAACGGCTATCTGGACAGGCTGTATGTCCACAAGGACTATCAAAGGTGGGGCGCTGCATCTACGATCTGTGACGAATTGGAGCGCTTTGCGGTCGGAAAGACATTCACGACGCACGCTTCCATTACGGCAAAGCCGTTTTTTCAGCATCGCGGATACTGCGTCGTACGCAAGCAGGAAGTGATCCGGCGCGGCGTTGCGCTCACAAACTCCGTAATGGAAAAACAGCCAGAAAGGACAAAATGATGATGAATATTCCGGACCCGAATGCGGCCTTTCCGAATGAATACAAGACCTCCTGTTTCATCAAGAACGTCGTCACCGCGCCGAATATCTCGGTCGGCGACTACACCTATTACGACGACACGGTCGACCCGACGGGATTTGAGCGGAACAATGTGCTGTTCAACTACCCGGAGTTCGGCGATCATCTTGGGATCGGCAAGTTCTGTCAAATCGCATCTGGAACGAAATTCATCATGGGCCCGGCGAATCACCGCATCAGCAGCGCCACGACGTATCCATTCAACGTCTTCGGCGGCGCGTGGACGGAAAATACCCCGCCGCACATGGCGCAGCTTCCGCGCAAGGCGACACGATCATCGGCAGCGACGTGTGGATCGGGCGCGAGAGCATCATCATGCCCGGTGTGAAGATCGGCGACGGCGCGATCATCGCCGCCTATTCTGTGGTGGTGAAGGACGTCCCGGCGTACACCGTTTACGGCGGAAATCCGGCAAGGTTCATCAAGGAGCGATTTGACGCGGAACTGAAAGACCTGCTGCTGCGCTATCAGTGGTGGAATCTGGAGCCGGAAAAGCTGGTGGAAATTCTGCCGGTGCTGTGCGACCCGGACTTGGAAAAGCTCAGACGCTTTCTGCGGGAGCAACTTACAGATTGACAAAACGGAGGACGGCTGACCGTCCTCCGTCAATTTCTCTGCGCCTGCCGTGTCCAGAGCATCTGGATATCCGCTTCGTTTGTGTCCTCGTCAATGCCTTCCGACTGCACGATGAATTGCTCACGCCGGTAAAACGCAAGCGCCCGCTCGTTTTTCTGATAGACGCTCAGCGTTAAGCGCGGTTTGCGCGACTTTGCATACTCCAACAGCGCTCTTCCAATGCCCTTGGAACGCGCGGATTTTGCAACGAAAATCCCCTCGATGTGGTTCTCCGTCAGACCGATGAAGCCGTCGATTTGCCGGGGGGCTTCGTTCTCGTGGACATAGAGCTCCGCCTGCGGGAGCATATCGCGCACCGTCTCAAAATGGTCTGTCCAAAAGCTCGCCGGAATAAATGGATGGGCGTCCAGATTGCCGTTCAGCCAGATCTGCATGACCGCGTCCAACTCCCGGCTTTCAAATTTTCGTATCATCTGATTCCTTCCTGCTTGCCGTTTTCCTGCGAGGCTTCGGCTTGGTCAGCTCATAACTCACGTCCAGCAAAAGCTCGATTGTTTCCGTCGACACGCTGCCGTCCAGCGCGGCTGTGATCCAACTGGCTTTGTTCATGTGGTACGCCGGAAAAATCCCGTTCTCGCCGCGCAGGGATGCAATCAGAATCGGATCGCACTTGAAATTGACGATATCGAGCTTCTCCGTTCCTGCAAGCCCCAGCTTGTCCTGCGGCACTTCCATGACCAGTGCGAACCACTTCCGGTTGCCCGCATGACGGAATACGGCGGCGCGCGGCGTGTCTGCCCACGGATAATCCGGTAGGGTAGCGTAGTGATTCTGGATGTACGCTTCTAATTCCTCACGATTCATTGCAGACCTCACAGCGCCTCAAAGTGATACCGCGGCTGACCGACGCTCTTTTTGCCGTACTCGATCGCGCTGACCGGACAGTAGCAGATGCACGCCATGCAGTGCGTACAATTTTTGCCCCAAATCGGCTTGCCATCTTTCAGCGCGACATTGTTCATCGGACAGCGCTTTGCGCACTGCCCGCAGCCGATGCAGGCGCTGGACACGGTAAAGGCGTCCGCTTTGACGAAGCATTTATAGAAAATCGGATTGACAGGGCCGCTCATGAAGCGGTCATAGAGGTTGTTCCGCGTCGGCGCGAACGGCTGATTGCTCCGAATCGCCACAATCGCTCGGTCGATGCTAGGCTCGGCCTTGGCGACGATTTGCCGTGCTTTTTCTGCTTGCGGCGCGGAAAACATGGCAATGTAGTTTTCCGGCATGACGATCTGCGCCGTGCCCATGCAGGAAATCGCCTTTTCCGCGCAGAGCTCACGGTTATACCTGTCAGCATTGCCGATCTCGCCGCCGCAGGTCATAACGAACCACACCTGCTTCGCGCCGCGCAGCTCCATTTTTAGGAGCCAATCGCGCACGACGCGCGGAATGCGCCAGGCATAGGTCGGCGTGACGACGATCAGGCGTTCGCCGGTTTCGACAGGCGAAGTGTCAGAAGACTTGATGCGGTCGTTCAGATTTACGATCTCATCACCAAGCGCGTCTGCGATTCGCTTGGCGACATATTTGCTGTTTCCGGTGCCGGAAAAATACAAAATCATATCAAAATCCCCTCGCAATGGTCGATTTCGTGCTGAATGATCTGCGCTGCCCAGCCGGTGAACGTCCGGATGCGCGTCTGGAACTGCTCATTCTGCCACTGCACCTTGATGGTCTGATAACGCTTTGTTTTCCGCGTGCCGGTCAGGGACAGGCAGCCCTCCTCCGCGTCATAGGGCGCGGATTTTTTGACGATCACGGGATTGAACATGACCATGTATGTACCAATGTTGTCAAACGCAATGATGCGCTTGTTGACGCCAATCATATTCGCCGCCATGCCCACGCAGCCGTCCTTGTGCGCGGCCAGCGTGTCCAATAAATCCTGCACGATTGCCAAATCGTCAGCCGTGGCAGGGTCTGACTTTTGAGATAAAAAGAATTCATCTTTGCAGATTTCACGGATCATGGGAAAACCTCCGCTATGTTTTCTTTTATTGTAGCAGAGAAATGGGTAAGGCTCAACTGGTCTTTTGGGGCGTAAGAGATACGAAGTGAATATCATTAGAAATTCGACCTGAAAACTGCTCGTTTTTATTGATTTCTTGCATTTCCCAGTCGAAGCTGGTACAATGAAATCAACAAAACGCTCACTGAACAACGACAGTTATTGCGAGGAAACAACTATGTCTATGAACGAGCTGCAAAAGCAGACGAACGCAAATATACAGGCAAAGGCCAATCTGATCTGGGAAATTGCAACCCATCTGGTGGGGTTGTTCAAGCCGCATGAGTACGGTAAGGTGATTCTTCCGATGACGGTATTGAAGCGTTTTGACGACGCCTTAGTGCCTACCAAGACCGCTGTTGTGGAGATGGCGAAAAAGCTGGACACGCAGCACGTCGAAGGCGCTGCCCGTGACGGTATTCTGTGTCGCGTTTCCGGCTTCGATTTCTATAATACCAGCAACTATGATTTTGCAAAGCTGATCTCAGACCCGGACAATGTAGAAACGAATTTTGAAGCCTATCTGCGGGGCTTTTCCTCCAATGTCAAGGACATCATTGAGAATTTCGACTTTGCCAATACAGTCAAGCTGATGGTCAAGGGCGGTGTGCTGTTCGTGACCTTGCAGGAGTTCAACTCTGCAAAAGCGGATATGTCCCCGGAGAAGATCACCTCTGCCGACATGGGCTATATTTTTGAAGAACTGATCCGGAAATTCTCCGAGTCCTATGACGAGCAGGCCGGCGCGCATTTCACCAGCCGGGATATTATCTATCTGATGGCCGAGCTGCTGGTTGCGCCTGAAAAGGCGAAGATCACGGCGGAGGGATGCACCAAAACCGCTTATGATATGGCAATGGGTACATCTCAGATGCTGGGCTGTCTGACCGAGCGCCTGCAGGCAATCAGCGAAGATGCTGATTTGACCTGCTTTGGGCAGGAATTCAACCCAGAAACCTATGCCATTGCAAAGGCGGATATGCTCATCAAGGGCGGCAACGCATCCGGCATGAAGTACGGCGACACGCTGAGCGACGACGCCTTCTCCGGCTACGAATTTGACTATATTATTTCCAATCCGCCGTTCGGCATTGACTGGAAACGTGAAAAGACGCAGGTGGAAAGCGAAGCTAAGCGTGGCTTTGACGGACGATTTGGTCCCGGCCTGCCCGCAATCTCTGATGGGCAGATGCTGTTTCTGCTGAACGGCGTGAAAAAGCTGAAAACCGGCTCCGGAAGAATGGCGATTATTCAGAACGGCTCGTCCCTCTTTACCGGCGATGCTGGAAGCGGCGCGTCGGAGATCCGCCGATATGTGATCGAGGGGGATCTGGGGGAAGCCATTATCCAGATGCCGACAGACCTGTTTTACAACACGGGGATCTCGACGTACATATGGGTGCTGACAAAGGGCAAGACCATGCAGCGCAGCGGCAGAGTCCAGCTGATCGACGCCAGCAAGTGCTATGTCAAGCGCCGCAAGAATATTGGCAATAAGCGTGTGGATCTGGATGACGCGTGCATCCAGCTGATTCTCCGCGCATACGAGGGCTTTGCGGATGAAACCTGTGAGGACAATGGCCTGGTCGTGGAGTCCAAGGTGTTCGACAACCGCTTCTTTGGCTTTACAAAAGTGACCGTGGAAACGGCACAGACGGACGAGCAGGGCAAGCCAATTTTGAAAAAGGGTAAAAAGCAGCCGGTCAAGGGCGCGACGGACACGGAGATCATTCCGCTCTCAGAGAATATCGACGCCTATATGGAGAAGAACGTCCTGCCGTATAACCCGCTGGCCTACATTGACCATGCCAAAGACAAGATCGGCTATGAGCTGCCGTTTACCCGCCTGTTCTATCAATTCGTCCCACCCACACCCTCAGACGAAATTTTCGCAGAGATCAAAGAACTCGAAGCGGAGGAAGCCGCGCTGATGAAGGAGTTGTTTGGCAATGCGTGAGATGAGGGATAGCGGCGTGGCGTGGATTGGCGAGATCCCAGAAGAGTGGTCGCTGATTCGATTCAAAGATAAATACAAAAACTCAAAAGAAATTGCTGGAGAAAAATCGATAGAGTATCAAAGACTTGCACTTACGCTGAATGGTGTTGTCCAACGGCCCAAAAATGATTCTGATGGACTTCAACCCAAAGAATTTGACACATATCAAGTCCTTCATGAAAATGACTTTGTTTTTAAAATGATCGATTTACAAAATATAAGTACAAGTCGGGTTGGTTTATCTCCATATACAGGGCTAGTGTCACCAGCATATATCAGATTTCGTCCCAAGAATAATACGCAGTACCCAAGGTTTATTTACTACTTTTTAATGGGGATGTATTATAATTGCGTTTTCAATAATTTTGGTGGTGATGGAGTAAGAAGCGCTCTTAATGCTTCCGATATAGGGACACTTCTCATACCTTATCCAGACGGAAAGATACAGAAACAAATAGGAGAAAGTCTTGATACTATATGCGCAAATGTCGATACACTCACAACCAATATCAAGACTCAGATTGAGAAGCTGAAAGCCTACAAGCAGAGCTTGATCACCGAGGTCGTTACCAAAGGTCTTGACCCTACTGTACCAATGAAGGATAGCGGCGTTGAGTGGATTGGAGAAATTCCAAAGCATTGGTCTGTAATTCCATCGAAGTTCCTCTTTGCGAACTGCGATGAGCGCCGCAGAGAAGGCGATGTTCAGTTAACCGCAAGTCAAAAGTATGGTATGATTTCTCAGGAAGAGTATATGCGTAGAGAAAATGCCCGAATCGTTCTTGCGGATAAGGGGCTTGAAAATTGGAAACACGTAGAGCCTTTTGACTTTGTCATCAGTCTAAGAAGTTTTCAAGGCGGTCTTGAAATGAGCGAGGTAACTGGTTGTGCAACATGGCATTATATCATTTTGCGCGCACGGCAGAGAATTCATCCTTATTACTACAAGTGGTTATTTAAATCTTCAATGTATATTACAACTTTGCAAAGAACCTGTAACTATATTAGAGATGGCCAGGATTTGAGATACAGTAATTTTGTCAAGGTTCCACTTTGTATTCCAACCTTGTATGAACAACAGAAAATTGCTGACTTTCTCGACAGGAAATGCGCCAAAATTGATCACCTGATTACCCTCAAGCAATCCAAAATCGAAAAACTGGAACAGTACAAGCGCTCCCTTATCTACGAGTATGTGACGGGAAAACGGGAAGTGATTTAATGGGAAAGGATTATACTGACCAGCATATTGTCCCCAAACGGTATCTAGATAGATTCGGCGTCTCAGATGGCAAGCGGACCATGATTGGAACGCGTATTGTCAAAAAAGATGAAGTAAAATTCTTTATGGATTCAACTACGAATGTCGGATACATCAAGAATTACTACGATGTGACAGATAAGGACGACCCAAAATATTGGGAGCATTTCTTTGCAAGAGAAATTGATGCCTTGTGCGGGCATGATATGGAGAATATTATTGCCCAAATAACATTGTCTTCGGAAAAAGCAATTGCCCTCTCTGGACACGATAAAGAGATGCTATCGAAAATAATTGTTGCTCAACTGATGCGTATTCCCGAAAGTATTGACTATGTAAAAAAGCACATATATCCAAGGGTATCAGCACAGGCGAAAGAACAAGCGCTTTTGACTTTACCAGAATCCATTCTTGAGAAATACAGGGAGCGGTTAATGCGTGTAGAATTACCTGAACAGTATCAGAAAGAAGTGATTCTAAATCACACGTTTGCTCCTGAAAACTTTGAACGATACTGCAAGATCCTGCAAGATGGACTTTGGCTAGTATATATCAACACACAACGAGGCCATATGCCCTTTCTTACAAGCGATAACCCTGTCCTTGTGGAGGGAATCGGGAAAGCGGAAATCGGTTTATTTGCAAATGGTCTTGCTAATCCCACAACGTGTATTTTTTATCCATTAAGCCCAGAAATTGCGGTAGCGATATACAATAAACGGGGCCTCATGGGCGTTCTTTACGACGAGTATGACGGAAGAAAGCTCCTGCTCAGTGAGACGAAATTCATCATAGATAAGAATACGAAGATTATGGAGCAAGCGTATCATCATTGCTTTATTCCACAACCGCTTTTCGATGTGATTGTCAGCGAAAAGTGCAATAAAAACAGATGAGGTGAATCACCATGGACAAAAGCGAAAAGCGGTTTGAACGGGATATCGAATCCTTCCTGATTTCTCCGGCAGGTGGTTACACGCAATTCTGCGGGCAGGATGCCGAGGGGAACTGGGTACATACCCGCCAGCACGATGTTTCCAAGTGCATCTACATGGACGTTCTCTGCGAATTCATCGCCAAGACGCAGCCAAAGGAATGGACCAGATACACCAAGTATTATGGCGTTCAGGCTGTTGACAAGCTGTATCATCGACTGGAAAAGGCCATCTCCAATCAGGGGCTTCTGTATGTCCTCCGCAATGGCATCGAGGATATGGGCTGCAAGCTGAAGGTCTGCTTTTTCAAGCCGGAATCCGATCTGAACCCGGTCACCGTAGAACGCTACGAGGCAAATATCCTTGGCTGCACCCGCCAGTTCCGGTATTCGACTGCCAATACCAACACCATCGACATGGCGCTGTCCGTAAACGGCATTCCTGTCGTGGCGTTGGAGCTCAAGAATCAGTTTACCGGGCAGGACTATATCTGCGCGATCAACCAATATAAGAATGACCGCAGCTCCAAAGAGTTCGCGTTCCGTCTGAATCACCGGTTTCTGGTCTATTTTGCCGTTGATCTCTACGAGGTATGGATGACGACGCAGCTTGCGGACAGCAACACCCGTTTTCTGCCGTTCAATCAGGGCTCCAACGGCGCAGGCGTGACCGGCGGCGCGGGTAATCCGCAAAATCCGAACGGCTATGCCACAAGCTATCTGTGGGAAGAGGTCTTGCAGCGGGACAGCCTGCTGGACTTGATTCACCGCTTTATTTCCTTCGTGAAGGAAAAAGAAGAAATGGTGAAAAACGGCGTCAGCCGAATGGTCACAAAGGAGAAAATGATCTTCCCACGCTACCATCAGTACGATGTGGTGCGGAAACTTATGGCAGACGTGCGACGGAACGGCGCGGGCAAAAACTATCTGATCCAGCATTCGGCGGGCTCCGGGAAGTCCAATTCGATTGCATGGACTGCGTACCGCCTCGCCTCCGTCCACGACGCTGACGGCAACGGCCTGTTTGACTCCGTGATCGTGGTCACGAACCGCGTAGTGCTGGACAGCCAATTACAAGACACCATCAACAGCTTTGAGCATCAGGTCGGACTGGTCGAAGCAATCGACGATAAAAAGAACTCCCGCAGTCTCGCGGAAGCCATCAATGATAAGAAACGTATCATTATCTGCACCATTCAGAAATTTCTCTTTGCCAAAAAGGATATGGAGAAATTCAGCGGGCGGAGATTTGCCATCATCGTTGACGAAGCGCATCAGGGGCAGAACGGTGAAAGCGCAAAGGCGCTGCGCCGCAGTCTGATCGATATTGGCGCTGCCGTCAGGGAGTATGCAGAGGAAGCAGGCGTTGAAGAGGACGAAGTGGATCTGACCGACGAATATATCAATGCGGTCATCGGTCAGGGGCGGCATGAGAATCAGTCTTTCTTCGCGTTCACCGCAACGCCGAAGAAAAAGACCATCGAATCTTTCGGAAACGTGGTCGGCATGACGCCGAAGGGTGAACCAGTCAAAGAAGCATTCCATGTGTATTCCATGCAGCAGGCCATTGAAGAAGGATATATTCTGGACGTGCTCTCCAACTATACCACGATCAAAGAAGCATTCAAACTCATCCGCGTATCCGAGGACAACCCGGAGCTAATCGAGGGGCAGGCATCTCGTGCGCTGTTCAAATACTACAAGCAGCATGGCTATACCATTGCGCAGAAAACAGAGATGATCATGACCAACTTCCTCCAAAACTGCCGCTATCAGATCGGCGGCAAGGGCAAAGCCATGGTCGTGGCGGACAGCCGCGCAAACGCAGTTCGCTATTATCTCGCGATCAAGAAATATCTCGCCGATCATGCCGACCAATGCGTCGGCTGCGATGTGATGGTCGCGTTCTCCGGCGAGGTGACGCTGGCAGATTACCCGAGGGAGAAGCCGTTCACCGAATCCACTATGAATCTGGACGGAAACGGCAAATACATTACTACCGACAAACAGTTCCGCAAAGCATTCCACAGCAGCCAATATAACATTCTGGTCGTTGCGAACAAGTATCAGACCGGCTTTGACGAACCGCTGCTCCACACCATGTATGTGGACAAGAAGCTGCAGGACGTAACGGCAGTGCAGACGCTGTCCCGCCTGAACCGTACCTATCCGGGCAAAAACAGCACGTTCGTCTTGGACTTTGAAAATACAGAGGAAGATATCAAGGCGGCCTTCCTGCCGTTTTACGGGACGGCAACGCTGGAAGGAAGCACGGATCTGAACATGGTTTATGATCTCCGCAGCAAGATCCACGACTTTATGCTTTACGGATTTGAAGATGTGGAATCTTTCAATCAGTTCATGGCGGCGCAGACGGACAGGAACCAGAGTGCAGCAGCGCTTGGCAGATTGGCTGGGATGTTCCAGCCTGTCATCGCCAGATATCTGGATTTAAGCAGCGAAGAGCAATATGCAGTTCGTGATTATGTACGAAAGTTCAATAAGGCATATTCTTTCGTCACGCAGCTGGTGCGTTTGCATGACCGTGATCTGTTCAACGAGTATCAGTACACCTGTGATCTTATCCAGCTCCTTCCGCGACCAGACGGCGAGGACATCGGCAGTATTGAGGACAAGATCAAACTGGAATATGCCTCACTTACGGAAACCTTCCGCGGCGCAATCGTGCTGGATGAAAAACCGCCCGCCTTTGTGCCCAGCGGCAGTACCGCTCCGAATGTTCCGAATAAAAAGAAAGATACGCTTCAAAGTATCATCGACAAGGTAAACGAGCGTTTCAAAGGACATTTCACCGATGCGGACCGCGTCATCATTGAGGGCATCTATCAGATGTTCATGAAAGATCCCGAAGTCGTGAAATTCCGCAAATACGCCAGAGACAACAGTACGGAAATGTTTGTGCAGTCCCTGTTCCCGGATAAGTTTAGCAAAATTGTGACGCAATGTTACATGGATAACAATGATTCCTTTATAAAGCTGTTCAACGATCCGGACTTCTACCAGAAGGTTCAGGAAGCGATGGCACAGGAATTGTACCGGGCATTGAGAAAAGAATGAAGCTGCACATGTCTGAAACGACGTGCGGGGCCCATGCTTCGAAACCGCCTTTCAACTGCATTCTTCAGGAATGAATGGAGAGCATTTATGCAAGAAATTTTTAGTAATACAACGCTGACGGTCAATCAGCTTATAGAACAAATCGACACAGGAGCACTTGGACTTCCAGAATTGCAGCGTCCGTTCATATGGAAAGACGCAAAGGTACGCGACCTTTTTGACTCCATGATGAGAGGATATCCAATCGGATATCTTATGCTGTGGGAGTGTCCGACGCTTGACAAGAGCATCCACATCGGTGTCGATGCCCATAGCTACGCCTCACCCAAAGAAGTCATTATTGATGGACAGCAGCGCCTGACCTCGCTTTATGCTGTTATGAAGGGCAAGAAAGTCATAAATTCCAAGTTTGACGAAAAGAGTATTATCATTTCTTATTGCCCCCTGCAAGATAAATTTGAAGTTGGTTGTCAAGCCACAAAGAATGATCCGGAGTGGATTTACAATATCAGCGATTTGTTTACTACCACGAATTCTTTTAAATTCATCGGTGACTTCATTCGCAAACTTGGAGATCATCGCGCGGCAAAAGGGAATGCCCTCACGGATGAGGAGCAGGGCTTAATCGCCGAGCGCATCAACTCCGTATTCAACCTGAAGAGCCATACGCTTCCGATATTCGACATCAAAGCGAACGCCGAAGAAGAGGATGTTTCTGAGATATTTGTGCGAGTAAACTCTGGCGGTGTTTCTTTAAAACAGAACGACTTTATTCTTACGCTGCTGTCTCTGTATTGGGATGAAGGACGGCGCGAGATCGAACGGTTCAGCAAAGAATCTACCACTCCGTGCAAGGGTAAAACAACCTCTTATAACCCGTTGACCACAGTATCGGCACAGGATGTGATCCGAGTTGTAATGGCATATGCATTCGACAGAGCACGGTTGAAATACGGTTATAAACTGCTCCGTGGTGCAGACTTTGACAGAAAGGGCGCAGTTGACGAAAACCTGCGTACAACGCGGTTCGATATCCTCAAGGAAAGACTACCAGATGTTCTTGATGTACATAGCTGGCATGAGTTCATCAAAGCCATCATGAATGCAGGATATCTGTCTGGTGAGATGATTCTATCTGGGAATGCGATATTCTATACCTATGCGCTGTACCTAATTGCAAAGCATCGTTTTCATGCTTCGTACAATGAAGATATGCATCTTACCTCACTATGGTTTTTCTATGCATCGCTTGTTTCGCTGTATACGGGTTCCTTTGAGTCTACTGTTGAAAAGCACTTAAACACGATCAAGGGACTCAAAACACTGTCAGAATACAAAGAGTTTATTCTGTCCAGAATCAATGAGCGCTTGACGAATGACTTCTTTGACATTACTCTTGTTGGATCGGAAGGCTTGGCTGTTTCTGGCCGGGGAAACAATGCATGGAATGCTTACGTCGCTTCTCTGAACATCATGAACGCAAAGATTCTCTTCTCTAAAAGCAACCTTTTTGTATCCAAGCTCTTCGAACCGGGTACAGATGGTAATCGGAAATCTCTTGAGAAGCATCATCTATTCCCTAAAGCATATTTGAAGTCTTTGAATTGCACGGATGCTAAGATCAATCAAATGGCAAACTATGCACTCATCGACTGGAAAGACAATATGGATATTTTGGACGACGCGCCATCCGTGTATTATCCGATCATCTGCGCTGGAATGTCTGATGAGCAGATTCGTGTTATGGAAGAAGAGAACGCTTTGCCTCACGGTTGGGAGAATATGTCTTACGATGATTTTCTGATTGAACGCAGAAAGCTGATGGCAGCAAAAATAAAAATCGCTTTCGAAGTCTTGAAAAAAGCTGTTACTGAATAAAACGTTCAAAAGTAAACAATTGTGTTAGGAGCACAGATCCTGCTCCGCTATAGACAAAGAATACGCGGCCGGCAGCTTGCCGGCCGCGTAGTTTCATATTTTGGACTCGCGGAGCCACTGCTGGAAATCCTCCAGCGAGATGATCTCGCGGTCGCATTTCTTCTTTTCTTCTCTGGCTTTCTCGCTCCAAGCATAAAACTGCTCGTCGGTGATGCGCCCGGCTTTGATCCACGCGAAGCGCTTTTTGTACTCCTTGCGGTACGCCTTGAAAATCGGGTCGTCGGTCTGTTTTTTCGTCCACTGCCGGAACGCGCCGATCTCGCGGCAGCGCTGCTCACCGTACTTTACCGGGCGCTCGCAGTACTCCGCGCTCACGCGCCCAGTCTGCGGAAACCAGCGGCCGCAGTTCTTGCAGCGGCGCACGGTCACGCCGCGCTCAACGCAGCTCCGCAGCGAATAGTCGATCATATCCCGCACGGCGGACGAGTACAAAACAGGTGCGCAACGACCCGGCTCGACCGGTTCAAAACTCAGCGGGATTGGCTCAAATCGGAACAGCTCCGGATCTCTCGGCTGGTCGTGATGATAGTTTTTCGCCGCCTGTTTCTGCGGTTCACGCCCGGCGGAATCCACGTCCAGCACACATTCCAAAAACTTCTCGACCTGCTTCCTTGTCTCTGAAAACTGCTTTGCAAACGCCTTTAAGTCCAAAGCAATCGCTTGAATTTCCGCTTGATCGAAGCCATTAACGGAAATGCAGCCGAAGCAGCGCGTATATAAAAGGCGAAAGTAAATGTGCTTCTCAGCCAGCATACCCAACTCCACCATCGCGGCTGTATGCGCTCCGAGGTCACTGCTTTCGACGAAGTGTTCCCAATTCACGCTGATGCGTTCCAGCATCGGCGTGATTTCTTTTTCATCCAATTCCAGAAACGTCAGCAGACTTTCCAAAAACGGAAGTTCTAACTGCTTGGACGGCAGGCCCTGCATTCCAAACGCATCGTTTTCAAAAAACTCCTTCTCACCGGAGAAATACATCTTTGCATACCACATAGCTCTCACCTCAAATATGGACTAATTGTAAATTATAAATGCAATAGTCTTGACAGATATGTAGTTCTATGTTACCTTAAAACCAGAAAGCTGTCTAAATTATTTTATAATAGTCTAGCACCGCATAGACAGCTTGTCAACGGAAAGTTGCCCTGTACCTTGAAAATTTCACACCCATCTCCAAAGACGATACTCGCCGGAGAAGTATGCCGCGACGCTGCAAAAGCAGCCAGCGTACCGAGGCGAAGCCAACGCCGTGTGCGTCAACAGAAGGCCGCAGGGCAGGAACGGGTATGGAGGTGGCGGGCGACAGGGCAGCACAGCGAAAATCGGCAAGAGCATTCGGCGAGAGATTTTGCTTCAAGACGAGGCTTGGAAAACGCAGGAATACTTTGTGTATTTCAAGTTTTTCAAACCGCAGTATTGGAGCAAAAGATCCGCCGAAGGCCGCAGACGCATTTGCGTTGTGATGCCCACAAAGAAAAAGCCGCCCGGCTGCTGCAACAGTCGGACGGCGCGCCGCGTTTCGGAAAACACGGACTGCAATTGTGTTTAGTCTAACAGAGGGGCCTCCGAAACGCAAGTTATTTCTCTGAGTTTTCTAAAATTAACGGAGGTAAATTTTACTTTGAACACATCAAGCATCAAAAATTTTGACGAGCTGCCGCTGTTTCTGAACGCCCAGCTTGTCTCCCGCACGCTGGGCGTATCGCCGTCGAGCGCCTACGAACTTCTGCATGAGGACGGCTTTCCGTCGCTGCGGATCGGTAGCCGGCTGGTCGTACCGAAGGAGCAGTTTCGTCTCTGGGTGGAGCGGCAGACGGGAGGCGCGCATGAGGAATAAGTATTACACGTCGCGCGATCCAATCAAAAACTACTTTCCTCTGCCGAATGAAGTTTTCGCTCTCGGTCTCTCACCAGGCGCGTTGGCGGTCTACAGCTATCTGATGTACATCGAGGATCGGACAACGTATCAGTGCCATGCAAGCTACAAAACGATTGGTAAAGCCGTCAATATGAGTCCGAACACCGTGCGAAAATATGTTGCGGAGCTGGTCGAGCGAGGGCTGATTCAGACAGAGCACACAAGCATCATCACGCAGGATGGTCGAAAACAAAATGGAAGCCTTTTGTACACGCTCCTGCCCATTCAGTTCTCCATCCAGCAGTTTTACGAGCAGAAACTTGCAAAGCTGGACGCGGAATGTGCGCAGGAACGCATCCGAAAGCGGTTGGAAGCGTTCCGACAGGCACAGCAGGAAACCACCTGTCCACCCGCGTGAGCCGCGTGTCGCGGCTGTGTCCGATTTTCCGGGCACAGCCGGGCGCGTACCCACCGGAAACCCAAAACCGGGCGTTGCGCCGCTGTGCGGGAGAACGGGAAATTCGGCCAAAGCCCAGCACAGCGGGTTCGGTCGAAAGAGGAAATGCGGCAACCGTGGAAAACACCGAAACGGGAAAAATCGAGGGATTTTGGACGCTGCGGCGAGAAAGCAGGATAAACGGATGGCATCGGAACCGACGCTTTTCCTGGTCACAACAGCCCGCAGTGCGGACTGTATCAAGAGGTTGCGCAGGCGCTGCGATTGGCGCCTGTTTGGAGAAAAATAAGCGCGGCTGGCATCAAAAATCCCGCAAACGCAGACGGTTCAAGGGATTCCGGCGTGCCGCGCCGCAGATTGGAGGATTATGAGCAAGGAAGAAAACAGATTGAATTTTCGGATGTCGCCGGAGACGGCGGAAAAGCTGGAGCATTGGTACCGGCGGGATGGTTGCCGCAGCAAGAATGAATTTCTGGAACGTGCCGTGAATTACTACGCGGATCATCTGGCGGCGGGAACAAGCACGATGCTTCCGCGGGCAGTTCAGTCGGCCATTGACGGAAGATTGCAGCTTTTGGAGCAGCGGCTCTCATCGCTGCTGTTCAAGCAGGCTGTGGAGCTGGACATGGGGCTGAGCCTTTTGGCGGAGTGCGTGAATCTGGACGAATCGGTGCTGCGGAAGCAGCGCGCAAAAAGTGTCAATGACGTGAAGCGCACCAACGGTCAGCTCCGGTTGGAGCAGAAGCTCCGCACACAGGAGCCGTTTGATGAATGGCCAGATTGATCGTCAAAAGTCCGTATTTCAAGGGCGGCGGCGCAAAACAGGTGGGCGGGTATCTGCGCTACATCGCGACACGCGAACGGGTGGAAATTTTGCCGGACGACCGCCCGCCGACAAAACGGCAGATGCAGCTCATCGAAAAGCTGACGAAGGATTTCCCGGATACAAAAACGCTTCTGGAATACGGAGATTACACGTCGCATCCGACGAAGTCCAACGCCTCGCAATTCCTCACGCTGGCGATGGAGGAAAACTGGGGCAAGGTACAGGAGATCGACGGGTATGCCAGATACATCGCCACCCGTCCTCGCGCGGAGCGGATGGGCGAACACGGGCTGTTTGGAGATGAAGATGCAGTCGATCTGAATGCGGCAATGGCAGAGGTGAACGACTACACCGGCAACATCTGGACGCACATCATTTCGCTTCGCCGTGAGGACGCGGAGCGGCTGGGATTCGATCACGCGGACGCATGGCGGGCGCTGCTGCGGGCGCACCGGAACGACATTGCGGAGGCAATGCACATCCCACCGGAGGACTTTTGCTGGTACGCGGCTTTCCACGACGAGGGCGGTCACCCGCACGTCCACATGATGGCGTGGTCGAAAAAGCCGGGGCAGGCGTATCTGAACCGGGATGGGATTCGGAGAATCAAATCCGTCTTGACGAACCAGATCTTTCAGCAGGAGTTGCTGCACATCTACGAGGACAAGAGCCAATCCCGCGATGAGCTGGTGCGGGAAACGCGCTCTGCCATGCTGGTGCTTGCGCAGAAGATGCAGAACTCCGCCTGTGAGCATCCGGAAGCGGAGCAAATGATCTGGGAGCTGGCGAGAGAGTTGGGCAGCGTCAAGGGAAAGAAGTCCTACGGGTATCTGCCGAAGCACCTCAAGCAGAAGATCGACGCCATCGTCGATCAGATGGAGCTGCTGCCGAGCGTGTATGAATGCTACGAACGTTGGTGGAAGCTGCAATGCAGGCTGAACGATTTCTACGCAGAAAAGGAACGACAGCGTCCGCCGCTCTCCCAGCAGAAGGAGTTCCGGCAGATCAAGAATGCGGTCATTCAGGTGGCGGAACAGGTACGGCAAAACGAGATCACATTCGAGGATGCAGGCGCAGAGCAGGATGCGGAGCAAAATGCGACCTACAGCATTCCGTACCCGGTGAGTGCATGGTATGGGGTGGTGACAGATGAAGCCCTGCCGTTGGAGGAACGCGATGATGCTGCAAAACAGTTGGAGACATTTGCAGACAGTGGAAATCAATACGCGCAGTATCTGACTGGGATTCTCTATCGCGACGGTGGGCTGCTGATTCCGGACACAGAAAAGGCACAGCACTATCTGGAACTGGCGGCGCAGCAGAATCATGCGGCGGCGCAGTATACGCTGGGCAAGCTGTTCCTCTCGGATGATCCGGAAGTACAAAATCCCGCGCAGGGACTCTACTGGCTGGGACGGGCTGTGCAGAA